>Ga0153956_1000112_pt1 | contig 101346 bp, 103 predicted proteins | sample TSFL040MetaG_FD_104704 | JGI IMG/M metagenome (GOLD analysis project Ga0153956, IMG submission 104704) | Attine ant fungus gardens microbial communities from Florida, USA - TSFL040 MetaG | ecosystem: Host-associated > Fungi > Mycelium > Unclassified | place: USA: Florida, Wekiwa Springs... | reverse complement strand
TTGCGGCGGCCGACAGCGTGCGGAAACACCTCACCCCTCACCCTGCCCTCTCCCCTCAGGGGAGAGGGTCCCGACTGCAGCGACCGCGCCTTCCGATGAAAGAGGACGCAGTTGGGGAAAGGGCACCGCGAGCGCTGAGCATGTGGCAAGGCCCCCCTCACCCGGCGCTGCGCGCCGACCTCTCCCCCAAAGGGAGAGGTGGAGCAGAGGCACCATCCCGTCCGCCCACCACCTCTCCTTTTGGGGGAGAGGTCGACCGAATGGCCTTCCTCAAAACCTCCAAATCCGCAGTCCGCACCACTTCCCCCCCCCCGCGGCGCTAGGCCAGTCTCCTGCCGCCCTACCGATGCTGCTCCGCCGTCGGATCGGTCGGATCAGCCGCCGGTCCGCCGAGCCCGCCGCCCATCCCACCCATGCCTCCACCGCCCATGCCTCCGCCACCGCCTCCACCGCCGCGCCCGCCTCCACCGCCCTGCCCGGTCCCGCCGCCCTTGCCCTTGCCCCCACCCGCCGACGGTCGCGTCGGCCCCTGCGCCGGAATCGCGACATCGGCGCCGATCGCCTCGAGGTCCAGCGCCTCGCGGATGAAATTGCGCAGCGCCACCACCAGCTCCGCCGTCTGCACCGGCCGCCCCTCGGCCAATGCCCGCGCCGCCGCCGCCGCGAGCCCCACCTGCTCCGCCGTGCCCAGCAGGATGATATCGGCCAGCGCCGCCTCCACCGCATCGCGAATGCGCCGCGGCCGCTCCGGCGGCTCCTCCCCCGCCTCCGCCTCATCCCCCTCCGGATGCCGCAAGTCCCGCAGATGCGCCGGATCGACCTCGAGCCTGCCGGTGAACGAGCCGCCCAGCACCTTGTACGCCGCGATCAGCGTGCGCAGCCGCTCGTTGATCTGCCGGTTCATGCGCTCGCGGCGCTGCTGGATCGTGTTCTGGACGAGCAGGCGAATGCCGATGCCGATCAGCGTCACGAGCGCCAGCCCGATCACCGTCGTCACCACGCTCTGCCATGAGCTGAGATCGATATTGCGCATGACGCCCTCCGGGCGTCTCTGCGCCCTAACCGTTAGGTGGAACGATACCCTTTTTGAGGATCAGATTGCCATACTGCCGCGTCTCGCCCGTCTGGATGATGGCAAAACCGCGATTGGCGCGCTTGTAGAATTCGAAGCGTTCGAGCGAATGCACTTTGTGCCTGGGCTCGTGCCGTTGCACGATGCGCTCGAACTCGTCGACGATCGGCTCGCGCCGGTCCGGGTCGCCCACCACCTGCATCGAGATCGCCGCCACGTCGTCATACTGGTCGAGCGGAAAGAGCTGCAGGATCGCGTCGAGCATTTCGGGCGCGGTGGCGCTGTCGGCGCGCACCAGCTTCGGCCCCGCGCTGGCACCGGGGAAATTGGCGTCAACGATGGTCAGCTCGTCGCCATGCCCCATGGCGCGCAGCGTCCACAGCAGGTCGGGCCCGAGAATGGGCGGCAGTCCCTTCAGCATCTTGCCTCCTGATTAGAATATTTCGCCGTTTCGGAGAAACGGTGAAGCGCTCTAGAACGTCGCACCAATCTGCCACGGCACGAACTCGTTGTCGCCATAGCCGAGCAGTTCCGATTTGCTTTTTTTGCCCGACGCCACCGCGAGGATTTCGTCGAAGATTTCCTGCCCCTTGGCCTCGAGCGATTTGCCGTCGAGCACGTCGCCGCCATTGATGTCCATGTCGTCCACCATCTTGGCGTAAATCTCGGAATTGGTCGCGATCTTGATCGACGGCGTCGGCTTGCAGCCATAAGCCGAACCGCGCCCGGTGGTGAAGCACAAGATATTGGCGCCACCCGCCACCTGCCCCGTCGCCGACACCGGATCGTAGCCCGGCGTGTCCATGAACACGAAGCCCTTCTCCGTTACCGGCTCGGCATAGCCATAAACCGCCGTCAGCGGCGAGGTGCCGCCCTTGGCCGCGGCGCCCAGCGATTTCTCGAGGATCGTCGTCAGCCCGCCGAGCTTGTTGCCCGGCGACGGATTGTTGTTCATCTCCATGCGGTTGCGCTCGGCGTAATCTTCCCACCAGTGGATGATGTCGACCAGCTTCTGCCCCACTTCCGGCGTCACCGCGCGCCGCGTCAGCAGATGCTCGGCGCCGTAGATTTCGGGCGTCTCGGAAAGGATCGCCGTGCCGCCATTGCGCACGAGGATATCCGCCGCCACGCCGAGCGCCGGATTGGCGGTGATCCCCGAATACCCGTCCGAGCCGCCGCACTGCAGCGCCAGCATCAGCTCGCTCGCCGGGATCGTCTCGCGCTTGACCGCATTGACGATGGGCAGCATCGCCTTCACCGCCTCGACACCGGCGTCCACGGTCTTGCGTGTCCCGCCCACCTCCTGGATGGTCATGGTGCGGAACGTCTCGCTCTCCTCGACCTTGTAGGCTTCCTTGAACCGCGGGATCTGGAAGCCTTCGCAGCCGAGCCCCACCATCACCACGCCGCCCATGTTGGGGTTGGTGGCATAGCCCCAGGTGGTCCGCTTCAGCGTATCGAAGATCACGCCGCGATAGTCGATCACGCAGCCATTGGCCTGCTTCAGCGCCACGATGCCGTCGATATTGGGATAATGTTCCAGTATCCCCGAGCGCTCGATCTCCTTGGCGATGAACCCCGCCACCGTCGTCGAGCAGTTCACCGATGTCAGGATGCCCACATAATTGCGCGTCCCCACCTTGCCGTTGGCGCGGCGATAGCCCTCAAACGTCGCCTGCTGCCCCTCCGGCACGAACTGCGTCGGCACCACGCCCTCGCTGAACGCATAGTCGCGCGCGAACGCGCCATGCTCTTCGCCGATGCCGCAATTGTGCTCGTGCACCCAGTCGCCCGCCGGAATGTCGCTCTTGGCAAACCCGATGATCTGCCCGAACTTGATCACCGGCGCGCCAGCCGCGATGGCGCGCGTCGCGAATTTGTGCCCGCGCGGCACCCGCTTGATCGTCTTGACGCCCTGCGCCGTCAGCGTGCCGACATCGAGATTGCCCAGCGCCACGGCAATATTGTCCTCGGCATTGAGCACGAGCGTGCGCGGCGCGGCGGAAATGGGGGCGGCTTGGTTCATTCGGCTATCCTAACTTGTGGCCGCCGCGCTCCAGCGGCCGGAATTTGTCTCGCTCAGGCTCTGCGCCAGCCGTCGCGGATCAGCGCGAAGCCGTCGCTGTAGACCTCGGTGGGCGACGGGAAGAAATCGCGCCACACCCGCGTCGCCGCGGCCAGCGGCGGCAATGCCCGCCCGAACGCCTCGATGGTGATCCAGCCATCGTACCCCACCGCCTTCAGCGCCTTGAAGGTCGTGGCGAAATCGATGTGCCCCTTGCCCGGCGTGCCGCGATCGTTCTCCGATACATGGACATGGCCCAGATGCGGCGCAATGGCGCCCACCGCCGCAACCGGGTCCTTTTCCTCGATATTGGCGTGGAACGTATCGTACATGCCCTGGATATTAGGATGATTCACCGCCGCCAGATAGGCGTCGAGATCGGCCATGGTGTTGACGAAATAGCACTCGAACCGGTTCACCGCCTCGAGCACCACCGTGAGCCCCCTGGCCCTGGCCATCTCGCCCACCTTGCGGTGGAACGCGATGCCGCGCTGCCGCTCCGCCGCCGTCGGCGCATCGCCCGAAAAATGCCCGAGCGTCGAGTGCAGCGGCCCGCCCGCCACCGTCGCGCCCAGCGCCGCGGTGCAATCGAGGATCCACTGCATATGTTTGAGCGCCGCCTCCTGCTGCGCCGGCTCGGCCCCGATCGGGTTCATCTGTGTGCCCGGAAACAGCGCGATCACCGTGCGCCCCAGCCCCAGCCGGTCGAGTTCGCGCCCGAGCTCCGCATAATGCTCGGGCGTTCCCTCGAACACCGGGATCTCCACCCCGTCATAGCCGCATGCCTTGAGGTCGCTCAGGATCGGCCAGTGCTGGCGCTCCACATGCGCCGTCCACAGCAGGAGATTGAAGCCGATCTTCATCGCAGGCCATCCGGTTCGTTGAAGTCGAAAAAGCGACGGCCGGCGCCCCTGGGAGGAGAGGCGCCGGCGCGTCGGTCAGTTGGCCGGCGCGGTCGGGCCCGGGCCCGGCTGCGGCAGCGGATCGCTCAGCCACTTGTCGATGTCGGCGGGCTTGGCTTCCCACGCCACGGCGTCGGCAAGGTTGTCCTTGGTGATGAGCTGCGTCGGCGCCTCGTAGAACTGGCCCGGCTTCACCGACCCGTCGATCACGCCCAGCAGCAGGCGCAGCGAATAGACCGACGCGATCGACGGCGGGTTGCCGTTGGTCATCGTCATCTGGCCCTTCGCGATCAGGTCCGTTCCGTACGGCGCGCCATTGTCGCCGCCCAGCAGGATCTGGCCGGTCTTGCCGGCGCGGTCGATGGCGATCGAAACGCCCACGGCCATGTCGTCATTGGCGGCATAGATCGCCTTGATGTCCGGATGGCCCGCGATGATCTGCGAGGCCGCATCCAGCGCCTTCTGGCGGTCCCAGTCGGCGGCCACGTCGGCCACGTCCGTCGCCTTCGAGCCCGACTTGGCCATGCCGTTCTTGAACGACTGCGCGAACGCCTCCGCGTCGCCGCGGCCGAGCTTGCCGGTGATCGTGGCGTATTCGCCATCGGGCACCAGCTTGCCGATCGCCTCGCCCACCGGCTCGCCGAACGTGTAGAGGTTGATTTCCATCACGCCGGCCGAGTCCGCCAGGATCGACGGGTCATAGCCGTACTGGAAGAAAATCGGCACGCCCGCGCGCTTGGCCTGTGCGATGGCCGCCTGTTCCGACGACAGCGACACGGCATAGATCAGGATGCCGTCGACGCCCTTGGTGATCGCGTCCTGGACGTTGGCGAGTTCCTGCGTCGGATCGTTGTTGGCGGTGTAGGTGATCAGCTTGACGCCGAGCTTGTCCGCCGCCGCCTGCGCGGCGTTCATGCCGTACTGGTAGTACGGGTCCGGACCGCCGCGCATGAACGCGATGGTCTTTTCTGCGGCCTGGGCGAGGTTCGGCGCCACGAGCGCGGTGCCGAGCGCCAGGAGCGCGAGCGCCCCCCGGGTGATGTTCATTTAGTCGTCTCCTCCGTTGAAGTCGTTGAGCGGCGTCACGCTTTTTTCTGCAGCAGGACGGCCGCGGTTATGATCAATCCCAGAACGGCGCTCTGGAAATTCGCGCCGACGCCGAGAAGGTTCATCGAGTTGCTCACCAGCCCCAGCAGCAGCACGCCGCCCAGCGTGCCCCACACCGTGCCGCGGCCGCCGATCAGCGGCGTGCCGCCGATCACCACCGCCGCGATGGCGCGCAGTTCGTAGCCGGTGCCCATGCTGGGCAGGCCCGAATTGAGGATACCGGTGAGAATGACGCCGGCGATGCCGACGAAAAGTCCGTTGAGCGCATAGAGCGCAATCTTGATCCGGCGCACCGGAATGCCCGACAGCCGCGCCGCTTCCTCGTTGCCGCCGATGGCGAACGCATAGCGCCCGAGCGTCGTGAACCGCAGCACCAGGAACACCGCCACGATCGACAGCAGCATCGCGTATACCGGCCACGGCACGCGCAGGAAATCGCCCATGCCGAAAACGTTGAACAGCGCTCCGGCGCCGTTGATCGGGCTGCCGCCCGACATCAGGATCGCGATGCCCTGCAGCAGAGTCATCGTGCCCAGCGTGATGATGAACGGCGTCGCCCGGTTGGTCGCGATCAGCATGCCGTTGACCGCCCCGATGACGATGCCCGAGGCGACGCCCGCGCCGATGCCCAGCGCCAGCGAGCCCGTGCTCATCACCGTCAGCGCCGTGGCGAGACCCGCCACCGACAGCGCCGCGCCCACCGACAGATCGAGGCCGGCGGTGATCAGCAGAATCGTCTGCCCCGCCGCCACGATCCCCAGCGTCGACACCTGGAACAGGATGTTGAGCAGGTTGTTGATGCTGAGGAACCGCGGATTGCCGATCGCCGTCACCACCACGATCAGCAGCAGCACGATCAGCAGCGTGAACCGGCCGAGCCCGAGCGAGCGGACGAAATTGGGCTTGCTCGCCGTCGGCTGCGTCACGGTGGCGGCAGGAGAAGTCATCAGTTCACGCTCCGGGTGCTTTGAGTCTGGATGGCGGCCAGCAGATGTTCGGGGTCGAGCCCGTCGGGGCTGAGCTCCTGTTCGATCCGCCCGCCGCGCAACACGAGGATGCGGTCGGCCAGCGCGATCAGCTCCTCGAGGTCGGTCGAAACGAAAATCACCGTCGCGCCCTTGCTGGCGAGCAGCCGCAGATGATCGTGGATCTGGCGCTGCGACTCGACGTCGACGCCCTGCGTCGGCTCCTCGAGCACGAACAATTGCCCATCGGCGAAGATGGCGCGGCCCAGCAGGGCCTTGCGCTGGTTGCCGCCCGACAGGAACCGCACTTCGCGGCTCGGCGCCCGCGGGTTGAGGTCGAGCCGCTCGGCCATCTCCGTCGCGACGCTCGTTTCCTTGCCGAGGTTGAGCCACCCCATGCTGGCGAGCGATTTGAGCGCCGCCAGCGAAATGTTCTTGGCGATCGACAGGCTCATCACCAGTCCGCGCCCGCGCATGTCCTCGGGGATGAACAGCACGCCCCGGCCAATCGACTCGCGCACCGCGCGCGGCGCATAGGCCTCGCCGCCCAGCGTCATGCTGCCGCTCACCTGCCGGTGGTCGAGCCCGGCGATCACCGCGGCCAGCGCATTGGCGCCGCCGCCGACGAGGCCGGTGAGCCCCACGATCTCGCCCTTGTTCACCGACAGCGACACGTCGTCGAGCCGGCCTTCGCGCGACACGCCCGCGAGATTGAGGAACGGCGCTCCACTCGCGCGCGCCTCGCGCTGCGGCTCGACCGCGTCGAGCGAGCGCCCGACGATCATCGAGATCAGCCCATCCTTGTCCGAGCTCCTGCCGTCGACCACCGCCACCTTGCGTCCATTGCGCAGGATCGTGATCCGGTCCGAAATCGACAGCACCTCGTCGAGGTGATGCGACACATAGACGATCGCCATACCCTGCTTGGCGAGGTCGCGGATCAGCCGGAACAGGAAATCGGCCTGCGCCTTGTTGAGCGCGGCAGTCGGCTCGTCGAGCAGCAGCACATGCGCCTGCTCGCGCACCGCCTTGGCAATCGCCACCTGCTGCCGCTCGGCGATGTCGAGCTCGCCCAGCCGCGTCCTGACCGGCAGGCTCAGTCCCAGCCGCGCCAGCAATTCCGTCGCCCGGCTCTCCATCGCCCGGTCGTCGATGATCCCGAACCCCTTGCGCGGCTCCGCGCCGAGGAAAATATTCGCCGCCACCGACAGATCGAGATGCAGTTCCGGGTTCTGGTAGACGATGGCGATGCCCGCCGCGCGTCCCTCGATCGGGTTCAGCGCCTTGAACGCCTTGCCCCCGACGACGATCTCGCCGCTGTCGGGCGGCTGCGCGCCCGACAGGATCTTCATGAACGTCGATTTGCCCGCGCCGTTCTTGCCGACGAGCCCATGCACCTCGCCGCGCGCGACTTCGAAGTCGACGTCGTCGAGCACGCGCTGGCCAAGAAAGCTCTTGGTCACGCCCTGTACCTTGATCGCGAGCGAAGCGGCCGGGTCCATCGTCATCGCGGTCAGCTCTTGACCTGCTCCCAGCGGCCCGACTTGGCCGAAGCCAGCACCGCGTCGGTCACATGGTCGGTCTTCAGCGCATCGCGGAAGGTCGGCGCTGCCGGCTTGCCGCTCTGCAGCCCTTCGATGAAGTCCGCCGCCTGATGGATGAAGGTGTGCTCATAGCCGATCTGCAGCCCCGGCACCCACCAATGGCCCATATACGGATGGTCGCCGTCGGTGATGTGGATCGAGCGCCAGCCGCGCAACTGCCCGTCATCGCCATGGTCGAAATATTGCAGCCGATGCAGGTCGTGCAGGTCCCAGGCGATGGACGCCTTCTCGCCATTGATCTCGAGCGTATAGAGCGCCTTGTGGCCGCGCGCGTAGCGCGTCGCCTCGAACGTCGCCAGCGAGCCGTTGTGGAACCGGGCGAGGAAGGCGCTGGCGTCGTCGATCTTGACGTCTTCCACCTTGCCGCTGGTCAGGCTGTTGCGCTGCTTGACGAAGGTCTCGGTCGCGCCGGTCACGCTGTCGATGCCGCCATTGAGCCACAGCGCCGTGTCGATGCAGTGCGCCAGCAGGTCGCCCGTCACGCCGCTGCCCGCCACGCTCGCGTCGAGCCGCCAGGTGCCCATGCCGCCCTGCGGCACGTCGGCCGAAATCGTCCAGTCCTGCAGGAACTTCGCGCGGTAGTGGAAGATGCGGCCGAGCCGGCCTTCGTCGATCAACTGCTTGGCCAGCGTCACCGCCGGCACGCGGCGATAATTATACCAGACCATGTTGGCGACGCCGGCCTTCTCGACGGCGGCCACCATCTTTTCGGCTTCCGCCGCGTTGCGGCCGAGCGGCTTTTCGCACATCACCATCTTGCCCGCCTCGGCGGCGGCGATGGCGATCTCGGCATGCGTGTCGTTCGGGCTCGCGATGTCGATGAGGTCGATGTCCTTGCGCTCGATCAGCTTGCGCCAGTCGCTCTCCGAGCCCTCATAGCCCCAGTTCTCGGCGAAATCGGCCGCCCCCTTGGCGTTGCGCGTCGCAATCGCCTTCAGCACCGGCTCGTAGTCGAGCTTGAAGAACGCCCCGGCCTGCCGGAACGCATTGGTGTGCGTGCGGCCCATGAAGCCCGCGCCGACGAGGCCGACATTGAGTTTTTTCTTTGCCATTTTCGAAATCCGCCGTTCTGCTTATTCGCGCCAGCCGTGCGCGTCGCGCACCTTGAGCATTGCTCCGAGAACATCGTTCCAGGTCTGCTGCGTGGTCATCACCGCATTGGGGAACATGCAGCCGTCCCAGGCGATGTGGCGCATCTTCTTGGTGAGGTTGCCGTTACTGTCGCGCAGCCAGTAGCCGGCGTGCTTGGTCACATCGAGCTTGCCGTTGGGGTCGGTCACCTGCACGTGCCGGCCGGTCTTTTCGTGATCGCCCGAACCGAACACCGTTCCATCGTTCTGCGCCACGTGGAAATCATAGGTCCAGGGCCGCAGCGCATCGGCGACCTTCTTGTAGGCTGCGTCGAGCACCGAGCGGTCCTTCCAGTCGTAGTCGGCCGGCAGCAGCCGGTCCTTTTCGGCGTTGTAGCCCATGGTGAACAGCATCGAGTGCGCCATGTCGGCCTGGTAGCCGACGACGCCGGGCATGCCGACCGCTTCGAGCAGGTTCACGTTCTCGCGCCACGACTGCATGCCGCCCCAGCAGATTTCGCCTTCGGCCACCACGAACTCGTCATGGTCCTGCGCCGCCTTGCCGGCTTCGCGGAACGTCTCGGCAATCAGTCTGGTGTTGCCCTTGGGGTCCTTGTCCCAGGCTTCGACGCCCGTGGACGAGTCGATGCGGATGCCGCCGGTCGGGCGGATGCCCAGTTCGCGCATCTGCTGGCCGATCGCCGCGGCCTTCTCGACCTGGCTGACGAAGCGCTTGCGGTCCGCCGCGTCGCCCATCGCCGAGCCGCCGCCGGCCCCGCCCCAGATCGGCGCCACGAACGAGCCGACCTTGAGGCCGTAGCTCGCAATGTGGTCGACCATGCGCTTGACGTCGTCCTTGGTGCTGTCGATCGAGATGTGCGGATCGGCCAGCCACAGGTCGATGCCGTCGAACTTGACGCCGTCGACCTCGGCCTTCGACGTCAGCTCCAGCAGCGTATCGAGCGGGATGATCGGTTCGCCGCCGGGCGCTCCCTTGCCCACCACGCCGGGCCAGGCGGCGTTGTGCAGTTTGGGGAAATTGTTGCTGTGCTCGGCCATCGCGATCGTCCTCCTTACGAACCGAACCGCCGGGTACGCACCGGTTGTTCGTGTACCACCATTTCTTCGGGGGTTTTGTCGTCACCAGAGGCCATCGAAACACATTGATTCCGCGCGAAAATCATCGCGGAATCCATCCGTCCCGGCGCTGCGCGACACCAACTCCCCGTGCGCCCTGCCGGCGTTTCCACTCGCCGGCTTGGGCACGTCGCACCATCTGTTATATTAGTGTTACGTGTCAAGCGGTGCGAAGCACCTTACATGCCGCTTGCAGCAGCCTGAGTGCTAATATAACAGTTTGGCAAAACCGCAGGAGGAGGGCGGCTCAGGTGGTCGAACCGGCAGTGGTGCAGTTGCAGCTTGTCAATCTCGACCGCAAGTCGCCCCTCCGCGACCAGATTTATCAAGTAATCCGGACACTTATCATCATCGGCCAGCTCCGCCCGGGCCAGCCGGTCAACGAGGTCGAGATCGCCGAGCAGCTCGGCGTCTCCCGCACCCCGGTCCGCGAGGCGGTCAAGCGCCTCAGCGACGAAAGCCTCATCAACGTCTACGCGCAGACCGGCACGTTCGTCGCCAAAATCTCACGCCAGGCCCTTGAGGAAGCTTACATAATCCGCAACGCCCTGGAGCTCGAGAGCGTGCGCCGCGCCGCCGCCGGCATGACCCCGGAGCATGTCGAGGCCATGGAGGACATCATTGGCCTCCACGACACCGCCATCACCCGCAAGCGCTACGCCGACGCCATCCGCCTCGACGACCAGTTCCATCGCTATGTCGCTGAAATCAATCGACTTTCGCTGCTCTGGCGCGCCGTCGACATCTCCAAGGCGCAGATGGATCGCGGCCGCTACCTGGCGCTGCCCAAGCCCGGCTACGGCGAGACCACCATCACCCAGCACCGCGCCATCCTCAGCGCCCTCGCCGACCGCGACGAGGCCCGCGCCATGGAGGCCATGCGCGACCACCTCGACACCTCGCTCCGCAACACACTGACGCTGCTGGGCGACGACTTCGAATAGCCGCCGCGCCAATCAGCGATGATCGAAACCATCATTGATCATCATTAATCGTCATTGCCGCATATCAATTGCGATCTCGCAGGGCCATCGCAACACATAAATCATCAGCGGAAACACCGCTTTACCCCGAAATAAATGTTCTGGCCGCCATCATCGCGAGCGTAGCCCGCAGACCCGCCGCCGCGACCGCCTCGGGCTCCATCGTCCGATGCGCGGGGTGTGGCGCCTCGAAGCTCACCGGCCCGTCATAGCCCACCTCGTCGAGCAGCCCGAACACCCCGGCCCAGTCGACCGCCCCCTCGCCCGGCGGCAGCCGAACCGCCGGCAGCACCGGCTCGCCTGCTGCATAATGGGGAACGTCGCTGTACTGGAACGCCGCGATCTCCTCCGCCGCGATGTCCGCGAACCCACGGCCCGCCCGGCCGGTGAGATGGAGGTGGAACGTATCGAGCATCAGCCCGAGCGCTGGGCTGTCCGCCGCCTGCACGACGTCGCGCACGGCGTCGAGGCTCCCCAGCACCGGATGCGCGAAGTTGAGCTCCACCGCCAGCCGCAGCCCGTGCTCCCCCGCGATCTCGCCGGCCGCCCGGAGGTTCTCGCGCGCCAGCTCCAGCGTTCCGCTGTTCGCCCCGCTCGACGTCATGAGCGTCGAACAGCCGAGCGCCACGGCGTTCTCGCACTGCTCCCGCAGCCCGGCCCGCAGCCGCCGCGCCTCCGCGCCTGTCGCAAAGATCAGCCCCGGCTCGATCCCCACAGTCGCAACCTCGATGCCGCTGGCCCCGATTTCCGCCACGAGGTCATCGCGTTCTAGTCCCCACGCCGCCTCGGCGAAATCGACGCGCCTGAGCTCGACTGCGTCGTAACCGGCACGTCGCGCGATCTGCAGCATCTGCCGCGGCGGCACACCGTCGAGCGTCCAGCTATGCAGTGCGATCGGCCACCGCCGCTTGTTCATTTAGATCGACAGGTCGAGGATCTTGCCCTCGAACAGGCGGTCGCGCGAGCCTTCGAGGTGCGCGCGCATGAAGCCCATCGCATCGTCGGCCCGTCCGTCCGCCACCGCCTTGAAGATCGCGTCGTGCTCGGCGAACACGCGCTCGAGCTGCAGCCGTGGTCCCATCAGCGACAGGCCGTGCAGGTGCATGCCCACCGCGATGTGCGGCTTCAGCGCATCCATCGAAGCCGTGTAGTAGTGGTTGTTCGCCGCCTCGGTGATGGCGCGGTGGAACATGAAGTCGGCGTCGGTGCGGTGCAACTGGTGGCTGGTCGCATCGCGCAGCTCGGCCAGCGCATCCTCGATCTTCCTGATCGCCGCCTTGTCCCGCCGCTGCGCCGCGAAGTAGGCGGCGGCCGGCTCGATCGTCAGCCGGAACTCGTAGCAGCGCTGGATGTCGGCAATCGTCTTGACCGGCGAGTAGGCCAGTTGCGCCTGCGGCGACACCGCCGCCTGCACGAACGTGCCAGCCCCCTGCCGCGAGTAGATGATGCCCTGCTCGCGCAGCCGGCCCAGCGCGTCCCGCACGATCGGCCGCGACACCCCCAGCATCGCGGCAAGCTCGTGCTCGCCCGGCAGTCGCGTATCGGGCGGATAGTTGCCGTCGCGGATGCGCTGCGACAACTCCTCGAACACGCGGTCGACCAGCTTGGCCGGACGCTGTCGCGCCCGCGTACCTTCGGCTTCCTTGACGGCTGGACTATCGCTCATGGCACGAAGCTATCACGCGTCTGGGGGTGGCAACAAAGCGGCCAGCGAACCGCTATCGCCAAATCCACCGGATTTCACCACGGCCGTCATCCGGCGCGCGCCGGGCCGGTCGAGCGCGAACCAGGGCAAACCGCGCGCCGCTTCGCCAAGCGGCCGGACGAGCGTTACACCCAGCCGGTCGAGGATAGCGAGCGCCGTGTCGCCGCCGCTCATCACCACCACCTCCGGCGACGTTTCGGCGATGACCGCCGTGGCGCTCTCGGCAAACCGTCGCGCCACCGCCTCGGCATCGTCGTCGGGACCCGTGCACCGCAGTACGGCCGGCAGGCTCACCTCGTCACTGAAGCTACCCTGCGGCACATCGTGGATCGCGACGTTGCGAAGTTCGGCAATCTGCTGCGCCGTAATGACATCGCGAGAGCCGATGACGAACAGCGTGCGCCGGCTTCGCTTCAACGGTTTAGCGACACCGCCGGCCAGCCGCCGTGCAAAGGCGGCGCCGAGCCCGCTGGCGCCGACCGCGAGAGTCGAAGACCATTCTGTTTCCGCCACCACGCGATCGAGATCGGCGTCGCTCTCCGCGTCGGCAATCCGCACGTTATAGCCGGCAAAGAGCGGCCCGACCGGCAGCGCTCCATCGACCCCGCGCCCGATGACTGCGCCATCGCGCGTCACCCGACCCTGCTCCGGCACGGCAGGCGCAACGACAACCGCATCGAGGCCGAACGCCTCGGCTATGGAAGCCGTTTCGCTGCCCACATTGCCTTTGAGTCGGGAGTCGATCTTCTTGAATACCAGACGAGGCTGCGCCTCGCGCAACGCCAGCGCCGCATCGCGGACAACCCGCGATGCGTCGTCGGGCGCGAGCGCACGCGACGCCGTGTTGACCACGACGACGTTCGCTCGCTCCGCCAGCGCCGCCGCCGCCCCCTCGGGCCGCGTCGCCACGGCGACGCTCTGGCCGGCCGCGACGAACGGCGCCGACGTATCGAGCGCGCCCGTCAGATCGTCGGCAATGATCACCATGGCGAGGGTCACTTGACCGCGTGGCACGCCACGAAGTGCCCGGCCCCGGTGTCGCGCCAGTCCGGCACCACGCTGCGGCACACATCCATCGCGATCGGGCAACGCGTGTGGAAACGACAGCCGGCGGGCGGCGCCAGCGGGCTTGGCACGTCGCCCTGCAGCACCTGGCGCCTGCGCAGCCGCTCCGCCGGCGGATCGGCTTCCGGCACCGCCGACATCAGGGCCTGCGTATAGGGATGGAGCGGCGTTCCGAACACCTGGTCGCGCGTGCCGAGTTCAGCGAGGCGCCCCAGATACATCACGCCGACCCGGTCGGAAATGTGCCGCACCACCGCAAGATCGTGTGCGATGAACAGATATGTCAGCCCGTATTTGTCCTGCAGGTCGAGCAGCAGATTGATGATCTGCGCCTGGATCGACACGTCGAGCGCCGAGATCGCCTCGTCGCAGACGATGAATTTGGGCTGGCAGGCCAGCGCCCGCGCGATCGCCACGCGCTGCCGCTGCCCGCCCGAAAGCTCGTGCGGATAGCGTTGCGCGAAACGCGGCGGCAACCCGACATCGGACAAGAGCTGCGTGATCCGGCCGGGCAGCTCGGCCTTGCTGCACAGCTTATGGAACAGGATCGGCTCGCCCACCGTCTCGCCGATGGTCATGCGCGGGTTGAGCGTCGAATACGGGTCCTGGAACACGATCTGCAAGTCGCGCCGGATCGGCCGCATCCGGTTCTCGTCGAACTGCGCAATGTCCTCGCCCTTGTAGACCACCTTGCCGCTGGTTGGGCGATGGAGGTTCAAAATGGCGAAGCCCGTCGTCGACTTGCCGCAGCCGCTCTCGCCCACGAGGCTCAGTGTCTCGCCTTCGATGATGTCGAAGCTCGCATCGTCGAGCGCGTGGACTACGGCCGACTTCTGCCCGAACGCGCCGAGCTTCACCGGGAAATATTTCTTGAGGCTCTCGATGTGGAGCAGCGTTTCGCCCTGCATCACGCCGCCTCCATCACATGCTTGTTGGCAACGTGACAGGCGACGCGATGCCTTGTCGCCTGCCCGCGCAGCGGCTCCAGCGCCGGCACCACCTCGCGGCACACATCCTGCGCCAACGGACAGCGCGGCGCGAACGGACAACCCTTGGGCCGCCGGCCCGGCTCTGGTGGCGAACCGCCGATCGAGGCCAGCCGGTCCGTCTCCGACTCGGTCATCTTGGGGATCGAGGCAAGCAGGCCTCTCGTATAAGGATGCGCCGGCTCCGCAAACAGCTCGTCGACCGGCGCGTCCTCCACCACCGTGCCCGCATAGAGCACCGCGATGCGGTCGGCGAGGCCGGCGATCAACGCAAGATCGTGCGTGATCCACACCACCGACATGCCGAGCTTCTGGCGCAGATCCTTCACCAAGTCGACAATCTGCGCCTGGATGGTGACATCGAGCGCGGTGGTCGGCTCGTCGGCGATCAGCAGGTCGGGATCGCACGCCAGCCCGATGGCGATCATCACGCGCTGCCGCATGCCGCCCGACAACTCATGCGGATAGGAGTTGAGCCGCTGCTCGGCGCCCGGAATGCCGGTGAGCTTCAGCAGTTCTCCGGCCCGCTTCCACGCCTCGGCCTTGTTCAGCCCGCGGTGATGCATCAGCGGCTCGGCGAGCTGCGCCCCGATCTTCATTACCGGGTTCAGCGAGGTCATCGGGTCCTGAAACACGAACCCGATCTTGCCGCCGCGAATCTCGCGCAACTCGTTGCTCGACAACTCAAGCAGATTGCTGCCCTCGAAACTGGCCGAGCCGCTCGACACGCGGATCTTGTTGGGCAGCAGCCGCACGAGGCTCAGCATGGTGAGGCTCTTGCCGCAGCCGCTCTCGCCGACGATGCCCAGCGTTTCGCCCTTGTCGACATGGAGGTCGATGCCGTCGACGATGGTCGCGGGGCCATGGCGCGTCGCGATCTCGATCGACAGATTCTTGACGTCGAGCAGCCGCTCGGTGGTGGGCGCGCTCATTTGCTGCCTCGCGGGTTGAGCGCGTCGTTGAGGCCGTCGCCGAGGAACGAAAACGCCACCGTCGCAAGCCCAAGCACGATGGCCGGCGCAGCCAGCAGATGCGGATAATGCTGCCAGACGCGCAGACCGTCGGAGATCATGTTGCCCCAGCTCGGCGTGGGCGGATTGACGCCGACCCCGAGGAACGAGAACGCGCTTTCGAGCACCATGGCGGTGCCGAGGCCGGCGCTCACCGAAACGATCAGCGGCCCCACCGCGTTGGGCACCACATAGCGCGTGAGGATCAACCGGTTGCTCAGGCCCAGGGCGCGCGCCGCGGTGATGTAGGGCCGGCTGCGGATGGACAGCACCTGCGCCCGCACCAACCGCGCATAGGGTGGCCAGGCGATCAGCGCCATCGAGCCGAACACCAGGATGAAGTCGACCCAGATGGTCTGCCGGAAGAACGGATTGTGCGTCGCGAGAAACTGCGCCTCCATCCACTGCGACAGCGGCGTCTTGAGCGACGCGTTGATGACCACCACCAGCAGCAGGTTGGGCACCGACATCGTCATATCGGTGAGCCACAGGATCGCGCGATCGAAGACGCCGCCGAAGAAGCCGGCGATCGCCCCGAGCGTGACCCCGATCGCGACCGAGATGATGGTCACCACGAGCGCGACGATGAACGCGGTGCGGCTGCCATAGAGCACACGGCTGAACACGTCGCGGCCGAGATCGTCGGTACCGAACAGGTGGTGCAGGCTCGGCCCCACATTGCGCGCGCCCAGGTCCTGGCTGAGGAAATCATAGGGCGTGAGGAACGGCCCGAACGCCGCCGCAAACGCCAGGATCAGCACCATGATCAGGCCCGCGACGGCGAGCTTGTTCCTGAGCAGCCGACGCCAGGCATCGCCCCACAGGCTGACCGGCGCTTCGTCCGCAGCGAGCTCGACCACCGCCATCTCAAGCGCCCTTCATCAGATCGGCCGCCCGCGGATCGAGCAGCGGATAGAGCACGTCGACGAGGAGGTTCGACAGCATCACGAGGAACGAGCCGATGAGCGTGATCGCAAGGATCACCGGATAGTCCGAATTGGTGAGCGCGGTGACGGTAAGGCGTCCGAGCCCCGGCAGCCCGAACACCAGCTCGACGAAGATCGCGCCATTGACGATGGTGATCATGATCAGCCCGAGCTGCGTCACCACCGGCGTGAGCACCGGCCTCAGGATATGCTTCAGCGCCACCAGCATTTCCGGCACGCCCTTGGCGCGTGCGGTGCGCACGAAGTCTTCCGACAGCACCTCGATCACCGCGGCGCGCGTCTGCCGCACGATCAGCGCGATCGGCTGGAAGCTGAGCACGATCAGCGGCAGGATGATCTTCACGTCGAAGACGCCACCCCAGCCGTAAGGAACGTTGATCCAGGGCAGCAGCACGATCAGGCCCACCATCAGCAGCGGCCCCGCGACATAGGCAGGGATGGCCCACAGAAACAGCGCCGAGCCCAGGATGGAATAGTCGAGCCGGCTGTTCTGATTGATGCCGGCGATGAGCCCGAGCGGAATGGCCACCAGCGCCGTCAGTATCATGGCGCACACGCCGAGCTGGAACGATACCGGCGCCGCCGCCGAGATCATCGACCAGACCGAGCGGCCGGAGTTGAGCGAATTGCCGAAATTGCCGTGCAGCAGGTTGAACAGATAGCTGCCGAACTGCACGATGAACGGCCGGTTGAGACCGGCGGCCTCACGGATCGCCTCGATGCGCGTCGGATCATACGCCACGTCGCCGGGCGCCCGCAGGAAGATCAGCTTGATCGGATCGCCGGCGCCGTAAAAGGCGAGCGCATAGACCGCGAGCATGACCAGAACGACCGACGGCACCCAGAGCAGGAGCCGGGTCGCGACGTAGCGCAGCATGGCGATATCCTCCTCGCTCGATCCTATAACAAACACGCGGAGGCGCCGCGAGGGCGCCTCCGTCACATGCGCCAGGGACTTTAGCCGATGCTGATGTCCCAAGGGGCGATTACCTGCCAGTCGAGGTTCTTCTCCATGGCTTTGACCGAAGCCGTGGCCCAGCGCGACATGGCCTGCTCGTACCAGGGGATGAACATGTAGTCGTTGCCGAACGCCACCTGCGCTTCCTGCGCCAGCTTGATGCGATCCGGATCGTCCACCGCCTTGTTGGCGGCGTCGGCGAGCTTCTGGTCGACCGTGTCGTTCTTGTAGCCGCCCATTTCCTTCTTGGCGGTCGACGCCGAAGACGCGATGCAGCTCGCGAGATACGACGCGGCATCCGGCACGCGGGTACCAACGTCGTTGCGGAACACCTGCACACTGTCCTGGTCGGGACCGGAGTAGTTGTCCTCCTGCGGCTTCATGTCGACGGCGGTGATGCCGAGGTTCTGCCGCCACTGCTCGGCAATGTACTGTGCCGCCGCCTGGATCGCCGGACCGGCGATGCCGACCATGTTGATCTTGGGCAGATTGTCGGGGCCGCCATAGCTCGATTCCGCCAGCAACTGCTTGGCCTTGGCCGGATCGTATGGGTACGGCGTAAAGCCGCTGTTCTCCGCGCCGGGCACAGAGTTGAGGATCTGGTCGGCCTTGACGTGCGGGCCATCCGGATACGACGCCTTGAACAAGCCGTCGCGATCGACGGCGAGGATGAGCGCCTGCCGCACCTTCGGATCATCGAACGGCTTGCGCGACTGGTTGAACCAGAAATGCTGGCTGGTCGGAATGATCGGGCCTTCAGAGAACTCCTTGCCGAGGTCCTGGACGATCGTCGAGGTCGTGAGCTCGGTGTGGGCGTTGTACTCGCCCGACTTGATCAGCGCCGTCGCCGTCACCGGATCTTCGACCACGTGGATTTCGACGCCGGTGAGCTTGGGCTTCGGCCCGAAGAAATTCTCGTTCGGCGCAAACATCAGCACGCCCTGGTCGATGTCGATGCTGGTGAGCTTGAACGGGCCTGAATAGACGGCGCCGGCGTTGGGCGTGAACCAGTCCTGCACCTCGTTGCCGTCGCTGCCGCGCACCTGCGACGCCTTGGCGATCGGAATGATGTGGTTGGCAACGCGCTCGAAAAAGATCGGATCGGGCGCATCGAGAGCCACCACCACCGTGCCGTCGTCCGGCGTCGTGACGCCGGCGAGCTCGGTGCCCGTGCCGGTGCTGAGGTCGTTGTAGCCGGTAACCCCGGTCAGCACCTGCGAGGCGCGGGCATTTTTGGCGCTGGGCATCGCGGCCACTTCCCACGAGCCCTTCACGTCGGCCGCGGTGATCTTGCTGCCGTCCGAGAACACGGCCTTGGCGTCGAGCTTGAACGTCCAGGTCTTGGCGTCGGCCGACGGCGTCCACGACGCGAACACATAGGGGTGAAGTTTGTTGTCGGCATCGAAATAGGCCGCAGCCGCCCACCACAGCGAGTTCCACCGGAACGGCGCACCGCCGCCCCTGAGCGGGGACCAATCCTGGTCGAAGCTCGGATGCGCGATCTTGAGTACCTGCGCGTCCTGCGCGAACGCAATTCTGGTCGAGCTCAGGATGGCGAGGCTGACCGCGCCGCCCAGTCCGAGCTTCAAGGCATCGCGGCGGCTCATGGCCAGTGTCGCGATCGATTCATTCTTCGACATGATGTCCTCCCATGCAGCCGAGTCGGGCACCAGCCTTGCTGGTGCGCTCTGCCACCGGAACGTCGCGCCAGATTGTAAATATGTCAAGGCTCAACAGGCGATTTGATTGATTGCCGTCGACATCACCCATCAAATATCTTTGTAGCCAACGACTTATCGACAATCGGCGTGCTTAATCCAAGTCCGGTAGCAAACTAACAACTTGACAACATACCGTGAAGTGATGAGCTTCCGCCGTCTTCGTCGCCGCATCGAGAGGGATTGCCCGTGAGTATGGATCTGGACGGAAAGCGCTGCCTCATCGTCGGGGCCAGCTCCGGCATCGGGGCCGCGGTCGCCGCTCGCTTCGGCGAGCTCGGCATGAACCTCGTCATCCATTGCAACGCCAATCGCGACGGCGCCGAAGCGGTTGCGGCGACCATCCGGGCCGCCGGCGGCAAGGTGGTGATTCTTGCGGCCGACGTCTCCGAAGCCGCCGCCACCGAAAAGCTGATCGACGATGCTGCGGCCGCCCTCGGCGGTCTCGATATCCTCGTCAACAATGCCGGCTCGATGTTCGGCCGCACCGCTATCGCCGACGCCACCGACGAGCAGTACCAGCAGGTCATCGACCTCAATATCGGCGGCGTCTTTTTCGCCTCGCGCCGGGCCGCCGCCCTGATGCGCGACCAGCGCAGCGGCAACATCATCAACACGACCTCGATCGCGGCGCGCACCGGCGGCGGCGGTGGCGCCGGCCTCTACGGCTCGGCCAAGGGGTTCGTTTCGACCATTACCCGCGTGCTCGCGAAAGAGCTCGCGCCCGCCGGGGTGCGCGTCAACGCCGTCGCGCCCGGGGTCATCATGACGCCGTTTCACGAGCGGTTCTCCACCCCGCGCCAGCTCGAAGAGTCCGTGCGCAGCATTCCCATGGGCCGGCTGGGCACGCCCGAGGACTGCGTGGGCGCCTACGAGTTTCTCGCCAGTGAGCGCATGAGCGGCTACATCACCGGGCAGATCATCGAAGTAAACGGCGGACAGTTGATGCCATGACGGCCAGCAAGATCATTGGAATCACCATGGGCGACCCTGCGGGCGTGGGCGCCGAGATCATCTGCAAGGCCCTCGCCGACATGAGCGCGGACGATCGCGCCAAGGTGCGCATCTACGGCAACCGCGACACGCTCGCGGCCGCCGCGACGATCGTCGGCGCCTCGCTGGATTTCTCCGCCGGCTCCAACTCGATCGCCGTCGAGCATATCCCCTTTGACGGCGAGCCCGTGCCCTTCGGCAAGCTCGATCCGCGCGCCGGCGACGCCGCCTTCCGCTATATCGAGAGGGCCGTGCGAGCCGCCGAGGCCGACGAGATCGGCTGCATCGTCACCGCGCCGATCAACAAGGAAGCGCTCAACCTGGCGGGCCATCATTACGACGGCCATACCGGCATGCTGGCGGCGCTCACCGGCGCGAAATCGAGCTTCATGCTGCTCGCGGCCGAGCGCATATCGGTGATCCACGTCTCGACCCACGTGTCGCTGCGCGGCGCCATCGACCGCGCCCGGACGGCCCGCATCCTCGACACCATCCGCGCCGGCTACCAGCATTTCCGCCGCATCGGTATCGCCGATCCCCGCATAGCCGTCGCCGGCATCAATCCGCATTGCGGTGAGAACGGCCTCTTCGGCACCGAGGACGACGAACAGATCGTTCCCGCCGTCGCCGCCGCGCGCAGCGAGGGCATCAACGCCACCGGTCCGGTTTCGGCTGATACGGTGTTCCAGAAAGCCTACAATGGCGGCTTCGACCTGGTGGTGGCCCAATATCACGATCAGGGCCATATCCCGATGAAGCTCGTGGCGTTCGACACCACCGTCAATGTCTCGCTGGGCCTCCCCATCGACCGCACCTCCGTCGATCACGGTACCGCGTTCGATATTGCCGGCACCGGCAAGGCCAACCACGTCAACATGCACGCCGCCATCGCCTATGCGAAAAAGCTGGCAGGCACACCCAAGGTCGCCCCATGAGTTTTGCCATTTCCGGCGTGAACTGCGCCGCCGCAACGCCCCTCAACGCCGATCTCACGCCCGATCTCGGCCTCTTCACCGCGCATTGCAAAAGCCTCCTCGCCAATGGCTGCGACGGCATCGCGCTGCTCGGTACCACCGGCGAGGCCAACTCGTTCTCGCGCGGCGAACGCAAGGCCATCCTCGAGGCGGCGCTCAAAGCCGGCATTGGCGCGGAACAGCTCATCCCGGGCACCGGCCTCGCTGCCGCACCCGAAACCATCGAGCTCACCCGCCACGCCCTGAGCCTTGGCGTCACCCGCGTCGTGATTCTGCCCCCCTTCTACTACAAGGGTGTCGGCGACGAGGGGCTGTTCGCCTCCTACGCCCGCATCATCGAGGCGATCGGCGACAGCCGCCTCAGGATCGTGCTGTACCATATCCCGCAGGTATCGGGCGTACCGCTGAGCCCTGGCCTCATTGGCCGACTGATCGAAGCCTTTCCCGATACGGTCATCGGCATCAAGGACTCGGCCAGCGATCTCGCCAACATGCAGGCGATCGTCGCCGCGCATCCGAACTTCTCCGTGCTCGCCGGCGCCGATCCGCTGCTGCTGCCGCTGTTGAAATCGGGGGGCGCCGGCTGCATCACCGCCACCTCCAACCTCGTCGCGGATTCGCTCCGCATCGTTTACGACGGCGTCAGCGATCCGGCCCGCGCTGCCGAAGTGGAGGCCGCACAGGCCCGCATCAACGCCTGGCGTTCGCTCTCCAACAGCTACGTCCAGATCCCGACCATTAAGGCTATGATCGGTCTCAAGTCGGGCAACACCGGCTGGAATCGTGTTCGTCCACCAATGCTGCCGCTCACCGATAGCCAGCTTGGCGAGCTGCGCGGCAAGTTCGAGGCCCTGCCATGACCTCGCCGACGGACACGGCGGACGTCGCATCACAGATGGATGGCGTGATCCGCCCGGTCTCCGCCGGCCGCGCCGAAGCGTTCCTGCCCGCCTCCACGGTCCAGAACCATGCCGCCAATCTCGCCTGGCTGCCCGACGGCACGCTTGCCTGCGTCTGGTTCGGCGGCACCATGGAGGGCATGGGCGACATCTCTGTCTACATGTCGCGCCTCGCTCCGGGCGGCGACACCTGGTCGGCGCCCGAGCAGCTCTCGAACGATCCGGCAAAGTCCGAGCAGAACCCTCTGCTCTTCGTCGCGCCCGATGGCCGAGTCTGGCTGCTCTATACCTCGCAGACCTCGGGCGACCAGGACGGGTCCATCGTCAAATGCCGCATTTCCGACGATGGCGGCAAAAGCTTCGGCCCGGTGACGACGCTCTGCGATACGCCCGGCACATTCGTGCGCCAGCCCATCATCGTGAGCCGCAATGGCGAGTGGCTGCTACCGCTTTTCCGTTGCGTCGGCGTGCCCGGCCGCCACTGGAGCGGCGATAGGGATTTTGCCGCCGTTCTCGTGAGCACAAATCACGGGCGGACCTGGGCCATGCATGACGTGCCCGACAGTATCGGTGCCGTGCACATGAACATCGTTCCGGCGGACGGCGACAAGATGGTCGCACTCTATCGGCACCGCTTCGCCGAGAATGTCCTCCGCAGCGTCTCGCACGACGCCGGTCGCACCTGGAGCGCACCCGAGCCGACGTCGCTGCCCAACAACAATTCCTCCGTCCAGGCCGTTCGCCTGCGCTCGGGCGAAATCGCCATCGTCTACAACCATTCGAGCGCCGCGACATCGGTCGACCGCCGCGCCTCGCTCTACGACGAGATCGAGCCCTCCGGCGAAACGGCCGTCAAGGCCGCGACCATCGACCGTCTCGCGATCTGGGGCGCTCCGCGGGCGCCGCTGAGTCTCGCCTTTTCGACCGACGAGGGGCGCAGCTTCACCGGCCGCATCGATCTCGAAACCGGTAGCGGCTATTGCCTTACCAACAATTCCAGGGATGGGCTCAACCGCGAGTTCTCCTACCCCTCGATCGTCGAGGCACCGAACGGCGATCTCGAAATCGCCTTCACCTATTTCCGCCGCGCCATCAAGCACGTGCGGCTGAAGCGGCCGTCGGCGTAATGCCGTCGTTGCGGCTTTAAGCTTCCGACCTTGAGCGGCCGAGGCCGCCAGGCGCTTCAGTGATGGAGTATCTCGCCCAGAAACGCTTGGGCGCGAGGGTGCTGAGGGGAGCGAAAGAACGTCTCCGGGTCGGCTTGCCCGAGCACCTCGCCCTCAGCCATGAAGACGACGCGATAGTGCTCGAACGTCGGCTCGCGCGGCCAGAGCGACAATGGCTCGTGGGCCAACTCGGGGGGCGCTCTTCAGCGACGAGATCCCGACCCAAACCAGCGGAAAAGTGGCGACCATCGCCAGCAGCGCCGGAGACAGACAGGGCAGCACATAGCTGCGGGACGGCGCGCGGCAACCCCCGGTCGTCGAGCCCGATGTTGCGTATCCAGCGGTGAACTATGCGAGCGTATTGTCGGGCGGAGATGTGAGCGCGCCCACGAGTACGGCTCCGGAACAGGTAGCCATCCGCTGATGGTTGGCTGGCCAACAATCGCTCGACCGATTGCCGAGTCACCTCCGTGATCTCAAATTGGACGGGGCGACCGGTCTTCTTCTGAATGACGACTCCGCGGTCGCGCACGACCCTGCCAGAACAGACGTCCTCAACGCCCTTGGAACGGCGTGTGATGGTCGCCGAACGAGCCCTTTCGGCAGAGCACGATGGCATGGCGTCGGTCGTCGAGCCGCCCCTTTAGCGGTGGTTCGCAGCCGGCTTCCTTGGTGACCCGTGGGTCGAAACTGTCCGTCGGCGATTGATGATCAACAACGTCACGGGCTGGAGCGCCGGCTGGCAAGCCATATCAAAGCGGGATATTCTCGAAAGCCTTGGGGAAATCGTAGTACCAATTCTGGCGCTAGCGGGGCAGCACGATGCCGCTTCACCTGTCGGCAATGTCGAAAAGATCGCGCGCTGTGCAAGAAATGGGCGCTTCGCTCTTGTGCCCCGAAGCGCCCATATGCAGCGCATTGAACAGACTGAGACTTTCTCGCGCTACGTCATTGAATTTCTGGACGAAGTTTTGCCTCGCTGAAAGCCGAGCGACAGCTGGCGAACGCGGCGGCACGCTTCCCGCAGGTATCGCGAAGTCTCGTCCCCGTGATCTTGAGGGTGTCGAACAGCGCGTTGGCGCCAGCGGCCCCGGTATGCCGTCCTCATTCAGAAAGCCGTGACCTGGTCGATCGTCGCTCGCCGCGCTGTTCCCGCACAGTGGCCGCAGTCAGTTTCGCCGCCAGTTCGTCCCGAGTGTGCCCGGCGGGCGTCACCAGCTTCGCCACCCTGCTCAGCGGAATGTTGGATGTCTCGATGAAAAAGGTCCCGCCCGTCTCGCGGTTTTCGATTTGCTCATCGTCGGCTTCCGATCTCGATGGCCCACGTCACCACCGCGCGCTGGTCAACCTGCGGGTTGGTGGCCGAGAGCAACAGAGCCGGGCGCTGCATGCTTTGGCCTTTTGGAACAGTCAATTGATTTATGGAATTTGCCGCAGCCCCCGCCAAACCTCATACTCCCATCACTCCGAATGGGCGCCATAAGTGAAAAATCCGACTGACAATGCCGTGGTCTATCTGCTGCCACTGATCGACGTGAACTGGCTGGTCTACGCTCCTTACGATCCCAATCGCGGCTATCGCGTCGATCCGCCGAAAGTCGACCAGAGCGTCGGCGAGACTCGTCAGCTCACCGCCGAGCTGCGCGACCTGACGGGCGGCAAGTTCATCCTCACGCCGCATTCTGGTCCCTATTGCCGCACCGGCTACTATGAAGGCGAGATGCTGCAGGTCTATCGCGAAGCGATCGCCGGCGGCGCGGAGTTGGCGGTGCACCTGCACGAGGAAATGAAGGGCCTGGGCACGCGCATCGGCGAGCGCGACCACGTCACCGCCATGTTCCGCGACTGCAAGGCTCGGCTGCTCGACGCCGGCATCGCCCCTGTCGCCTATCGCGGCGCCCATTACGGCTATGCCCCGTTCATGTCCGAACTGCTGACGGACGAGGACATCCTCATCGATTGTTCCTGCTGCCCCGGCGCGAACCGGCCGGAGCGCGAGGCAGTGTGGCCGGCGGCCTCGCTGACGGCCGGATACCTGCCCGGCAACGTGCGCGATCCGGCGGCCGATGTGCCGCCGAGCCGGGTGTTCGAGATCCCGATCGGCAGCGACGGCAACGGCACGGCCTATGCCAACATCCTGCACGTCGAGCAGTCCGACCTCGAGAACCTGACCCGCATCTGGGACACGCTGGTCGAGCGGGCGCGTGCCGAAGGCCGGCCCTATGTCGTCCACAGCCTGTTCCACACCGGCTCGGTCGGCGAGGCCAAGTGGATCGAGCGCCTGCGCCGCTTCCTCGACATGGTGCCGCAACACAACGGCGCCTTCGTCACCGCCACCGAAGCGCAGGCGCTGTTCGACGACCGGCGGGCCGGGGCATCGGCATGAGCGACAGCGCGCGAGACGCTCTGGTGAAGTCCCTGCAGCTCTACAGCCCCTACGGCTACCGGGCCAAGATCGGCGTCGTGGTGCCCTCGACCAATGTCGTGGTCGAGCCGGAATTCGCGCTGCTGGCGCCCGCCGGGGTCAGCCTTCACACCACTCGCATGCTGCTGGCCGGCAAATCGTCGGCCGAATCGTTCCGCGACATGGCGAGCAATACCGACCGCTGCCTGACCGAGTTGGCGACGGCCGAGGTCGACGTCGTCGCCTGGGCCGGCACCTCCGCTTCGCTCGTTGTCTCGATGGACGATCTCGCCGGCCGCAGCCTCGAGCTTGCCGGCGCCCCGATGGTCGCCACCATGCACGCCGTGCTCGACGCCCTTCGCGCCGTCGGCGCCAGATCGATTTCGGTCGGCACGCCCTATCTCGACGATGTCACCCGGGCGCAGGCCGAACAGCTCGAGATGGCGGGTTTTTCGGTGCTGGCGGCGCACGGGCTGGGTCTCGGCCACACGCAGGACGAACGCCGCGCCATCGGCCGGGTCGCGCCCCAGTCGTTGTTCCGGCTGGTGCAGCATATCGATCGCCCCGACGCCGACGCCATTTTCCTAAGCTGCACCAATCTCGCCACCATCACCCTGCTCGATGAGCTGGAGCAGGCGTTCGGCAAGCCGGTGATCTCGAGCAACGTCGCCACCTTCTGGCGTTGCCTGCGCACACTGGGCATCCGCGACCGGTTGGACGGCTTCGGGCGATTGCTGCGAGAATGCTGAAATTCCTCAGCATCGTGGGGCCGAGGTCGTAATGGCCGCGCGCAATGCCAGTCTCAAGCAGTTGCGGGCCTTTGTCATCGTGGCCGACAAGGGTAGCTTCGTCAGCGCCGCCGATGTGGTGATGCTGTCGCAGCCCGCGCTCAGCCAGTGCATCCGGCAGCTCGAGGAACAGGTCGGCGGCCGGCTGTTCACCCGCACCACGCGCAAGGTCCACCTCACGCCGCTGGGGATGACTTTCCTGCCGCATGCGCGCAGCCTGCTGCAGCATTTCGACGTGGTGATGAGCGACGTCGACACCATGGTGGCGCGCCAGAGCGGCCAAGTGCGCATCGCCTGCCTGCCCTCGATCGCGGCGCGGCTGATGCCGCGCGTGCTCGCCGCCAACGACAGCACCTTCCCCGGCATCCACGTCACCATCGTCGACGCCAATATGCGCAACGTCACCTCGATGGTGCTGCGCGGCGAGGTGGATTTCGGCATCGGCAGCTCGATCAAGGACCTGCCGGAGATGGATTCGATCATCTTCGGTCGCGACGAGGTGCACGCCGTGCTGCCCATCACCTCGCCGCTGGCGCGCCGGCGCGTGCTGAAATGGTCCGAGATCGCCCGCCAGCCCTTCATCGCCATGTCGCGCGACACCGGCCTGCGCGAACTGGTCAGCGAGGCGACGACGCAGACCAACCTGACGCTGGATTTCGTGGCCGAAGTCTCCAACATCGCCACGCTCAACGGCATGATCGAAGAGGGGCTGGGCATCTCCGCCCTGCCCGGCCTCGCTTTGCCGCGCGGCCACCACCCGTTCCTGCGCCACCGCCCGCTGATCGAACCGGTGATCCGCCGGTCCATTCGTCTCTACTGCAAGAGCGATGTCGGCCTGTCGCCGGCGGCTAGCACCATGCTGACCTCACTCAAGCGCTGCATCCGCGACGGCACCCTAGCCGATATCGGCAATGTCGAGTGGGACCTGCCCGCGCTCGACCGCGCCGAGATTATTCCCCCGGTGTAGCCCGGCAGATTCTTTTCATCGGCCGCCGCGTGCGGCCCGACCGTCCTCCAGGAGTCATTTAATGTCGATCGAGAACAAGTTCAGGAAACTGGGCACCGACAGCGCCCCCGGCCAGGAAGTCCGCCAGAACGCCGGCAGCGTGGATACCCTGCTGCGGGGCGACAAGCTGACTGGAACGCCGGTCGACTTCTCGCATGGTGACGTCGACGCCTTCCAGCCGACACCGGGCGCGTTCGAGGAATTTTCGGCCGGCGTGGCCCGTGGCGGCCGTCAGGCCTATACGGAATATCGCGGCGACATCGGCATCCGCGAAACCCTCGCCCAGCACCTCGCCGCGTTCACCGGCGCGCCTGTCGATGCGCGCGACGGCCTGATCATCACGCCGGGCACGCAGGGTGCCCTGTTCCTCGCCGTCGCCGCCACCGTCACGCATGGCGATCGCGTGGCGATCGTGCAGCCCGACTATTTCGCCAACCGCAAGCTGGTCGCTTTCCTCGATGCCGAGATCGTACCGGTCGCGCTCGACTACCACTACCGCACCGGCGCCGCCGGGCTGAACCTCGATGAACTCGAGGCCGCCTTCAAGAGCGGCGTGAAGCTGTTCCTGTTCTCGAACCCCAACAACCCGTGCGGCGTCGTCTATTCGAGCGACGAGGTCGCGGCCATCGCCACGCTGGCCGGGCGCTACGGCGCCACGGTGATCGTCGACGAGCTCTATTCGCGGCTGCGCTATTCCGGCACGACCTACACGCATCTGCGTGCGCTCAAGACCGCGCCCGACAACCTGATCACCATCATCGGCCCGTCCAAGACCGAGTCGCTGAGCGGCTACCGGCTTGGTGTCGCCTTCGGCACCCCCGAGATCATCAGCCGCATGGAAAAGCTGCAGGCCATCGTGTCGCTGCGCGCCCCCGGCTACAGCCAGGCGGTGCTTAGAACATGCTTCGCCGAGCCGGCCGGCTGGATGGACGAACGCATCCGCCTGCACCAGGCGATCCGCGACGATCTGCTGGGGCGTTTCCGTGCCGTCCCCGGCGTCACCGTCCGCACGCCGGAAGCCGGCAGCTATCTGTTCCCGCAACTGCCCGAACTCGTCGTCTCGGGCGGCGATTTCGTCCGTATCCTGCGCCTTCAGGGCGACGTGATCGTGACCCCCGGCACCGAGTTCAGCCCGCATTCGGGCAATAGCGTGCGCCTCAATTTCTCGCAGGACCACCACGCCGCCGTGGCCGCCGTGGAGCGCATGGCCCAGCTAATCGAACGGTACCGCGCATGAGCCCCGCCGCTGCGCCGCCGTCGCAGGGCCGCTATGTGCCGGCCCGGCGGCACGGCCGGCTGATCTTCACCGCCGGCATGACGCCGCGCCAAAACGGCGTGCTCACCGCCATCGGGCCGGTCGCGCTGTCGGCGCCGCTCGACACCTACCGCGACGCCGTGGTGCTGGCCTGCAGCAACGCGCTGGCCGCCGCCCGCAGCGTACTCGCCCCCGGCGAGCACCTGTCGGCTGTGCTCAGCCTGACGGTCTATGTCACGGCGGAGCCGGGCTTTGTCGCGCATTCGCAGATCGCCGACTTCGCCTCGGCCTACCTCGCCACCGAACTGGGCGAGGCGGGCGTGGCGAGCCGCGCCGCAATCGGCGTCGCCAGCCTGCCCGGCAACGCGCCGGTCGAGATTCAGCTGATCGCGTCGGTCTAGCGCCCGCAACTTACGGAGACGACGATGTATGGATGGCGTGGACGCCTCGGGATCATCCTGCCCGCGGACAACAACGTGCTCGAACCCGACTTTGCTCGGCTGGCGCCGCAGGGCATCTCGACGCATGTCGCACGACTCTATGCGGGAACGCTCGAATCCTATCTCGAGCAGGCGCTCGACTTCGTCGCCAACTCCTTTCCGCGCACCCGGATCAGCATCGTCGGCCACATGTGCGCCGCAAGCAGCCTGCTGCTTGGCCCGCAGGGCAATGTCGAGTTCTGCGCCAAGCTGAGCGAGCGCGCCGCCGGGCTCCCCGCCTTCACCGCCAGCACCGCCGTGACCTCGGCGCTTTCGGCGCTCGATGTGACGAGCATCAGCATCGTGTCGCCGCACCACATCGAAGGCACGCGGCGGCTGACCGGCTATCTCGAGGCCTGTGGCATCACGGTGCGCGAGGTGGTGGCGCTGGGGCTTGACGACCTAGCCCAGCGCGACGCCTTCAACGATGCCTCACCCGCCAACCTCTATCGCATCTGCCGCGGGATCGACCTGTCGAATTCCGGCGCGATCTTTCTGGCGGCCACCAATTTCTGCACGCTCGACTCCATCGACGTGCTTGAAGCCGATCTCGGCCGGCCGGTGGTGACGTCCAACCAGGCCGGCATGTGGGAAGCGCTGCGCCTGCTCGGCGTGACGGCGCCGATCGCCGGTTACGGCCGCCTGCTCGCCGGCCAATAAAACGGTATTCTTCAGGTGAAGCGAAAAGCTGGCCGGGTCTTGGCCAGCTCCCGCCGATACCATTCGGCCAGCTCGCCGGCAGTGGGGTTCCAGTAGCCGCCTGTCGCCACGATGCGCTCGATGGCGCCAGAGAGATGCCGGAAGCGATGCGGCATGCCCAGCACCCATGGGTGGATGGAAAGGCTCATCACCTTGGGCGCGGTTCGCGCTTCGGCGGCAAGCACGCCGTAGCCTTCGACTAGCATGTCGGCATAGTCCCACGCATTGACGCGCCGGTCGTACAACACACGGACATCGTCGAGCTCGTACTGGGCCGGCACGCACACGACATCCTCCACGCCGTCCAGCATGAACGGCATGTCGTCATTGGCGAAGTCTGCGACGTAGCGCAACCCGGCGGCGCGGGCGCTGATCACGGCGTTCCCCGACTGCAGGAAGTCCTGGCTGATCCAGCCCGTCACCGGGGCGCCGCTGGCCGCCGTGACTGAGGCGGCGCAATCGCGCATGAACGCCGCCTCGTCGGCGGGCGGCGTGTAGCTTGCGTCCTGCCCATGCGCGGCGAACTCGTAGCCCCGCGTCGCAAACATCTCGACGAGCTGCGGATAGGCGGAACACGCCTGGCTGTTCGCCGCCACCGTAGCCCTGAGCGCATGCCGGTCGAGCAGGTCGAGGATGCGGAAGATGCCGACGCGATTGCCGTATTCGAGCCAGCCATGCTGCCGGTAGCGCGGCAGCGAGCGCCCGCGCACATGCTGCTCGTCCTTGTGCAGGTAGCTGGTCGGCGACAGCGCGAGATGCTCGAAATAGAGCGTGACGACGAGTGCCACGCTGCTGTGCGCTTCAGCCGGCATGGTGCGCCTGCTCGACATGCCAGCGCGCGATCTCGCTGCCATCCGCCACCCAGATGCTGGGCTTCGACAGCACGTGGTCGAGGATGCGCCGCGCATGCCGGATGCGGTGCGGATGGCCGAGCACGAACGGATGCAGTGGCAGGCTGAACACGCGCGGGATCTGCGCGCCATCGTCGTAGAGCTGGTCGAAATAGTCGATCATGGCGCGCTCGAAGTCCGCCCCCTCCATCGACAGCCGGAACGTCCAGCCGTCATTGGGGTCCATCGCATAGGGCATCACCACCACGCCGTCGTCGCTCAGCGTCGGCAGGTCGTCGTGATAAAGCCCCACCATGTAGGTGAGGCCGGCAAGGCCCGCGGCCGGCAGCGTCTGCTCGGTGGTGCCCCCGGCCGGCGAGAACCAGCCGGCGAAACGGCGACCCGTCAGCGCCACGAACGCCTCCTGGCAGCCCAGCATGTAGTCCGCCTGCTGCGTCGCGCTCATCCGACCGATCTCGTCGGTATTGCTGTAGCCGTGGCAGATGATGTCGAGGCGCCGATCCTCGCAGAACCGCATGATCTCGGGGAAGGCGCGGTAACACTCGAGGTTGAGCGCCACCGTATAGCGGATGCCGTACTCGTCGAGCAGCGGCATCAGCCGCCCGAACCCCGCCCGGTTGCCGTAGTCGCGCGTCCCATACGCGCTGATGTCGTAGCCGGCGCCCGGCCCGCCGATCGGCCGGCCGTAGCGATAATGCTCGACATTGGCGACCACCCACACGGCCACGCGGCCACCCGAGGGCAACCGGGTAGCCGTGCGCTCGATGATCGGCGAATAGCGCTGCGTGTGATCGGCCAAACCCTGCCTCCGAAACCACCGTCCCGCTGGTGCGGGTCAACGATGTCGCATGCGGCGGTGGATATCACGCTCGATGGCGGCAAAGCCATCGCTGCTGCGATCGCGCGGCCGCGGCAGGTCGATATCGAAGATGTGCTCGACGCGGCCCGGATTGGCCTCCATCAGCACCACGCGATCGCTGAGGAACACCGCCTCGCTCACGCTGTGAGTGACGAAGATCACCGTCTTTTTCTCCTGCGCCCAGATCTCGAGCAGTTCGTCCTGCATGATCTCGCGGGTGTGCGCGTCGAGCGCGCCGAACGGCTCGTCCATCAACAGGATCGATGGCTTGTTGGCCAGCGCCCGGGCGATCGAGACGCGCTGCTTCATGCCGCCCGACAGCTCGTAGGGATACTTCTTGGCATGATCCTGCAGGCCAACCATGCGCAGGTAGCGCTCGGCCAGCTCGCGCCGCTCATCGCGGCCGACGCCGTTGATGCGTGGCCCGAATGCGACATTGTCGATGGCGGTGAGCCAGGGGAACAGCGCGTACTCCTGGAACACCATGCCGCGCTCGCCGCTCGGCCCCGCGACATCGACGCCGTCCACCTGGATGCGCCCCTCGGTCTTGTCGACGAAGCCGGCGATCATGTTGAGCAGCGTGGACTTGCCGCAGCCCGAAGGCCCCAGCAGCGACACGAAGGTGCCATCCTCGATGTCCACACACACTCGTTCGAGGGCGACCATGCCGGATGTGTAGATTTTTGTGACGTTGTCGACAGCGACGGTCATGGCCTCAATTCCCGTTATACTTCGGATTCCAGCGCAGCAGCCGGCGCTCGAGGGCGGTCAGGGCGACATTGATGAGATAGCCGAGGGCGCCGATCACCGCGGCGGCCGCGATCATCGTGGGGATATCGAAATAGGTGCGTGAATTGCTGATCTCGTAGCCGAGGCCCGAGGTCGCCGCCACATATTCGGCCGCCACGATGACGAAGAACGAGGTGGCAAAGCCGAGCTTGAGGCCGCTGAAGATGCTCGGTGATACGGCCGGCAGCTCGACATGCAGGAAGATGTCGCGCTTGGACGCCCCCATGCTCTGCGCGGCGCGGATCAGCACCGGATCGATCTGCATCATGCCCAGGATCGTCGCCGACAGGATCGGGTAGAACGCCGCATAGGCGACGAACACGATCTTGGAGGTTTCGCCGATGCCGAACCACAGGATCAGCATGGGCAGGAACGCCAGCGACGGAATGGGCCGGAACATCTCGATCAGCGGCTCGATGACGTTCGAGAGCGCCCGCGACTTACTGATGCCGACGCCCGCGGCGACGCCGATGACGGCGGCGAACAGGAAGCCCATGAAGACGCGATACATGCTGGCGACGATGTCGTTGAACAGATCCCCGCTCTGCGCCATCCGGATGATGGCTTCCACCACCTCGATGGGCGTCGGGATGAGCATCGGATTGTACATCTGATGCACATTGTTGTTGAACAGCGTGATCGCCAGCCATGCCACGAAGAAGGCGATGATCGACAGCGGCCGCGAGATGGCGTCGATGAGTACGTTGCGACGCTTGTCCCGCGCAGCATTGCTGGCAATCACCTTGGCGTTCCGTGCTGTCGATGACAGCGCGCTCGCACTTTCCAATCCTAGGGCCATGGTGGTCCTCTCTGACCTCGGTAGTAGTTTGCTGAGAAGGGCACGCCGTGGCGCGCCCTTCGCATTTTATCGGGCTCTCAGAGCGACACGAGATCCGGATGCGACGACTTAAGGAATTCGGTGTCGACATAGTCGCCGATATTGATGTCCTGCGACAGCTGTCCCGTCTTCTTGAGCCAGGTCTGGGCGAACGCAAACGCTCCCTGCACATCTGCATCGAGCGCGATCGAGTATTTGTTGGCCTGCACCGACTGCAGCATGATCGCTGGGTCCGCCTTGAGCTCGGTGCCGATGATGTCGGCTGCGCCCTTGGGATCGGCCGTGATGAAGTCGTTGGCCTTGATGACGGCCCGGATCACCGCCTGCACCGTATCGGGATTGTCGCGCATCCACTGCTGGTCGCCGGCCAGCACGGAGCGCACGTTGAGCAGCTTCTGGTCGGGCGGCAGCACCGTTTCCTTACCGTCGAAATAGGTGGCGCTGCCGGTGCAGTAGAGCGTGCCGCCCATGGCGACCATCTTGCCCAGATAGGGCGGATAGGTGAGCACGCCGTCGACGTCGCCACGCGACGCCGCCACCACGCCCTCGGCCGGCTGCATGTTCTCGAGCGTTACTTTGGTGCCGTCGAAGCCATAGCGGCGGCCGAGCTCGAGAATGACCAGCGCCGTCGGATTGGTCGGCGTGGCCGCCAGCTTCAGCCCTTCGAGCTCCTTGGGATCGTTGAGCTTGAGGCCCGGCCGCAGCACGATGCCCTGCGTGTTGGAGAAGTCGCAGAGGCTGGAGACGACCTTGAAGGTGCCGCCGCGCGTATCGAGGCTGATGAGGTTCATCACGCTCGTTCCGGCGAGATTGACCGACTTGCCGGCCATCAGTGGAATGAGGTCGCCGCCGGTATCGGTGTAGGCGAAGGTGGGATCGAGTCCTTCGTCCTGGAAGTAGTTCTTGACGCGCGCGATGAGCAGCTGGGCACCCAGCTGCGGATCGCGATTGATGCCGATGGTCACCTTGGCGCTATCGGCCCGCGCTGCCGCCGGCATGGCCGCCAGCACCGCCATGGCGCCGGCGCCAACCAGCAGATCACGTCGATTTATCGTCTTGTCCTTGGTCGTCATTTTAGGCTTTTCTCCTCTCCAGAACTGCATTCTTGTCAGGTCTCGTCACGCACGCGTCCGGCGCGCCGGTTCGGGCCACCGGTCGGCCCACGGATGCCCCTGCTCGTACTGGCGGGCGGCGGCGATCAGGGTCCAGTCCGTCCCATGCGCCCCGACCAGCTGGAAGCCGATCGGCAGGCCGGACGGACTGAGGCCGGCCGGCAGGCTCATGCCGGGAATGCCCGCGGCATTGGCGACGCCGGTGAAGACGCGATGATGTCGCGGCCCAGGCTCTTCGGCCGCCCAGGGCATCGCGCCCGAACACGGCGTCATCAGCAGGTCGCAAGTCTCAAAGAACGCCGCGAACTGCGCGGCAATCTCGGCGAACGCTGTGCGCGCCTCCACATAGTCGACTGCAGTCTTCAGGTTCCCGCGCTCGACCATCGCCTCGTAGACGGCGCCGATGCGGCCTTGCCACGCCATGTCCCGCACCAGCCAGGCGAGCCCGCCATCGGTGAAGGTCGGCCAGGTGGCGAGATAGCGCTCGACATCAACAGGCATGACGCCCTCCTCGACATCGTGACCAAGCGCGGCCATACGCGCCGCGGCGGTTGCGCAGGCCTCCGCGATCTCGGTATCGACACCATATCCGGCGACGGCGGGCACGTAGCGAATGCGAAGCCGCCGGCGGATCGGCTCGTCGTGCAAGACCGCGAACGACCGCGACGACGGGTCGTCGTGCGACGGCCCCTGGATTGCGCCCAGCACCATGGCGCAGTCGGCAACCGTCCGCGTGATCGGGCCGACGACCTCGACGCCATCGAGTACTACCGGCAGGCCATTGGCCCGCGCCACGCGTCCCACGCTCGGCTTGAGGCCGACGAGGCCGTTATAGCCCGCCGGACGGCGGATCGAGCCGCCGCCATCGGTAGCGAGCGCGACAGGTCCCATGCCGGTGGCCACCGCGGCGGACGCGCCGCCCGACGATGAGCCGGTGGTCAATTCAGGGTTCCACGGATTGCGCGTGGTGCCGAACAGCCGCGTGCTCACCTGCCCGCCGCCCATGGTGAATTCCGACACCGTGGTCTTCCCGATGACGATGGCGCCTTGCTGACGCAGCCGCGCCACCGGCGTCTCGTCGACTGCGGGTCGAAAATCCTTGAACAGCTCGCTGCCCCAGGCGCAGCGGAGCCCGGCAGCGGTGATGTTGTCCTTCACCGTCAGCGGAATACCATCGAAATCGCCCAGCGGCCGGCCGGCCTTGTGCCGCGCATCTGAGGCCTGGGCGACCGTGCGGGCAGCCGCGAGGTCGAGATCCGCGAAGGCGTTGACCACCGGATTGACCGCTTCGATGCGCGCGGCCACGGCCTCGAGCACCTCGCTCGGCGCAAGCGCGCGGCTGCGGAACAGCGCCTTGAGCTCGCAGGCGGACAGTGCACAGATGTCGTCGTTCATCGCCTCGCCTCCCCGGCGCCCCGCCAACGCTCGGCCGACTGGCAGAGCATGTCGCACACCACTGCCAGCGCCGCGTCGAAATCGGCAAAATCCATATGTTCGTCAGGATTGTGGCTGCCATTGGCATTGCGGATGAACAGCATCAGCGACGGCACGCCAGCCAGCGCGAACGTTGCCGCGTCATGTCCGGCGCCACTGGCCATCGTCCGCGTGGCGATACCGGCCCTGACGCAGCTCTCAAGCGCAAATTCGACCAACCCTTGCGCCATGACAGCCGGCTCGCTGCCGGATTCCTCGCCAAGCTCGAACGTTGTTCCAGTATCCTTGGCGATCTGCCGCGCCTCTTCAGCGAGCAGGCGCTCGACCAGCGCCAGCGTGTCGCGACTCTGGCTGCGCACGTCGAGGCAAAGCTGCATCTCGCCGGCGACCTTCGAGAACGAATGCTGCGCCGCATCGGTCATCGCCTGGCCGAACGTAATGGTGAGATCATGGCCCTCGGCCTCGAGCCGGGTCCACAGCGCCTCGGCGGCAACCACCAGCCGGGCGGAGGCCAGCACGGAATCCTGGCGCAGGTGGTGCGGCATAGCGCCCGAATGCGCGTAGGCGCCGGTGTTCCTGATGTGCCGGTAGCGGAAACTGCCGCGGATGCCGGTAACGACCCCGACCGGCAGGCCATCGCTCAACAGCAGCGGCGCCTGTTCGATATGCGGCTCGATATAGGCGACGATCTTTGATGGATCGAGAGAGCGGCCGCCGCGCCGCACGCCGTCCGGGTCGAAACCAAGCTCAGCCATGTGCGCCGCGAGGCTCCTGCCCGTGTCCGAGCGCACGACCTTGTCGAGCACCGCGGGGTCGAGCACGCCCAGCGCCGTCTTGCTGCCGATATAGGAATGCGGAAACCAGCAGCTCTCTTCGGCGCGCAGGCATCCGACCGTCAGGTCGAAGGGCGGCCGCCGTCCCTCACCGACGAGCCAGGCCTGCGCCGCAACGCCCATGATGACGCCCGCGGCGCCATCGAAATTGCCGCCATGCGGCACCGAGTCGAGATGCGACGCGATGACGATCCGCCGGCTGCGATCGACTCCCGGCAGCGTGAGAAACTGGTTGCCGGCGGGATCGAAGGCGATCTCGGCGCCGATCGAGCGCGCAGCGTCGGCCACGAGGCCGAACGCCGCCTGCTCGCCGTCGCCATAGGCGATACGGGTCACACCGGGGCTGTGCTCGGTGCGGGCAAACAGGTCCGCGAACAGCCGGCGCGCCAGTTGCGCTGCCGGAACCGTCTCGGAGACTGTCGCCAGTGCGGCAATCATGCCCGTTTCGCGATCTCGAGGAGTTTCGGCACCGCCGCACGCGCCGTGTTGAACACCATGGCGGCGTCGTTCTGGTAAGGTATCCAGGTCGCGCCCTTCGATACCCACTTCTCGGCCATCTCCGGCGTCTGCGCCGACAGGCCAAACGGCACCTTGTGCTTGCGGCACACGGCGAACACCTCCTCATAGGCCTCGAGCAGCACCTTGGCCTGCATGTCTCCCGGCACCCCGAGATCCTGCGACAGGTCGTCGGGGCCGATCATAATGGCGTCGAGCCCCGGCACCTGCAGGATCTCGTCGAGATTGTCGATCGAGCGCCGCGTCTCGACCATGGCGACGCTCAGTGTCTGCGCGTTGAGATGCGCGATCACCTCGGTCGCCGGCGCCACCTGGTAGTCGGTATGCGGTCCGCGCAGATTCATCGGCCGATTGCCGATCGGGTAGTATTTTGTGGCGCGGATGATCTCGGCCAGTTGCTCGGCCGTATCGATCGAGGGCAGCAGCAGCCCCTGCGCGCCGGCGTCGAGCGGCCGGGTCATGGCATGGGGGTTGGACGTGCCCGGCGGCCGCACGATCGGCGTCAGGCCATGATGACGGGCCGCCATGACCAGCGTGCCGACGGTCTCGATCGAGAAATCGGTATGCTCCATCTCGATGATCACGAAGTCGAAGCCGGCCGACGCCAGGATGCCGATGACGCGCGGATGCGGACACAGCGTGATCCACGTGCCAAAGGCCGGCTTGCCCGCCGCCCACAGCGACTTCACGGGGTTGTTCTTGATCATGCGGAGTATTCCGAAGGTTTGAGGACAGGACGGCGGCGATCCCAGACGCCAGGGTTGACTAGATGTTCGGGCCGCCGGGACGACAGGACGTCGAGGACCTGCGCCGCCACCTCATAGGCAGTGCGAGCCATGGCCTCCTCGGTCGCGCCGCCGATATGGGGAGACAGCAGCACGCCCTCGGTGCGGGCGAGCATATGGTCTTGCGGCAGCGGCTCCTTGTCGAACACATCGATGGCCGCGCCACCCAGATGTCCGGACTCGAGAGCCTCGACCAGCGCCTCGGTATCCACCAGCGCGCCGCGCGCCGTATTGATCAGCACGGCGCCCTTTTTCATGGCGAACAGCCGGCGGCGATCGATCAGCCGCTCCGCACCCGCGCGCAGCGGCCGGTGCAGCGAAACGAAATCGGCAATCGCCAGCGTCGCATCGAGATCGTGCGACGGCTCGAAGCCGGCGCTGCGGATGACCTCGTCGGTCACGCTCGGGCTGTGTACGATGACGCGCATGTCGAACGCCCGCGCCGCGATCTCGGCCGTGCGGCGGCCGATCCGGCCGAACCCCACGATGGCCAGCACGGTGCCGCGGATTTCACGGAACGCGCGACTGAAGCGATAGTCGAACCGGCCCTCGCGTACGCTCCGGTCCGCCTCGCGGACCTTCTTGGCGACCGCCAGCATATGCGAGATCGCGAGCTCGGCGACCGACTGCACGTTGGCATCGGGCGTGAACACCACCGGCAGGCCGATCTCGGTGGCATAGGCCACATCCACCGGATCGGTGCCGATGCCGTGATTGCCGATCACGCGCAGCTTGGGCGCCGCCTCGATGCAGGCCCGTGAGAAGCCGGCGTTACGGGTGATCACCGCGTCATAGTCGGCCACCTCCTGGCGCACCACGGCCATGTCGGGCGAACTGGCAAGCACCGCGTCGACGCCGCTCTTGCGCAGCAGGTCGGTGCCGGAGGGATGGATCGGCTGGACGAGCAGGCACTTCATTGCACCATCTCCCGCACCGTATCGCGGAACAGCATCTGAGCCTCGGCCGAGGAGATGAACTGCCCGCGGCGCCGCGGCACCATGTCGAGGAACTGACGGAAGCGCTTCAGCCACTTCTCCTCACCGACCGAGGCGGTGTGGAACAGGAAGTGCACGATCTGCGGCGCATGCTGGGCCTCGGCGCGCGCCACCACCGCGTCCCAGACGCGCTCGAGATTGTCGATCTCGGACTGCTCGATGTGGAGGATGTTGGCATAGGCGGTGCCCAGCCCGTCCGACCCGATCGGCACCTCGAGGATGCGCGAGCGCCGCTGGCTCGGCCACGGCCGGCGCAGATTGTCGGGCAGCAGGTCGGCGGTGTAGCCGGCCTCGGTCCAGATCGCTTCGCGGTCCGGGAAATCGAGCTTGGGGCAGCACGAGTAGTCGACGAAAATCTCGTTGTCTTCCAGCAGCTTGTTCATCGCCGGATGGTACGCGTAGTGGCCGCCGCGATAGGCCACCGGCCGCACCCCGGCCGCCTCGAGCTTCTGCTTGCAGGCAAGGAACATGGCGGTGACATGGTCCATCTCGGCAAAGCGCGTGCCGACGCCCTTGATCTCTTCATGCAGGTGCACGCCGACATCGGCGCCGCCGGCGACAGCCTCTTGGTAGAGCCCCAGGATGTCGCCTTCGTAGTATTCGCTCCGGCAATAGGTTCCCGAATGCGGCGTGAGCACGTATTTGCCATCGGTCAGGTTTTTGAGCTCTGACATGACGATCTTGAGATCGATCAGACTCTGCCTGACGTTCGGCGGGTCGACACGAAATCCCCGGCCGGGATCGAAGGGGGCGAACACCAGCCAGTTTACGTCGATGACCGGTACGGCATAGACGCGATTGTCATTTGGTCCAAGTTCCATGGTCTCTTCTCGATCTTGTTCGAGAACCATAGGAACAAGGCCGCCGGGGAACAAATCCGATCGCGTTATCGATTGCTTCAGAACTCGGAATAGCGCCCTGCCCGCGATGAACGCGACAGCGGAGGCAACTCCGCTCGGCCGCCTCCGCCAGTAGATTAAATTCTATATCGAGACCCGGCGGCTACGCCGTCGCGCCGACCAGCTCGTTCTCCAGCGCCTCGGTCGCCGCGATTGCCGCCATGTTGACGATGCCACGGCTGCTCACCGACGGCACCAGAATATGCGCCGGCTGCCGCGTGCCCATCAGGATCGGCCCGATCGGCAGCGCGTTGTTCAGCTCCTTGAGCAGGGTCAGCGACAGGTTGGCGGCATCGAGATTGGGGAAGATCAACAGGTTGGCTTCGCCCTTGAGCACCGACTGCGGCACGTAGCGTTCGCGCAGCACCTCGTTCATGGCAAGATCGCCCTGCATCTCGCCCTCGATCACAAGGCTGGGCGCCTGCTCATGCAGCATGGCGTAGACAGCCCGCATCTTCTGGCTCGTGGCCCCCTCGCGCGAGCCGAAATTGGAATAGCTCAGCAGCGCCACGCGCGCCTCGATGTTGAACCGCGTTAGGTGGTCGCGCGCCTGCAGCGTGATCGCCACCAGCTCCTCGGGCGTTGGATCGACATTCACATAGGTGTCGGCGAGGAAGAACACGCCCCTGTTCATCACCAGCATGGAGAGAGCCGAAAGCTGCTGGCTTCGGGGCGCCAGCCCGATGACCGACTGGATGTCGCGCGCGTGCTTCACGAAGCGCCCCTGCAGGCCGCAGATCAGAGCATCGGCTTCGCCGCGCCGCACCGCCAGCGCCCCGATTACCGTCGTGTTGGTGCGCACGATGGTGCGCGCCGTATCGGGCGTCACGCCCTTGCGCCCCACCAGATCGTGGAACAGCGCGACATACTCGCGATACCGCGGATCCTCTTCCGGGTTGATCATCTCGAAGTCGATGTTGGGCCTCAGCGTCAGCCCGAAGCGCGCGATGCGCTGCTCGATCACCGCCGGACGGCCGATCAGGATCGGGCGTCCGATCGATTCTTCCAAGAGCACCTGCGCGGCGCGCAGCACGCGCTCGTCCTCGCCATCGGCAAAGGCGATGCGCTTGCCCTTGCCCTGCGCCCGCTCCAGCATCGGCTTCATCACCAGCCCCGAACGGAACACGAAGCGCGTCAGCCGGTCGCGGTAGGCCGCGAAGTCGTCGATCGGGCGGCGGGCGACACCCGACTCCATCGCCGCCCTGGCCACCGCCGGCGCAATCCTGAGGATCAGCCGCTGGTCGAACGGATTGGGGATAAGGTAGTTGGCGCCGAAAATCGGCGTGATGCCGTGCGACCCCTGCTCCAGCCCCGGCTCGTGCGCCAGCCGGGCGATGGCGCGCACCGCGGCGGCCTTCATCGCTTCGTTGATCACCGTCGCGCCGCAATCGAGCGCCCCGCGGAACAGGAACGGGAAGCAGAGGACGTTGTTGACCTGGTTGGGATAGTCCGAGCGGCCGGTGCAGATCATCGCATCCGGACGCGCCTGCTTGGCCAGTTCCGGCATGATCTCGGGCACCGGATTGCTGAGGGCGAGGATCAGTGGCCGCGGGGCCATGTCGCGCAACATCTCCGGCTTCAGCGCGCCGGCCTTGGAGAGACCCACATAGATGTCGGCCCCGGCCATCACGTCGGCGAGCTCATTGGCCTCGGTACCTTGTGCGAAGGCCGCGCGCCAACGGTCAACCGAGTTGCCGCGCCGCGTCGTTACCAGCCCTTTGGAATCGGCAATCCAGATGTTCTCGCGTCGCGCCCCCACGGCGATCAGCATGTTCATGCACGCGATGGCCGCAGCACCGGCTCCCGATGTGACGATCTTGGCGTCCTCGAGCCGCTTGCCGACCAGCTCCATAGCATTGATCACCGCCGCCGCCACGATAATTGCTGTACCATGCTGATCGTCGTGAAACACCGGGATGCTCATCTGCTCGCGCAGCGCTTCCTCGATCTCGAAGCATTCCGGCGCCTTGATGTCTTCGAGGTTGATCCCGCCAAAGCTGGGTACTCATCGGGAACTCCTCTGGTTTGAGAGCGCCCGCGTCTGCTCCCTCGGAGGAAAGCGGGCCGGTTTGCGAATAGTTCTCGCTGCTTATCCGGCGTCACCTGAGGTACGATGATGAACAGACCCGCGTGCAGTTCCTCGCGAGCGTAAAGCTTCCTGAAATCGCGCGTTGTTGGTAACGAAGGAACCGTCCTCGGCGATGATGCGAGGCATCAGGTCCCAATCAGTTTCGCCGCTCAATCCGAGCCAATTGACGTGCCTGGCCTCATGACCGCGCTCTTAGGCGACCGCGACAAGAGAGGTGTGCAGGCACTCGTCGACGAGAAACTTCACGCAGACGCGCGTACCTTCGTGGAGGGCGTGGGTCCCCCTTCAAGGGCGTGCGTTTTGATGATTTGATCGTCAAGCCCTGATCGGAAAGCTTCTTCGGCCTACCGCGGGTGGGGTGCGCCGCAGTCCATATCCTGGCAAGCTCGATCATGCGCGCGGTGAGGCTCGGATATCCGTCGAGGAGGTCTGCTACGTCGGGATCGTCCGCCAGCATGGCCGCGATTGTGCGCACAGGAATGCGCGTGCCTTTGAACACGGGCTCACCGCCTAGAACGCCTTTGACTCGGCCAATTGTAGCTTCGGCTTCATCAAGGTCGCGAATGCGTGCTTTCAACTGCTTTCGAGCCTCGTCAACGTCGACGATGAGCAGATCGTCGGCTTTAACCGTCTTAGCCGCTGGCTCAGCCTCGATCGCCTCAAACAACCGCTGACGTCGTGGCGCCGCCAAGGTTGAGCCGACGCCACACCACAGCTTGAGACGCAACAGTCCCTCGCCTGTGAGCCCCCGGCGCCGAACACTCTTTGTGGGCGCCGGCCCCCCGCCGACGGTATCGACGATCCGCTTGTCGATCGCGTTGTGAACCGCCTTGATGCCGATCTGGCTGACGGCAGCGGCCTCGGCCGGGGTATAAACGCGGGCGACAGCAAAGAACGTCACCGAGGCACCTGAGAGCCTTGGTTGTGGACGACGTAGAGAAATCGACGTTCTGAACCTATGACTCAGGTCACGTCGGTGAATCAGCGCGGGATGGAAATCAAACCGCTTGTCGTGCGGCCAGCTAAGTTGTCGGAGGTCATGTTGAGGTTCCATTGCCATGCAATCGCCCCAACTCATCAGCGCGCCGATCAAGAGAGGCTAAGCTCGGCCGGTGCTGGGCGGCACCGCTGCACCGGATCGGCGTTCCACCCCTAAAAGCGCCGACGCCAGGGAGCGAACCAACCGCGACCCGTCGCCGCTCGGGCGCGAATTTCATTGGAATTGACCAACGTTGTCAACTGGCGAGCCGTCCGGCGACATCGCAGATCAGATGCTGGCAAATTCGATTTGCGCCGCAGGATTCGACAAAGGGCACGCTCTGCATGCCGTGGTTCGCACCGCGGTCGATCTGACGATCGTTTGCGCTGAGCCGCAAATTCCGGAACCGGTGGAAGCGGACCGGGGCTACCGGTGCTTTCGTGTTATGGGGACCGAGCGCACCTGCGTGCGTACGCAGATACATGCCCTGACGGCCCCCCTTTCCGCGAACGGCATCGTCACCTTGATCGTCGTCACTTCTTCAAATGCGTTACTTCTGGTGCGCCACGCTGATGTGCTGCGCGCTCGCGAACTCTTGGCGACAGCGGGGCGGGAATTTGAGGAATAGGCAGAAAGAAGGACCATCGAGGCTGCCCGGAAGAACCCGCGCGGAGAGCTCGCGGGCCGTCGCCTTCATGCGGCGGCGGATTCGATTGGACGCGTGCCAGTTTGTCAACGGGCCACCCGTCCCAGGTCGGATCGCGGTCGATCGAAGCAGACTTCCTCAAACTCGAAACCCGGTCCGCGGAAACCGGCGGGGCTACGGAAGAAAAGAGTGTCAGTTCAGACGCACATCGAGGCACTGCAGCGGCGGCACGCACGGCTTGCCGCGTCGACCAGGCCGAGGATCATCTCGAACTGTCGATCAAGCTCGGCCCTGTGCAATTCGGACAGCGACAAGAAGTTATGAACGAAGCGGTCGGAGGCGAGGGTGTATCCGGCCAGCCAACTATGCTCTGCCCAGCACGTCTCGAGATACAAGCGCTCTCCAACCGTCCAGTCGCGCCGAACAGGTATCGCCGCGACAACACGTACCGGGCGGAGCAGCGGCGAGGCGCGATGCCGGCGCAAGCGATCGAGAATTCGACCTTCACCGACGCGTACCAGTCGCCTCGCCGGATCCTCGACCCGGTAGATCCCCAAGCGCGTCAGGACCGGACCGAAGCGTGGATCCTCGGCCGCCTCGACTGGCAGCGCAGCTTATCGTCGCGCCGGCCCCCACAGACGAAACCAACACGCCTTGGCTCGCGATTGCGTAAGGAATTTGAGCGGTCACGCCCCCTGCGTTGACCACGACACGAGGCGACATCCCCAATGCGTTGAGGTGCATCCGACGCGTTCCTTGGCCGTCTCGGCCTCACACACGCGTGCGCGAACGCCGAGATCAAGGCTAACCGGTAGATAGTGGAAGGACGTCGCCGACAAATCTGGCGCGAAGGCCGCGGTGCTCAGGCAACGGGCGGCGACAATGGCGTTATCCTGCTGGTACTGGCCGCGCGCACAAGAAGGCGTTGCCGTAGGGGTTAATCAACGGTTGATGTCGTCATCGTGGTAGTGAGCTGCTCCCAACGCTCTGCCAGCTCCTGTGGGTCGACGACCTGCGTCGACTAAAGGCATTGCTCGCCGCCGCAGGACATCATGCAGTCGTTAGCGAAGATGGCCGGTCCGTCAATGAGTGACGGCAGCTCCGAAGCGGTGCGCGTTTGCCCCAACTGCAAGAGTGCGCGTCCGACGACGGAAACGCTCTGTCAAAATGTCGTGGATGGCGTGGCCTGCCAATGGTTCCTCGCCGACGAACCGGTAACCGTGCTGACGACTGTCAAGATCGCAAGACCAAGACCCAAACTCACCATGCCGGTGCCCCAATTGAGTCCGCCGCGGTCATCACCGACGCCCATCCAGTCGGCGAACGAGGCTCCGAGCGGCCGCGTGGCGACGTAGGCAGCCCAGAACGCCGCGACCTCACCGAGCGCGCCGATACGCCTGGCGATGAACGGCAGTATGAACAGCGCCACGAAGACGACGCCGGAGAGCAGGTAGCCGAGGCCGAGCGAGGAAGCGGTGAGATCGCCTGCGGCGGTACCGAGCGCGAAGGTAGCCAGCACCGTCGCCCAGTAGAAGCTCTCGCGGCGACGCGTAGAGATGCCGTGGATCGAGAGCGTGCCTTCGCTGCGGTGCCAAAGTACCAGAATGATTGTAAGACAAAGCGCGAAGGCGGCCGTCGAGGCCGCATAGGGGACGCCGGCGGCAACGTGGATCACGTCCGCAACCATCGTGCCGAAGACGCTGATGATTACCACCGTCCACCAATAGAGCCATTTCGAATAGCAACCTGACCGGATCTGGACGGCGAGCGAGATGACAAGGAGCAGACCGGCTAAGCCGACGATTGGTGGTGGATCGAACCTGCGCACCAGGAAGTCAGACGTGGTCTCGCCCATGCCCGTCGTCAGGATCTTGATCACCCAAAAGGTGAAAGTGATCTGGGGAACCTTGATGGCGCCGTGCGGATTGGACGCAGCAGTCGAATGCAAAGCGGTTTCTCGGGCTCGGCGGTCCGAGGCGGCCGCACCCGGGTTATACGGTTCGTCCCGCCGAAGCCAATTTACAAATCTGTATGATGGCGTCGCCGGTGTACCTTTGCGCCGATGTTAGAAACGCACAATCGCAAACAGAATGGAGCTCTCAGCCATCGCTACCGACACCGCCCCGCGCCGCCCACTCGGCCTGAATGCGGCGATTCTTCTGCTCGCCGTGGCGGCCTTGGCGTTGGCCGGGGTGTTCGTCAAAGTGGCGGTCGAGATGCGCGAAGGTGAGACCAGCGGTTTCGATAACGCCATTCTCAATGCCTTCCGTAATCCGGCGGCCCCCTCGACCCCTATCGGCCCGCCCTGGCTCTACGAGGCCACGCGCGATGTCACATCGCTCGGCAGCTATGCCGTGCTCGGCATCCTCGTGGTGCTAGTCGTCGTCTATCTGCTGCTGGCAAGAAAGCGCTTCGAGGCGATCTACTTGTCGGTGGCGGTCGTCAGCGGCGTGCTATTCAGCAGCGCACTGAAGGTCGGCTTCAACCGGCCGCGCCCCACCATCGACAATGCCCCTGAGGTGTTCAGCGCTAGCTTCCCGAGCGGGCACGCGACCATGTCGGCGGTGGTATTCCTCACGCTCGGCGCGATCCTCGCAGCGCACGAGCCGCAGCGGCCATTGCGCAGCCTGTTTGTCGGCGCGGCGATTGTGCTTACGCTAATCGTGGGCGTGAGCCGGGTCTACCTGGGGGTCCACTACCCGACGGACGTTATCGCCGGTTGGTGTCTCGGGACCACATGGGCGATCCTGTGGTCGCTCGCAACCAGGTGGCTGGCGCAACGACCGAAGAACCTTTGACGATGGCGCATGCAGAGTCGCCAAGAGGAAAGGCCCTTTTCGGGTCTTTCCAGATTTGCGTTTTGAGGCAGTCGGTCGACTCAGCGATTGAGACCGGCGGCCGCGAGTTCGGCACGCGCCGCATCGAGCAGGAGCTTGAACGCTGCGTCGTGGAGCAGCAGCGTCCCGATGGTCGTGCCGAGCACGGCGCTGGCGCGGATGTCGCTGCGAGCATGCACGCCACAGATCATTCGGCTCTCGGCAAAGTCCTCGGCGCGGGCCATGATGAGCTGGCCCTTGCTCGGCATGAGCCGGGCGAGGACGATGCCCTGGGCGTAGGACAGCGTGCCATGGCCGCTTGGGTAGGAACGGACCTGCGAGCCGTTCTTGCCCGCAGCCTCGCACACCGAGATGTTCTGATCGAACGTCCACGGACGCTTGCGCCCGTAATAGACCTTGACCACATCGGCGGCGGCATCACGCTCGGCCAGCACCGCGTCGAGCATCGCGGCGGTAGCGGGCAGCTTGGTGAGGTCGAAGCCGATCGGGCCCAGGGTCGGGATCCATAGTTCCGAGCTCTCGTGGCGATCGTCCCAGACGGCCTGATCGAGACGTTCCTTCGTCGCGCCCTGCTGCATGCGTAGCACTTCGGCCACTTCAGCCTTCTGCTGGTCGGAGCCGTCAGTCGGGGGCGGGGGCAGCAGGGTCGTCGGGTCGAGATCCTCGGGAGCGAGATATTTGAGCACGTGCTTCGGCGCCATCGGCAGCGCCGCCGGAGCGGCGGCCTGCGCGACAGGGTCGGCGGGGAAGGTCACTGGAGTGACGGTCTGCGCAAAGGCCGGCGCCGCCAGAGCGACGAGCACGGCTGTCGCGACCGCGCGGCAAGCAAGCTTGGACATGAGATCTCCTGCAGGGCCGGATGGCCCTGACTGCTGAGGGTTGATGGGAGCGGATGCATCCCGGTGCTATGGCCGTGCGGCGAGCCTGATCAATCGCGGCGTAGCAAACACGACGGCGTGATCAGGTAGGTGGCGTTCATTACAGCGATATGACTGCGCGGTTGCGAAGGCGTGACGCGAGCCTCCGTCAAACACCTATCCGGCCGGGACTGTCACACGGGTGTAACAAATGCTTCGCACTACTCGCATCTGAAGTAATCGCTACAGGGAGTCGGTGCTTGGCACGCGGCCGCAAAACGAAACTCAGCTTCGACGAGAGGGTAGCGGCAGCGTTGCCCAGCCTGTCCAATGCCGAGCAGCACGTCGCCAAAACCTTCATGCAGCGCAAGACTGCGGTTGTGCTGAGTTCAGCACTACAGATCGCTGAGCTGTCGCGATCGAGCGATGCCACGGTGGTCCGTACCGCCAAATCGCTCGGCTATGCCTCATTGTCGGAGCTGCGCGAGGCACTGCTCGCCGATCTGGTGGCGCCATCGCCGGGCGACCGGTTGGCGCAGACGCTCGACGAGAGCGGTAAGGACGCCTCTGGGCCGCTGCACCATGTGATCGGCATTCACGAAGAGATCCTCGGCCTGCTCAAGACCAAGGAGATGGCCGACCGGCTGAAACGGGCGGCGAAGGTGCTGGCTGGCGCAGAGCGGCGCCATGTGTTCGGCATCGGTCCCTCCGGCGCGATCGCCCAGTATGCGGCGCTGCAGTTCAACCGCCTCGGCTTTGCAACGAGCGCACTGACCACGCCCGGCATCGGTCTCGCCGACGGGCTGATTGGCTTTGGCAAGCGCGACGCGGTGCTGATGATGGCCTATGGGCCGCTCTATCGCGAGGCGGAGGTTACGCTCGACGAGGCCGAGCGGCTGGGGTTGCCGGTGGTCCTGGTCAGCGACGATCTGGGGGCCGTCGTCGGCGATCGGGTTGCGGAGCTGCTGCCAGTACCGCGCGGGCGCGCCAATCACCTTGCGATGCATTCGGGAACGATGCTGCTGCTCGAGGCGCTGACACTGAGCCTTGCCGGGCTCGCGGCGGGGCGCTCCGTCGATGCGCTCGATCGTTTCAGCTCGGTGCGGGCTTCGATAGACAAGACCTGGTCGCGTCGCGGTACCCGCAAGAAGAATGATAAATAACGATATCGACACGAAACAGTCATGCCAATTACGTATGGTAGAATCGGCGCGAAGTCTGCGCCGAGTCGAATCATCACGGGGATGCGAGATGAAGAATAGAATTTTTATTGGCGCGGTCGGCGCCATTATTGTTGCGCTCATGACGTCGACTGCTTTCGCGGCCGATCTGGTCGTCTATGATGCGCTCGATTTCACCGGTGGCGTGGTCAAGGCGTTCGAAGCAAAGACCGGCCTTACCGTCGACGTCGTGGAGCCCGGTAGCACCGGCGAGACGCTCGGCAAGATCGCCGCCGAGGGCAACAATCCGCAGTTCGACCTCGTCTGGCTCGACGGTTCGGCGGTCATGGAGCGTATGGCCAGCGACGGCGTGCTGCAGGCGGTGCCCGACGATGTCTTCGCCGGCATCAAGTTCACCGATTTCGGCAAGACCCTGGTCCCGGCCAGCAAGGCCTACGTGCCCACCGGCGCCAGCACCACCGCAATCGAGGTCAACACCAAAAAGGTACCGGCCGACAAGATGCCCAAGAGCTGGGCCGACCTCGCGAACTTTGCCGGCAGCGTCGCCGCCAAGGATCCAAATCTGTCCGGCCCGGCCTATCAGTGGCTCGCGGGCTTCTTCCAGACCAACGGCCTCGATGCCGGCAAGAAGCTGCTGGCCGACATGCTGACCAGCAAGGCGCTGTCGGGCCTGTCGAGCGGCGGCAAGGTCAATGCCGCGGTGCTGACGGGAGATGCCAGCGTCGGCATCAACCAGGACAGCGCGATCTATTCGCAGATCGCCGCCGGCGAGCCGTTGGTCGCGGTCTATCCGACCGAAGGCTCCGTCGCTCTCCCGGAAGGCCTGGGCATCAGCGCCAAGACCCAGCACATCGATGCGATCAAGAAGTTCGTCGCCTTCATCGCCAGCCCTGAAGGCCAGGCGGCCATGCAGGACGGTCCCGATACCGACTTCTTCTTCATCCCGATCGTCGATGGCGTGACCCCCAAGGCGGTACGTCCGGACATCAACTACATCCAGCTCGACGACAAGACTGCCTCGGCGCACGAGACCGAGTGGAAGCAGTGGTACAAGGACAATTTCGTCCCGTGACTTTGGCGCAATCCGTTGCGACCCGAAACATCGAGGCTGCGGGATTTTTCCGCGGCCTCCGTCCGCGCCTGGGCGCTTTGCCGATCCTAGCACTCTTCGCGCTGCTGATTGGACTGCCGCTCGCGACCGTGTTGCTGCAGGCGGTATTCCCGTCGCTGTTTGCGCTCTCCGGAACGACGTTCTCCTTCAGCCTCGAGCCGCTGCTCCGCACCATCGGTTCGGCCCGCACCGTGCAATCGGTCATCAATTCGCTGGAACTGGCCTGCGGTGTCGCGGTGACGACTACGGCGCTTGGCGCCGGCTTTGCCGTGCTGGTGGGCCGGTGCGAACTGCCGCTGCGACAGGTGCTGAGCGCCTTGCCCTGGCTGGTGTTCCTGACGCCCTCCTACCTCAAGGCGCTGGCCTGGGTGTTGCTGATGTCGCCCGGCGGCTATCTGCCGCAACTGGGCCTGTTGCCGCCGGGGCTGGGGCAGGGCTTCTTTGGGCTGGGCGGCCTGGTTTTCGTGCACACATTGAGCCTGTTTCCGGTGCCCGCCTTCATCGTCGGCGCGGCCCTTGCCGGGCTCGGCGGCGAATTCGAGGAAGCAGCCCGCATTGCGGGAGCCGGTCCACTGAAGATCTGGCTCCGGATCAACGCGCCGCTGCTGCTGCCGGCCATTGCGCTGAGCCTGATGGCGGTGTTCGCCGAGGTGCTCTCGGATTTCGGCCTCGCCTCGACCATCGCCCGGATGTCGAGCTTTGGCGTTCTGACCTACGGCATCTACGTCGCCGCCAGCGACTATCCGGTCGATTTCCCGATGGCGGGCGCGCAGGCCCTGCTGCTGCTGGCGCTCGTGTTCCTCGCTGTTGTCGCTGACCGCTTGCTGCGCCGCCGCTCGGGTCCGCGCCTGATCTCGGGACGATCCAAGCCGGCGGCCCGCTACAATCTGGGCCTCTGGCAATGGCCGGCCTTCGCCTTCGCCGCGCTGGTCGCCTTCCTCTCGCTGTTGCTGCCGCTCGCCGCGATCGTGATCCGCGCGCTGAGCCGGACCCTCGGGCAAGGTCTCGCCATCAGCAATTTCACGCTCGACAATGTCGTGGCCGCGCTCAGCCTCGGCACCGACGCCAGCGACGCCATCATCCGCTCGCTGCTGTTCGCGCTGCTCAGCGCCTGCATCGCCAGTGTGGTAAGCTTGGTGCTGTCATCGCAGCTCGACCGTAGCAGCGCGACGACCCGCTCGACCGTTCTCGGCCTGTCGCTGGGCGCCGTGGCCATCCCCGGTATCGTGCTCGGTTTTGGCTACATCCTCGTCTGGAACCGTATTCCGGGATTTCGTGACTGGCTGTTCCCGCACTACGGGTCGGGGTCGCTCCTGGTGACCGGTTATGTGGCGGCGGCACTCCCCTATTGCCTCATCGTCGTCATGACGGCGATCGGTCAACTCGCGCCCAGCCTCTCCGATGCAGCCCGGCTCCACGGCGCTGGCGCATCGCGCCGGCTCGTTGCCGTGACGCTGCCGCTGGTGGCGCTGAGCGTTCTCACGGCATTCCTGCTCACCCTCGTGCGCACGGTGTTCGAGCTGCCGATCTCGCAGATGCTGATCCCACAGGATGGGCCGCCGGCGCCGACCATCATCGTCAGGCTGTTCAGCCACGACCGGGACGGACTGGCCTCGGCAATTGCGCTGGTCGCGATGCTGGCGACGGGAGCCGTGGGGGCGATCGTATGGGCGGTGTTCCGGCGTTTCACCGTGAGGCGCGGGTCGGCATCGGCCGCATCCACAGGCTCGCCGGTCGAGGCTGCTGCATGAGTGCCCTCCGCTGTAGCCAGATACGAAAGTCGCTCGGCGGACGGCTGGTGCTCCAGGGTCTCGACCTGACCGTGGCCCGCGGCGAGGTGATCTCGCTACTGGGCGCAAGTGGCTCGGGTAAGACCACGCTGCTGCGTGTCATTGCCGGCCTGCATCACCCCGACGGCGGCGAACTGGAGATTGGCGGTAAACTCATGTGGGGTGGAGGACATGTAGAGCCGGCCGAGCGGCGCCGGGTCGGCATGATCTTCCAGGACTACGCGCTGTGGCCGCATATGAGCGTCGCGAACAATCTGCGCTTCGGGCTTGAGGCGCTGCGTCTCCCGGCCGCCGAGACGGCCGCTCGCATCGACCACGCGCTGGAGGTGACGCGGCTGTCGCCCTATCGTGAGCGCTACCCCAGCGAATTGTCGGGCGGGCAGCAGCAGCGCGTCGCCATTGCCCGCTGCCTCGCAGCACGGCCCGCGCTGATGCTGTTCGACGAGCCCCTCAGCAATCTCGACGCCGCGCTGCGCGAAGATATGCGCGGCGAAATGATGGATCTGGTGCGGGCCGAAGGCGCCACGGTCATCTACGTCACCCACGACCAGGCCGAGGCCATGGCCGTGTCGGATCGTATCGCGGTGATGCGCGACGGCGAGATTGCGCAATTGGATACCCCACAGATCATCTATGAGCGCCCGGTCAACGGCTTCGTTGCCGGCTTCATCGGCGGCTTTTCGCTCCTGGCCGGCCGGGCGGCGGGTGGCGTATTTGTCGTGCCGGCGAGCGAGGCGCAGTCGCTGCGCACGCCTGGTGCCCACGATGGCGCGGGTTTGCTGGTGGTCCGTCCCGAAGATGCCCGCCCCGCCGCGGCCTTTCCTGACAACCGGCTTGGCGGCAAGGTCGTATCGCGGGCGTTCCAGGGCCGCTGCTGGCGCCTGGCCGTCGAGATCGGCGACACCCGGCTGCGGATCGACTGGCCCGAGCCGGCAGAAATTGGTGCAACGCTGGCGTTCTCGCTGCCGCCGGACCGCTGCGTCGTGCTAGCAGCTTGAACAGATCATGATCGGACCGAATGCATGACGGCGACTATCATCTCGACTGTAAGTGCGGCCTTCCTTGCTTCCTTTGTCGAGGTGGTCGAGGCCTTCACCATCGTCCTCGCGGTGGGTCTCACCCACGGCTGGAGACCGGCCTTCATCGGCACCGCGCTGGGCCTGCTGCTGCTGGTCGTGCTGGTGCTGATCTTCGGGCCGCTGCTCGCCCTGATCCCCATCCACATCGTGCAGTTCGTGGTTGGCGTGCTGCTGGTCCTGTTCGGCATGCGCTGGTTGCGCAAGGCGATCCTCCGGTCGATCGGGGTGATCGCGCTGCACGACGAGGCCAAGGCCTTCGCCAAGGAGACGGCCGCGCTCGAACGGCAAAAGGCCGACCGGCGCGCCGACTATGTTGCAGGGCTGGCGGCGTTCAAGGCGGTGGTGCTCGAGGGCGTCGAGGTGATCTTCATCGTCATCGCCGTGGGCACGACGCAGGGGCTGACGCTCTATGCGGGCCTCGGTGCGCTCGCTGCCGTGGTGGTGGTGCTCGGCATCGGGATTGCGGTGCACAAGCCGCTGTCGCGCGTGCCGGAGAACACGCTCAAATTCGTCGTCGGCCTGATGCTGACGAGCTTCGGCATCTTCTGGACCGGCGAGGGGCTCGGCGCCGACTGGCCGGGCGCCGACCTGGCGCTGCTGGCGATCTTTGCCGTGCTGGTGGTGGTGTCGCTCGCCATTCGCCAGTGGGCCGGGTCGATGCGGACCCCGAGGGCCGCGTCATGAATATGCTCAAGACGATCCTTGAGGAAGTCCTTGGGTTGTTCGTCGACGACGGCGTGCTGGCACTGCTGTGTGTGGTGCTGATCGCAGTGGTCAGCGGCGCGGTCCTACTGCTGGGGTTGCCGGGCCTCTGGGGCGGCGCGCTGCTGCTGGTGGGCTGCATCGCCATCCTGGCGTGGAGCGTCGCGCGCGCGGCCAAATAGCGCCACGCCGCCGTCATGGATGCGGCGGCGCGGTCCCAATGGCTGCCGCTTGTGTCCACAAGGCGGCAGCTGCCATACCGATCTGTAAGCGCGCTGACAGGCGGTCGAAAACCGCCGCCGCTACCACTCCTGGCGAGCGGGCAATGGTGCCCGACGAAGGAGAAATCGATGCTTACCAAAAGTGCGGCGATCGTCGCTGTCCTTATCGCCATGGGTCTGGGCCAGCCGGCCTTCGCTGCGACCGCGGAGACCAGCGAGGTTTCGGCGCTCGCCGCCACCTCCGTCACCGCGGCGGACGCGACGGCCTCGGTCGAAGCCCAGAGCAAGGGCAAGGTGGTCGAGCTGACCCTTGCCACCGCCGGCGCCTCGGCGGTCTACAACGTCACTGTCCAGATGCCCGACGGTACCGAGAGCAATTTCACCGTCGATGCCAAGACCGGGGCTATCGCCCCCAGCGCCGATGCGGGCGACAAGCAGAGCGCCGACAACGGCAGCGAGCCCGAGGATGGCCCGGGCAACGATAGCGGCGAGGGCGAGAGCGGCTCAAACTAGGCCGAAATGCCGGCCGGGATTTCCTTCCCGGCCGGCATCCTGCCTGTCTCCTTACAAATCTGTAAGCGCGCCGCCAGATCGCTGTGATCCGGGCCGGCGAGTGCTTTGCTGCCGGCCGCAGTCAGCATCCCAGGGGTTCATCGATGAAACAGATCCTTCTCGCGATCGTCTTGATCGCCGTTCCAGTGGCGCTGTTCAGCAGCTACGAATTCTACACCGTCGATACCGCCCAGGCCGCCACGACCGGCCTCGGCGATCTCAGCGCCTTCAAGACCATCATCGCCGATGTCGAGGCGCTGGCGGGCAAGGGCGACATGGCCGGCGCCGCCAAGCGCATCACTGATTTCGAGACCGCCTGGGACCAGGCCGAGACCGCCATCCGGCCGTTGAACCAAGCTGAGTGGGGCAATATCGACGCCGCCGCCGACCCGGCGCTGCAGGCAGTGCGGTCGCCCAAGGCGACAGCTGCGACGGCTAAGCCACCGCTCGATGCGCTGCTGGCGACCCTCAATGACCCCAGCAAGCCGGCCGCATGAGCAGCAGCATGACCAACATAACCTCTGGCTCCATCTACAACCGCGTGCCGCGCGTCACCGCCGATTTCTGGCTCATCAAGCTGATGGCGGTGACCATGGGCGAGACCGCCGCCGACTACCTTAGCGTGCAGCTGGGCTTTGGGCTGGCGATGACCTCGGTGCTGATGAGCGCCGTGCTCATCGTGGCGCTGTTCTGGCAATTCTCCCAGAAGCGCTACGTGCCGGCGCCCTACTGGCTGTCGGTAGTGCTGATCAGCATCGTGGGCACGCTGATCACCGACAATCTGGTCGACAATTTTCACGTGCCCCTGATCGTCACCACGATCTTTTTTGCGGTGGCGCTGGCGATCACGTTCCTCGTCTGGTTCCGAACCGAGAGGACATTGTCGATCCACTCCGTCTTCACCACCAGGCGCGAGGCGCTCTACTGGCTGGCGATCCTGTTCACCTTCGCGCTGGGCACGGCCGCCGGCGACCTCGTGGCTGAGCAGTTCGCCCTGGGCTATCTGGCGACCGGCATCCTGTTCGGCATGATCATCGCCTCCCTCAGCATCGGTTATTTCTTCCTCGGCCTCGACGGCATATTGGGGTTCTGGCTGGTCTATATCCTGACCCGGCCGCTGGGCGCCTCGTTCGGCGATCTGCTGTCGCAACCCACCCAATATGGTGGGGTCGGCCTCGGCACGATCATCACCAGCGCCATCTTCCTCCTCATCATCATCGCGGTGGTCATCTACATGACGCTGCGGCACCGTGGCGAGGAACTTGTCGCCTCGTGAGGCTTGGCAGGGATGCTCAACACGGCGCGCCCGCGGACTGCCTCTGACGGCCGCGCTGATGTCCCTGCCGGTGGCGGTCCCCGGGCGCGGGACCGCCACTTATACTTGATTGGCCACAACCGCGGGGCAATAGTCAGCAGATGCGCATCCTCCTCGTCGAAGACGACAAGCGAACCGCCGACTACGTCCGCAACGGCCTGATGGAAGCGGGCCACATTGTCGATGCGCTCGATGATGGGCGCGATGCGCTGACCCACGCCAGCGGCATGAACTTTGACGTCATCATCGCCGACCGGTTGCTGCCTGGTCTCGATGGGCTGTCGCTGGTCAAGGCGCTGCGCGCCTCCGGCACCTCGACACCGGTACTGTTCCTCACCGCCGTCAACGGCGTCGACGACCGGGTGGAGGGCCTCGAATCGGGCGGCGACGACTATCTGGTCAAGCCCTTCGCCTTTTCCGAACTGCTGGCACGTGTCCACGCTCTGGGGCGGCGCCCGCCGGCGCAGGTCGAAAAGACCACGCTGCAGATTGCCGATCTCGTGCTCGATCTGGTGCGCCGGTCCTGTCGGCGCGGCACGACGCAGATCGACCTGCTGCCGCGCGAATTCGCCCTGCTTGAGTATCTGATGCGCAATGAGGAGCGGGTGGTGACCCGTACCATGCTGCTCGAGCGCGTTTGGGATTTCCACTTCGATCCGCAGACCAGCGTCGTCGAGACGCATATCAGCCGCCTGCGGGCCAAGATCGACAAGCCCTTCGAGCAGCAGTTGCTACACACCATCCGCCACACCGGCTACAGCATGCATGCGTAGCGGCATCCTCCGCAGCACGCCGTTCCGCGTCGCGCTGATCCTTGGAACGACGTTCCTGGTTGGACTCATCCTTGCCGGTATCGTTGCGTTCGAGCTGGTCGAGCACGAACTCGACCGGCGCATGGACCGGTCGATCACCGATACCTTCAACGTCATCAGCCAGTCCTATGGCGACACCGATCAGGCCGACCTCGTCGATTCGGTGCAGAGCCACACCCGCGCGACGCTGAACCACGACCAGGTCTATGCGCTCGCCGACGCCGATGGACAGATTGTCTCCGGCAATGTGGGCGCGATGCCGGCGGGTACAGGCTGGATCGACCTCCCGGCATCGGCGCTGGTGATCAGCGCGCCCGACGATCCGGAGTATCGCATCTTTGTCGGCAGCGTCGGCGGCAACCGGCTGCTCGTCGGCAGCAGCTTCAACGAGACTCACGAGATCGCCCGGCTGACGCTGACCACGCTCGGCTGGTCCAGCATCGCGGTGCTGCTCATCGTGGTGGCGATCGGCGGCCTGATGGCGCGGCGGGCGCAGCGGCGCATCGATGGCATTGCCCAGACCATGGCGCGCGTCGGCCACGGCGAGCTCGATGCGCGCATTACGCTCGGTGCTCGCGCCGACGACATCGACATGCTGGCCCACCAGGTCAACGCGGCGCTCGAACGGCTGGGCGCCCTGGTCGAGGGCATGCGGCAGGTCAGCGTCAACATCGCCCACGATCTGAAGACGCCGCTTAATCGTCTCGCCATCACGGTCGAGAGTGCGCTCGGCGCCGAGTCGAAGGGTCAGCCGGTCGCCCCGCATCTGGCGCAGGCCGAGCTCGAGATTCAGCAGATCAACTCGACCTTCGACGCGCTGCTGCGCATCGCCCAGATCGAGGCCGGTGCGCGCCGCGCCCGCTTCGTGCCGGTGCAGCTTGCCACCGTCCTCGACAAGATCGCCGACGTCTATGCCGACGTCGCCGATGAGCGCGGACAGCAGCTGGTCGTCACGCATCCTGAGCCATTGCCCGAGATCGAAGGCGATCGCGAACTGCTCACACAACTCTGCGCCAATGTGGTCGAGAACTCGATCCGCCATTGCCCGCCCGGCACCCGGATCGACGTCGTCGGACGACTGACCGGCGACCGGGTCACCGTGACCTTTTCGGATGATGGTCCCGGCATACCGCCCGAGGAACACGACAAAATCTTCCAGCGGCTCTATCGCCTCGATAAGAGCCGCACCACTCCTGGAAATGGCCTGGGGCTCAGCCTAGTCAAAGCCGTCGCCGATCTGCATGGCGCGCGGATAGAACTTGCGCAGCGCGATCCCGGCCTGTCGCTGGCCATGAGCTTCCCGGTCCGGGCGCGGCCGTTAACCGATCGTTAGTTCGCTTGTAAGCGCGCCGTAAGTGCCGTGTAAGACGGCGCAGGCAGAGCCAACGCAGGGCATATCGCCCAGCAAGGATGCCAACATGAATGCTGCACCCATCGGCACATTGGCCGCCAAATCAATGCATGTCTTCAGCAGTCCGCCGACGCCAAAGGCTCAGCCCGCCACCAGCCGCCGGGAAAGAGAGGCGACGCCCTTGCCACCCTCATCAAGATTTTTCGGCTCGACATTAGCGGCAAAGCGGCGCGTGAGCGTGATGCGGTCCTGAGCCTGATCGTTCGGGAGTCTGTGTTGTCACCCGATCTTTCGACCTACCTCTATGAGCACAAGATCATCGGCTTTCGGGAGGATCTCATCGACTGGCTGAATGATGCCAAACGCTCGGGCGTCCTGACCTTCGAAGACGTCGAAGTCTGCGCGGGCATGCTTATGGACATCGTCTTCGGGGCGCTTCTGCCTAGGCGCCCCTTGCGCACGACCGCCGCAAAGGTAGCGAGCATCGTACACATCAAGAAGCGACTGGAGATTTTCCTGCGGGGGATCACCTACCGCCCCCAATGACCCCGACCAATGCGTAGACCGAATGTTGGTTCCTTACTTAGAGGGCTCGTAAGCACAATCGCTGGACGCGCTTAGGTGCATCGCGCGCCTAGCGCGACTAACAAACCTTTGATCTGGCGGCGCAGGCATCAGGCTTGACTGCCGCGTTTGGCCGAGGGTGTAGCGCGCCGACAGTGCTAGTAGGGCCCACGCCGCCGCTCTTGGCCCAAAGCGGCCGGATCACACCTGTGTGGCAGGGCGCCTTGTTTCCGGTGGCGACAATCGCACGCGCCGCAGCACCTCGAGCGCTTCAGCGAGGTTCATGTCGATCAGATGGGCCATCGCGATCATTGAAGCCTCGGCGTTACCCGCGGCGATACTGGCAAACGCATTGGTGTAGGCGCTCGTCACCTCATCGTCGGTTGCCAAGTGGTCGTCGGCCGAACGCAGATTGGCGGCCCAGTGGAGGATGACCTGGATGGAGGGCCAGAGTGCACCAAGCAGTTCGTTGCCGCCACCGGTCAGCACCAGTTCGTGGAACTGCAGGCGGCTCTCGTGCCACGCTCGTGTCGCTGGGGCGTTGCCGGTCATCCTAGCGAGAGCCGTTGCCATGCCGCTCTTTGTTTGGGGTGTCATGCGCAGCGCGGTCAGGGCACCCGCACTCGGCTCCGCGACTTTTCTCAGCTCAAACGCATCGCGCAGAAAGCCCTCGTCTAGCTGTGACTCAAAGTGCCAGGCGAGTACATCGGGGTCGAGCAGACGCCAACTGGAGCGCGGCGCGACCTTGGTGCCGATCTTGGGTGTCGCGACAACGAGGCCTTTGGCAGCAAGTGTCCGCACGGCTTCACGATAGGAGCTTCGGCCTGGTGCATTGCCGGCCTCGTCATCGGCGGCCAGAACCGAACCGGGCGGATGTGTGCCGTCGACGATTTCAGTGCCGAGCTTATGGGCGAGGGAGCCATGCAATCTGGCGCGGTCCAGGAGGTAGGGGGTGCGGATCGCCGGTGCGCTATCCGGCGTCAGGTGCGCATCGTCGGAGAGGAAAGGCAGCTGCACACGCTCGTCGCTCTCAGCCCGCGCCAACAGACGGCCCAACGAGCCTGCCGTGGAATCCACATGCACCGACGTCCGATTGCTCGCAACGAACGCGACGATCGACTGTGCAGCCGTCGTCACGCTTTCGACTACCCCGACGAAATGCAGCGCGCCGTGCGTCATGCCTGGCCAGATCGACAGGCTCACATCGATACCGGACTTAGCGAGATTGCCATAGAAGGCCAGTGTGTCGTCGATCAGCAGGTCGCACTCGGCGCCGATGCAAAGCGTTGGCGGAAAGTGATCGATGGTTGCGCCGAGTGGCGACGCCTGCTGCCGGTCAAGACCCTGAAGGTGAGGCACGTAGAGGTTCCAGCACCACATCATCAACTGCCGTGACGGGCCGAATGGCCCATCTGCGAACAGGAGATGCGATGAGAGGTCCATACCCGGTGCGTAGGCGCCGTAGATGGAGATGAAACCGGCGATCTGCTGGCGGTGCGTCGCCTCGAGCCGCAGCAGCGCCAGGCTCGCGATGTTGGCGCCGGCCGAGTCGCCGGCAACGAATACGCGGAGGCCCTTGTTGAGTGAGCGTTGCGCGAGTACGGCCCGCACTACATTTGCCGTCTGAACGGCAGCGAACGGGAAGGGCTGCTCGGGAGCGAGGGCGTAGTCGACAGAAATGACACGACTCTTCGTGGCGACAGCGAGCCAGCGGCAGATGTGGTCATGCGTCTCGATGCTGCCCATCATCCAGCCGCCGCCGTGAGCGAATACGATCGTCGCTTCTGCGGTGGCTGGATCGTAAATGCGCACCGCGACGTCGGCGGGCTGTACCGCAAGAACGGTGTTCTCAATCGCGCAGTCGGGCCGCTGGCTGTGCGGTACCATGACGCCGGCATAGTTCTCGAACCACGCGCGATAGGCGGGGACGCTCAGCACGCCTTCAGGCAGCGCGACGATCGTTGCTTTCTCCGCAGCTGCCTCGGCGCGCTGCAGATCCGGCGCAACGGTGCCGCGGGTTCCGCTTGCGCTCTTGTGGCCAACGAGGATTGCCATTGTTGCCTTATCGCCGTGCTGTGAAACGTCTGCGTCGCCGGGCCTGATCGAAGGCAACCGCAGCCACGAGAATGACGCCGATGAAAATGTTCTGATAGAGCGAATTGACGTTCACCACGGCCAATCCGTTGTTGAGCACAGCAAACAGCAGCACGCCGAGCGTCGTGCCAGTGATGGTGCCGGTGCCGCCAAACAGGCTCGTGCCGCCGATGATGATCGCAGTGATGACCTGGAACGTCAGGGCCGAGCCGCCGGCAACCGGCGAGGCAGTACTGGTCCGTGCCATGAACATGATGCCGGCAAGAGCCGTGGTGGCGCCCGACAGGCCGTAGAGCCGAAGATCGAGAGATTTGACGCGAACGCCATTAGCCGAGGCGGCGGCGCGATTGCCGCCGGTGATACGCGTCTCGTAGCCAAATACCGTGCGCTCGAGCAGCACGTGGAAGACGATGCCGATCACCACCGCGTAGTAGACGAGGTAGGGAATGCCGAAGAGGTGGCCTTGCCCGAGCGCGTTGAACGCGTCGGGGAAGCCGAAGAGATTGGTGCCGCCGGTGTAGACCGTGATGAGTCCGCCGAACGCAAAGAACGAGCCGAGCGTTGCGATCAGTGGTGGCACATCGAATCGAACGATGACGGCAGCGTTGATGAGACCGACGACGCCACCTGCCAACACGCCGAACAGGATGGCGAGCGGCCAAGGCACACCGGCAAGCATGAGGGCTCCGGCGACGATGCCGCCCAGCGGGAACGTGGCGCCGATCGAGAAATCGAGCCCGCCACCGACAAAGATGAGGGTCGAGGCGCATGCGACCACGAAGTACAGAGCACCCGAGCGGAAGATCTCAACGAGGTTCCCTTGGCTAAGGAACACTGGGTTGAACGCCTGGAAGACGATCGCCAGCAGCACGATGACGAGCACCAGTCCCGCCCGCTGGGCGAGAGTGGCCACTCTGGCGCGCAAGGTCACACCGGCATCGAGATCGGAAGCAGCAGCTGGAACGCTACTCATCGGCGGTGGCTCCAGTGATGAGGCTGATAACCTCGGCCCTATTGGTATCCTTGATGGCGCGGACGCCGGCGGTGCGGCCGAGACGCATGACGTGCACCCGGTCTGCAATTTCAAATACGAAGCCCATGTCGTGGGAGATGCATATGACCGCCGCGCCCCGCTCGCGGAGCGAAGCAATAAGGCTTGTAGCATGCGCCGTCTCGCGTACGCCTAGAGCCGCCGTCGGTTCGTCCAGCAGAACCACCCGCGCGCCAGTTCGCATCGCACGGGCGATGGCTACGATCTGACGCTGACCGCCGGACAGCATCCCGATCGGGGTCCGCACCGAGCGCACAGTCACCTTCAGGCTGTCCAGCAATTCCCGGGTGTCACGCTCCATCTTGGCACGATCGACAAAGCCACGCTTGGTCGGAAGCTGACCAATATACATGTTGGTGGCGACGTCGAGCACTTCGACCAGCGCAAGATCCTGAAAGACGGTGGCGACGCCAGCGTTCTTGGCGTCGGCCGGTGAGCGAAAATGCTGCTCTTCGCCATCGACCACGATGGTGCCGGCGTCCGGCCGGTAGACGCCGCAGATCGTCTTCATCAGCGTCGATTTTCCGGCGCCGTTGTCGCCGACGACCGCGAGGATTTCTCCCGGCCGCACGTCGAGGTCGACATTGGTCAGGGCCTCGACCTGCCCGAAGGCTTTCGAGACCCCCCTGAGCTGCAGGCCGCCGGTCGCGGGACCGGCGGCGCCATTGGCGTCCAGCATCACTACTTGGATTCCTGGTCGAGGTTATCCAGCGTCACGAAGGTGATGCCGGTGTCGATCTTCTTCTCAACCGTTTGCCCCTTGGAAAGAGCTGCGATCGCGTCCACCGCGCCCTTGGCCATGCCGCAGAAGTTCTGCTTGCTGGTGCCGTAGAGGGTGCCATCCTTCAGACCGGCGATGACTTCGGGCGTGACGTCGTTGACGACGCCGACCACCTTGCCGACGAGACCCCTTTCCTTGATCGCCGTGGTGATTCCGGCGACCGCCGTGCCTTCCCAAGACAGCACCACGTTGGCTTCCGGGTGTGCGGTCAGCGCGCGAGATACGACATCAGTGGTCTGCGCCGGATCGCCCTGGTCGAAGATTTCCTGCACCAACTTGACGTTCGAGTTATCCCCCGCTCCTTTGATGAAACCATCGGTGAAGACGCGATGCACCCCAGTCGGCTGGTTGCCAAGAACGATGACGTTCTGGTCGCCGCTGCGCTTGGCGAGGCTGTCGGCCACCGTCTTGCCCTGGTTGGCGTAGTCGGTCCCGAGCAACGCGTCCTGCACGCTCGTAGTGTCGCCGGTGTTCAGCGTCACGACGAAGATGCCTTTGGACTTGGCGTCCTTCATCAGCGGCTCATACATCGGGCCGTCGAGTGGCACGACAATCAGTCCCTTGGCGCCAGTGGCGATATACTGCGAGATGCGATCGAGCACGAACTGGTTGTCGACCTGCAGCCCTGTCGGGCCTGACGTCAGTCCGTTGACGTTCATCGCCTTGGCCTCGTCGGCAAAGCATTTGTCGGCCTCGGCCCACACCGGATAGGCCGGAAGCGGGTTAGCGAAGCCGATCGTCAACTTGTCCTGCGCGTAGGCGCCCCCGGCAAGCGACAGAAAGGCGACGGCGGTGAGCGCCGTAAAAGCTCGATTCATCAATTCCTCCCTCGGGCCTTGAGGCCACGAGAGTAATTAAGCAGACTGTTGTGAGTCATTCAATCAATAAAGTCTGACTAATATGATCGCGGACCCCATCGGGTTTGTGGCTCGGGGAATTGGGGTAGAAGCGATAGCGTTTGGTATCCTCGTCTGCGACCGGCCTCACCCCGCCCGAAGCTCGGCGCAGTATCGCGCGGATTGAACGGCTTGGTCACGTAGTCGTCGGCGCCGAGCTCGAGCCCGACGATCCGGTCGGTCTCCTCCGACACCGCGGTCAGCAGCACGATCGGAATGTCGCTCGACTGCCGCAACTGGCGACAGAGGGTCAGGCCGTCCTTACCGGGCATCATGATGTCCAGAACCACCAGATCGAAGCTGCGGGCGCGCATCTGCTGGCGCATTTCCGGGCCGCCATTGGCGACATCGACGCGCATGTCGTTCTTGGTGAAATAGCGCGCCAGGAGATCTCGGATCTCCCTGTTGTCGTCGACGATCAGGATGTGCGGCGTCTTTTCCATGGCACTCATATGGGCCGGTGGCGCCCGCTTTGCAGCCGTTGCGCCCCTCCGGCCAGCCTTCAATTGTAACCGATGTAACAAAGCCGCCACCCGTTACGCGCTGTTGCAAATCCATCCGATCGGTAACTTGAGGCCAGCCGGCAGGTCGCCGATCTGGTGATGCGACATTTCGCAACCCAGGTGCTCAAGATGACGCTCGTCCTTCCCCTCGAAGCTGCTCCTCCGCAGACACGACGCAAGCCCGCGTTCGGCGCCACCACCCGCGGCAAGAGCCGCCGTCCCACCTGGCAGCACATCGTCGCCGTGCTTATCGTCCTCGGCGCGGGTGGCATCGGCACCTACGCCTGGATGGCGCAGCATCAGTCGGCCCCCGTGGTCTCCACGGTCACCGTCGCCAAGGGAAGCGTCGAGACCACGGTCCTCGCAACCGGCACGCTCGAGGCCAGCAACCTCGTCAGCGTCGGCGCCCAGACGTCGGGTGTGGTGAAAGCGGTCAATTTCGCGCTGGGCGATACGGTCAAAGCCGGTGATGTCGTCGCCGAGATCGACTCCCTCAACCAGGAGAACGCGCTCAAGGCGGCGCAGGCGGCACTCGATAACGTCACCGCGCAGAAGGCCGCCGAAGAGGCCAACCTCACCAAATACAACAATGCCCTGACGCGGGCGAAGTCGCTCAATGGCAGCCAGTTGCTGTCGCAGACCGATCTCGACACCGCCCAGGCCAACGTCGACAGCAGCACGGCCAACCTCAAATCGCTCGATGCGCAGATCGAAGCCGCCAATCTCAGCGTCGCCTCGGCGCAGCTCAATCTCGACCGCACCAAGATTACCGCACCCATCGATGGCACGGCGGTCGCCGTGCTGGTCGACCAAGGCCAGACAGTTAACGCCGCGCAGACTACGCCGACGGTCATGAAGATCGCCAATCTCGACACCATGGAGATCAAGGCCGAGATTTCTGAAGCCGACGTCGCCAAGGTGAAGCCCGGCCAGCAGGTGACCTTACCACCTTGGGTGACGCGACCCACGCGATCACCACGACGCTCAAGTCGATCGGGCCGGCGCCGACCTCTATCGCCGACGACACGACGACCACCGACACGACCACGACCGCCATCTATTACAACGGCATCTTCGAGGTGCCGAACCCCGATCACAGCCTGCGCATCTCGATGACCGCGAAGGTGACGATCGTGCTCGATCAGGCCAATGACGTGCCGACAGTGCCGTCGTCGGCGCTTGGCACGGCGCAGGCGGACGGCAGCTACAGACTCAGCGTCGTCGATGCGAATGGGCAGGTCGAACAGCGCACCGTTACGGTCGGTCTCAACAACAAGGTCACGGCGCAGATTGATAGCGGCCTCGCCGTCGGCGACAGGATCGTCGCCAGATCGAGTGCGACGGCGACACCGGTCGCTACCGCCAGCAAGACAGGCGGCGCCGGTGGCCCGCCGATGGGAATGGGATTGTAATCATGGACCCGATCATTTCGGTTCGCGGCCTCGGTCGCAACTTCACCAGCGGCGAAGACACGCTGACCGTCCTCCGCGACGTTGATCTCGACATCTACCCCGGCGAGATGGTCGCCATAATCGGCAGCTCGGCTCGGGCAAGTCGACACTGACGAACATTCTCGGGTGCCTCGACCGGCCGACCGTTGGGACCTATCAGTTCAACGGCCGCGAGGTGTCGAGCCTTGAGGCCGACGAACTGGCGGCCCTGCGGCGCGAGCATTTCGGCTTCATCTTCCAGCGCTACCAGTTGCTCCCCGATCTCAATGCGGTCGAGAACGTCGAGGTGCCGGCGATCTATGCCGGAACGGCGCCGGCCGGGCGGCATGACCGGGCGGTAGAACTGCTCGACAAGCTGGGCCTGGGTGCACGCCTCGCCAATCGCCCGTCGCAGCTTTCCGGCGGCCAGCAGCAGCGCGTCAGCGTCGCCCGTGCGCTGATGAATGGCGGCGAGGTGATCCTCGCCGACGAGCCGACCGGTGCCCTCGATTCAAAGAGTGGCAAGGAGCTGATGCAGCTCCTGCAAGACCTCAATGCTGAGGGCCACACCATCGTCATCGTCACGCATGACCCGGCGATCGCGGCACAGACCGAGCGGGTCATCGAGATTGAGGATGGTCAGGTCGTCGCCGACCGGCGCAACCGTGAAGGTGCGGTCTCGGCCCGTCCCCTGTCGCCCACCACCGACCTGCTGCAGCGCTCCGCTGCCGCCGCGGCGGCACAGTTCACGGAGGCCTTTGCCATGGCTACAAGGGCGATGCGCGCCCACAAGCTGCGTACCTTCCTCACCATGCTCGGCATCGTCATCGGCATTGCCTCGGTGGTCGGCGTCGTGGCGTTGGGGCAGGGCAGTCAGGACGCCGTGCTCGCCAAGATCAGCTCGATCGGCACCAATACCATCTCGATCCAGCCCGACTCCGGCTTTGGCGATCGCACCGCCAACAAGATTCACACCCTCACCGAAGCCGATGTCGACGAGCTGGCGCGCCAGCCCTTCGCCGACAGCGTCACGCCCACCGTCAGCACCAGCGCCACCGCATTGGTGGGCAACGTTTCTGCCACCGCGCAGATCAGCGGTGTCGGGGCGGCGTACTTCCAGGTCAACGGCCGCATCATGTCGGAGGGCGTCACTTTCGACCAAAGCGATGTTTCAGCGCTGAACCAGGTTGCGGTCATCGATCCCAACGCGGTCAAGACGCTGTTCACCGATGGCAGCGACCCGGTTGGTCAGGTCATCATGCTGGGCTCGACACCGGTGCGCGTCGTCGGAGTGACCGGATCGCACCTGCATGTAAAGGCTGGGCGCGACCCAGTGAACGCCATCCTGTTTGATGCCGGCAACCTGTGTAGCGGTCAGTGATCTGCGTGCGGACATCCTGTTGAGCCCTCAAGCCTCGGGGACCGACAAATGGGGCTTGTTCGGGGTTAGTCCAGTCCGCAAATGAAACCGCGCGAGAAGGGGTTAACACCGGCCGAGAAGGGAGTTCTGAACGGGCCGATCCACTTCCCTAACGGACAGACGATCGAACAGACGGGCTGTGGGCTTTGTGTGTGCTTAGGGCTTTGGGAGGTTTTGCAACATTGGGGTAGCGGCGCCCTCAAAACCATCCGCCGACCGGGCCAAAGCCCTAAGACAAAACCACGCTGATACGCGGGGTTAGCAGCGTTTGATGCAGATCGCAGGCGGTGAAAGTGGCGGAGAGAAAGACAGGACGAACCCCGGCTTTCCCGGGCCGGTGCGGATTTGCGGATGGCGGGACAGACAGGCGGACAGACGATTGCCTCGGCGTGACTAAGGGATGAAGCAGCCACTTTCTGTTCACTGCGAACTAACGTAGCTAAACACTCAAGCTCAGATATTTGATATCGAGATAGTCCTCGATCCCGTACTTGCTGCCCTCGCGCCCGAAGCCCGACTGCTTCACCCCGCCGAAGGGCGCCAGCTCCGTCGAGATCAGCCCCGTATTGATCCCCACCATCCCGTAGTCCAGCGCTTCAGCCACCTTGAACACCCGGCTCAAATCCCGCGCATAAAAATAGGAGCCCAGCCCGAACTCGGTGTCGTTGGCGAGCCGGATCACCTCATCCACCGTGTCGAATCTGAATAGCGGTGCCACCGGCCCGAACGTCTCCTCGCGCGCCAGTTGCATCTCCGCCGTCGCCCCGGCGATCACCGTCGGCTCATAAAACAGCCCCGGCCCGCGATGCCCGCCCAGCAGCACCTTGCCGCCCTTGGCGATCGCATCCGCAATATGCCGTTCCACCTTGCCGATCGCCTTCTCGTCGATCAGCGGCCCGGTCGTCATGCCCTCGGCGAACCCATCGCCGACGCGCAGCTTTTTGGTCGCCGCCACCAGCTTCTCCGCGAACGCGTCGTAGATTCCCGCCTGCGCATAGAGCCGGTTGGCGCACACGCAGGTCTGGCCATTATTACGGTACTTGCTGATCAGCGCGCCCTCGACGGCCGCATCGAGGTCGGCATCGTCGAACACGATGAACGGCGCATTGCCGCCGAGCTCGAGGCTGAGCCGCTTGATCTGGTCCGCCGCCTGCCGCATCAGAATGCGGCCGGTCTGCGTCGAGCCGGTAAAGCTGAGCTTCTTGACGATCGGATTGGAACAGAATTCCTGTCCGATCGCCGGCGCATCGGTCGATAGGATCAGGCTGAATAGCCCCTTGGGCAGTCCTGCCATCTCGGCAAGCTTCGCCAGCGCAATGGCGCTGAGCGGCGTCTCGGCGGCCGGCTTGCTGACCATGGCGCAGCCCACCGCCAGCGCCGGGGCCATTTTCCGCGCCAGCATCGAGTTCGGAAAATTCCACGGCGTGATCGTCGCCACCACGCCCACCGGCTGCTTCAAAATGATGATGCGCTTGTCATCCTGATGCCCGGGGATCACGTCGCCATAGACGCGCTTGGCCTCCTCGCCGAACCATTCGACATGGGAGGCACCATAGGCCACCTCGCCCTTGGCTTCGGCGAGCGGCTTGCCCTGCTCGGCCGTCATGATTGCCCCGAGGTCGTCGATATTGGCGATCATCAGATCGAACATCTTGCGCAGCACCGCGGCGCGCGCCTTGCCGGTCTTCTTGGCCCATTCGGTCTGCGCCGTCTCGGCGGCGGCGATCGCCCGCCTGGTCTCGGCCACGCCCATATCGGGCAGCACCGCCAGCACCTCGCCGGTCGAGGGGTTGGTCACGTCGAAACTCTTGCCGCTCTCGGCCGCCTCGACCCACTCCCCGGCCACATAGCTGGCCGCCGGGATCAGGGCCTTGTTCTTGAGATGCTTGGTCAGCGCGTCGGTAAAGGGCATGGAACGACCTTGCAGAATGACCGCGGAGGCGGGGTCGACTGGTATCAGAGGGCTGAGAGCATAACCGAGAACGCGACCATCCCGGGATCGTCCAGACCGATGGATTTGTCACCGTACACGCGTGCGCGCCCGATGCGGTTCGGCCGTTGCTTGAACTCTTCAAGACTGACCCGCACCGCCTGACGTGCCGCCGCGAGTTGCGCCGCCGGATCATCAAGCCCCGAAATGCTTGTTTCGCTGGCCTGCAAGGCATCAAGAACAGTCTTGTCGCCGAGTTCCGCCTTCCCCCGCGCCTGCATCGCCTCACGCGCGATCGTCAGGAGGCCGGAAAGCTCTGTCCATTCGGCGGTCTGTCGGCCCTTGAGCGTCTTTGCTACTGCAAGCATTGCCGTCGCCAGCAGGGTGCCAAAGCTAGAGCTGGATACCTTCGTGGTCGCCGAGCCGAGCTGGAACAGGGCTTGGCCCAGATCGGCGGGCAGCGCAGGCGACACCTCCTGCATGGCGCGAAACGCTTTGAGTAGTGTGAGCCCCAAATCGCCATCGCCCATCTTGCCGTCAAGCTCGGTCAGGCCGGCGTGTTCGACTTCGAGTTTGCCAGCAATTGCCGCGACAGCGTTTCGGAGCGTTTGAACGTCAATGGGCACGGCTCACACCCTCCAGAACGCGCAGGCGGCAGGCGCGTTGAGATACGTTTCAAGCTCGTCGTCGAGCTGCATGATGGTCAGCGACGCGCCCGCCATCTCCATCGAGGTTGCGTAGCGACCGACGAGGGTATGCGCAATGACCAGCCCGGTGGCTTCGCAGCGATCGGCGATGTGGTCGAACAGGATAAAAAGCTCCTCGGCGGGGGTCGCGCCGAGGCTGTTGACCAGCACTGCGATGCGCTGGCCTTTGCCGGGCTTCAGATCGGCGAGGATGGGATCGAGCAGTGAGTCTGCGATCTCCCTTGCCGGCTTGATCCTGGTACGCTCGACACCTGGCTCGCCATGAATGCCCATGCCGATTTCCATCTCGTCGTCGCCAATCTGGAAGGTGGGTTTGCCTGCAGCAGGCACGATACACGACGACAAGGCCACGCCCATGGTACGCAGATTGTCGGCGGCGCGCTGGGTCACCGCGGTCACGCCTGCCAGGTCAAGCCCGGCGTCTGCCGCCGCCCCGGCAATCTTGAACGCAAACACCATTCCGGCCACGCCACGCCGCTTCTGCCGTTCTTCCAGCGTCGCGCTCGCCACATCATCACGGACGAGTACCGTGCTGGTCTCAATGCCTTCGAAATCGACGAGGTCGCCCGCCATGTCGAAATTCATGATGTCGCCGCCGTAGTTTCCGTAGAGCCGCAGCACCCCGGCACCGCCGTTAGCCGCCCGGATGGCTTCGGCCATTTCATCGGGGGTAGGAGAGGCGAAAACATCGCCCGATGCGCATGCGTCGAGCAGTCCCTCGCCCACATAGCCGGTAAACACCGGCATATGTCCCGATCCGCCGCCCGTGACCACGCCGACCTTGCCCTTACGGGCACTTGCGGGGCGCGCCACCACATTCTGCGTGCCGTCCACGAGCCGGTAGTACTGCGGGTAAGCGCGCACAAGGCCGCGAATGGCTTCCTGCGCATACGCGAACGGATCGTTGAGTATCTTCTTCACTGGAACCTCACTCTAATTCTTCTAGGGTGTTCGCTCATGACGTGGCGCCTGCCACCATTTCGAATCCAACATCGACGATCGGGGGCATCGGCACGCCGTTGATCATGTCGATGACCGCCTGCCCTGCCCGGCGGCCGAGTTCGACCCACCTAGTCTTGGCTGTCGTCAGCGGTTTGGGCAGCGCCTGGCCGACATCAAGGCCGTTGAAGCCGGCCAGGGCGAGTTGCGATGGAATATCGATCCCATGTTCAAGGCAGTGGAAGTAGCCACCGACTGCCATCTCGTCGTTGGAGAACAGCACCGCGTCGATGCCGTCATGAGCTGCGAGAAGCTCAGCCAGGCCCTGCTTGCCCAGCGGCACCTTGGAAGGCGCGAGGATGATACTCTCGCCGACGAAACTGGCGCCGCCCTCGGCGAGGGTCGAGCGGAACGACATGTAGCGCTTATTGGCGCGACCGTCCTTGACGAGGTCGTGCCCGACGAAACCGAAGCGTCGGTAGCCCCGCGACATCAGGTGCTGCGCCATTTCACGTCCGGCGCGCAGATGCGATATGCCGATCGCGACATTTATCGGCTCGGCGTCGATGTCGGTAATCTGGGCGACATGCGCCTTGGTGGCGCGCAATTGCCGCGCGGTCAGGGGCGACTGCTCCATGCCCGTGACGATGAGGGCGGCAGGACGCCATGACAGGATGGAGCTGATGAGGCGGCCCTCCTCCTCCTTGTCGTAGTCGGAGACAGCCACAACCGTCCGATAGGAGGTTGCCTGCACTGACTCTGCCAAGCCGCGAAGCACGTCGGGGAAGACGATGTTGCCCAGCGATGGAACGATGACGCCGATCAACTGCGAGCCGGCACTGGCGAGAGATCCAGCGAGCAGGTTGGGGATGTAGCCCGTACCCTCGATGGCGCTGATCACCCGCTCGCGCGTTTCTGGCGCGACCGGGCCCTTATTGCGGATCACCCGCGAAACGGTGATCTGACTGACGTTCGACGCGCGGGCCACGTCGGCCAGAGTGACCGTGCCGTGGCCCGTTCTTTTCTCATTGTCGCGTTTCAACATAACCCCCAATGGACGAGCCCGCGCCGGCCCGGCGACCGATGCAAGATCATCGGTTCGGGATACAAGCGCGCCGCTTGTCTACTATGGATCAAGTTTGCCCGCCCGCCGCAATCTGGTTGAGACTCTCGACAATCGTGTCGGGCACATTGATGTAGCCGGCCGCCAGCCGTGCCCGGCGTTCCGCCGCCGAGCGCGAGAACGGCAGGCGTGGCGGTTGGGCAGGATCGATCGGCCGGGCAGCGAGGACCGTGTCGGCATACGCCGCCACGCCTTGCTTGAACGCTTCGGCATCACCGAAAGCAGCGGGGTCGATAACGATCAGGAAATAGGCGCTCTCGCGGTGATCGGCGCGCGCGGTGGCGGCACCAATCATGATGCCGATCATCTGCATAGCCATGCCGATGCCGGCTCCCTTGTGTCCGCCCCAAGCGGCGATGGCGCCGCCAAGCGCCGCGTTCGGGTCCGTCGTGGGCTTGCCTTCGGCATCGTATGCGGCGCCTTCGGGCAGGGACTTGCCCGTCCTTGCCGCCAAATGGAGATCGCCGACCATCAGCTGCGAGGTGCCGATATCGACGATGACCGGATCGCCTATCGTCGGAATGCCGAAAGCGATCGGATTGGTACCAAAGCGGGCCTCGGAGGCGCCGAACGGAGCGACCGAAGGTCCGGAGGCACCCATGGCGATCGCGACGAACCCGGCACGGGTCGCCATCTCGAGATAATACGAGAACTGACCGGTAAAGAACGTGTTGTTGGCCGCCCCGATGCCAACGCCAGTGGCGCGGGCTTTCTCGATCGCCCGATTGGTCGCCTGGTGAACGACGACATAGCCGACGGTGTTGCCACCATCGAGGAGTACGAGGTTGGGCGTCTCCCGCACGACGCTGATGGCGGTTCGCCCGCCTTCGGACACCATCCGCGCAATGGACAGGGCGCGGGACATGCCACCGAAATGCTCCCCTCTGAGCTCGATGTCGATGATCTGGTCGGCAATGACGGCTGCCTCGTCCGCCCCCATTCCCAGCACGACGAAGCATCGAATGACGAGGCGTCTGGCGTCCTCAATGGCAATCTGCATTTTGCGACCGCTCACTCAGGCTGCGCCGGACTTCGGCGCCATCGCCTCGACAAACCCAGACGTCATCGGTGCGAGCGTCCGGCCGCCCGGCGGGACCGGATGGCGGTCGACATTCAGGGTTAGTGCGACGGCGGTGTAGTAGGCCACCGACCCGACGAGATCGATGACGCCGTCCTCGCCGAGCAACGCCTTCGCCTTGTCGAAATTGGAGTCGCTGACTTCTCCGGTACCGAGCAGATCGACGACGAAATCGAACACCACCGTTTCATCGGCCAGCAGCGTCGACGGGCGTTCGCCACGTTCGATGGCATCGGCCACCGCAACCGTCACCCCCGCTTCGAGGGCGAGGCGTCGGTGCGCATGCCATTCGAACTGCGAATTCCAACGCCGCGCCGCGAGGATGATGGCTAGTTCGCGCAGCCGTGGCTGCAGCATCGTCTGGAACAGGATGTATTCGCCGACGCGCTGAAACCTGTCGGCAAGCTCAGGCCGCCGCAGCCAGGCGTTGTGCGGCCCGTTCATTCCCTTGCGCGGACCATTCATCAAAGCGTCGGCGACACGGCCCTGGTCCGGCGTCATGGTTGCCCGGTCAAGCGGGGCGAAACGGGGGCTCGACATGTCAGAAGTCCTCTATCTTTTGAAGATCGTAAAAATCGGTGGCGGTCCCAGCGAACAGCCGATCGCGCTCTGCGTCCGAAGCGTGCGCCGCCAGCCGCTTGAAGGCGTTCCAGATGACGACGTAGCTGTAGGAGCCTTTGTCGGGCGGAAAATTGCTCTCGAACATGCTGCGGCCGACGCCGAACAGCTCGATGGCTTCGGTGATGAACGGGGCAAGGGCATCCGCGACCGCCGACGATGTCGGCGCTATCTCGCGCATGTGGAAACCCAGCCCCGAGAGCCTCATGCCCATCCCGCCGAGCTTGACGAACACGTTGTCACACGCTGCGAGTTCCCTCAGACCCGCGCGCCATTGCCGGAATGCCTCCTCGCGTCGTGACGCATAAGGCCCGATGCCGATCGGTCCGCCGAGATGATCGACCACGATGCGGGTATCGGGAACCGCGTGTGCCAATGCCGCGAGCTCCGGAAGCTGTGGATGATAGCCCCAGGCTTCATAACTCAGCCCAAGCCGGCCGAGCCTTTTCACACCGCGCTGGAACGCGGGTTCGCGCCAGATTCCGCTACGTGACTGAATATGTGGATTGCGAACGTCGGCGCTTTCATCCCACGCCGCGGTGTGACGTATCCCGCGCAGCCGCGAGCCTGCGCGCTGGCGGTGTAGATCGAGTACCTCGTCGAGATTGTCATCGAGCATGAGGTCGGCACGGCCGACGATGGCCGCGCATTGCCGTGCTTTGCCGTACTGACCGCTGGCGCTACGGGCCGCCATCCCAATCGCAAATTCGGTCTCCCCCACGGGGCGCAGGCTGACGGGGCCCGAGGGGCGGTGCATGGCGCCGGATTCGACGAACACCGTCGCGACGATGTTGTGCCCGGCATCGATGTCGGACTGCGCGTCGTCGAAGAGATATCGCGCGTAGTAGCTGTCGACGAGATGTGTATGCGCGTCGACGATCGGCAGGCCAGGATCGATGACCTCCTCGCGCGTGGTCGCGAGCCAGTCGAGATCGACCGGAATGCCGGACGCTCCCAACGCCGGGGCTTTTCGATCCGCGAACGCGGTACGGATGCTCACTTGAGGGCCGACGCCAGAAACTGTTGCAATTCGGGGGACTTGGGCGCGCCCAGCACGGCGTCGGGCTTGCCCTGCTCGCGGATCACACCCTGATGCATGAAGATAACGTGATTGGCGATGCGTCGGGCGAAGGCCATCTCGTGGGTGACCAGCACCATCGTGGTTCCCTCACTGGCCAGCTTTTCAAGCACGGCGAGCACCTCGCCAGTCAACTCCGGGTCAAGCGCCGAAGTCACCTCGTCGAACAGCATGACCTTTGGGCTCATCGCCAGCGACCGGGCGATCGCAACCCGCTGCTGCTGACCGCCGGAAAGCTGATCGGGCATAGCGTTCGCCTTGTCGTCAAGACCGACCAGATGCAGGACCCGGTCTGCCACCTCCCAGGCCTGAGGCTTCGACATGCGCAGCACCTTGCGCGGCGCAAGCATGACATTTTCCGCGGCGCTCAAATGCGGAAACAGGTTGAAACTCTGGAACACCATTCCGACATCGCGCCGCAACTCACGCAACTTGCGGGCGTCCGCCTGCACCGCGTGGCCGGCGATCTCGATCGATCCCGAATCGATCTGCACGAGACCGTTGAGGCAACGCAGGAAGGTGCTTTTGCCCGACCCGCTGCGCCCGATCAGGGCAAGAACTTCGCCGGTCTCGACCGTTGCGGAGATGCCCTTCAGTACCTCGAGGGCGCCGTAGCTCTTCTTGACGTCTTTTGCCAGGACCTCAGGCATGCTGCATCCTCTTTTCCAGGATCCTGCTCGCCCACGAGATGGGGTAGCAGATAACGAAGTAGATAGCGGCCACCGACAGAAAGACCTGGAATGGCTGGAAGGTCAGGTTGTTCATCAACTGGCCTGCGCGTGTCAGCTCGACGAAGCCAATGATGGAGGCCGCGGACGAGTTCTTCACGATCTGGACGATGAACCCGACCGTGGGTGGAATGGCGATACGGATCGCCTGCGGCAGGATGATGCTGAAGAACGTGGTGGCGGGAGGCAAAGCGAGGCTTTCGCCGGCCTCCCATTGATGCCGCGACACAGACTGCAGCGCGCCGCGCCAGATATCGGCAAAATAGGCGCTGCCAAAGAGCGACATGGCCACGCTGGCCGCGAGCAATGGCTGCACATTGATGCCGTAGAGCGCGAGGAAATAGTAGACGAGAAAGAGCAGCAACAACACTGGCGTGCCCTGGATTACCTGGATGTAGATTACCGAGATGATCAGGAGCACGCGGTTGCGCGAGATGCGCGCGACGGCCATGGCAAAGCCGATCGCCCCACCCACGATGCAGGCAATCAAGGTCAGCCCAATCGTCCAGGGGATTCCCCAGAGGAGAAAGACGAATTCGTGCCATCCAAATCCGTGGATGATCATGTCGTCACCCCCGCAGTCGCGAGACCGGTTGACCATTTGAAGGCTTTGGCTTCCTGCCGGCCGAAGGCGAGGATTCCGATCAGGGCCAGTACGATGCGCATGACCGTCGCACTGACGAGATAGAGCGCGGCGACGACGATGTAGACCTCGAAATATTTGAACGTATCCGAGCCGATCTGCGCCGAAACGGCGGTGAGTTCCTGGGTCGAAATAGCGGAACACAGCGAGGAGCCAAGGAACATCAGGATGATCTGGCTGCACAGCGATGGGTAGGTGTTACGAACAGCCGGGAACAGAATGACGTTCGAAAAGATCTGCATCTGGCTGAGACCCAGGGACTGGCCGGCCTCTACCTGGGTTGCAGGTACCGACTCGACGCCGGCACGCATGATTTCAGCCACGTAGCCGGCGAGGTTGATCGTCATGGCGATCAGGGCCGCGATGTAGGCGTCCGGATGGATGCCGAGCTGCGGCAGGCCGAAAAACAGGATGAAGAGCTGCACCAGGAACGGGGTGTTTCGCATCACCTCGATGTAGATGTTGAGCACGACGATCGCCGGGCGGATGCGCAAGAAGAAAGCGGCGGCAAAGAACGCGCCCAACGCTACGCCGACGATTGCTGCAAAGACCGTCAGACCGACACTGACACCAAGCGCCTGCAGCAACTCGCCGCTTCGCGCCAGCACTGGCCGAAACTCGAGATCGTAGCCCATGTGGAACTCCTCCAACTACGTGCCGCGGTTGTTTCCGCGGCACGCCAGTATGTCAGATCAGAACGTCGGCAGCGGCGGCACGTCGACGCCAATCCACTTCTGCGAGATGGCGTTGAGGTCGCCGCTCTGCTTCATGAAGTTGATCGCTGTATTGAGCCACTGCAGTAGGTTGGTGTCGTCGAGTCGAACGGCGATCGAGTTGGCGGACAGCGCCATGTCGAAGGCGACCTTGAGGCCCATGTCGGGGCGCGATTTCAAGAGCGGATAGATGGTCGCATCCGGTTCGGCCGCGGCATCGATCTGGCCGGTCGCCAGAGCCTGGAGCACGGTCGAGTCATCGTCGAAGCGCACCATCTGGAAGCCGACCTTGTCGACATACTTGCCCAGAATGCCTTCGTTGTTCGAACCACGCGTGAGGCCGATCTTCTTGCCCTTCAGATCGTCGTAGGTCTTGTAGTTGTCCGTGGCCTTTTCGACCATGACGGCCTTGAAACCTTCATAGGGAATGGTGAAGGCAACCGACATGGCGCGATCAGGCAGCGGATTGAGCGTGGCCACCATGAAGTCCACCTTGCCGGCGACCAGCTCGGCCACGCGGTTGGGCGACGTGACCGGAACGAGATTGACCGTCACCCCGAGCAGTTTACCGAGATAGTTGGCGACATCGACGTCGTAGCCGGCGAGATTGCCGTTCTCGTCTTGGAAGCCGATCGGGGGTGAACCGACGAGTACGCCGATCGTGACGTTCCCGCGCTTGACGATGTCCTGAACCGTCGCGGCGGAGGCGGCAGCGTTCATCGCGGCAACGGAAATGGCAGACAGCGCTAACATAGCAATAGCGCGCACGGTAGTCCGGATGTTAGACAAGCTTGGGCTCCTCCCTTTTGCTCCGTCCAGCTGCGCAGTTATCTGCAAAGCTGCATTGCCCATCACCAAACCCGTGTGCTCCCTCGCAGCAAACGCAACCTGATGTGGTAGCGCTACCATTAGCAACGGCATAAATTCCTGACAAGCCCCCACACGATATCGAGAACTACCCCTCATGAAATTGCGCTTTTTCTGGCATTCCTCACCGACCATGTCACCTTGACAACCTGCCGTCGCTCCTGATTTTTATGTCAGCGCTAACATGGGAGGTCTTCTTGGAGATCACGAGCACGGCTGCCGGCCAAGGCAAGTCGAACAGGACGGTTGCAGATATTTTGGCGGCAGCGTTCGCCCGTCACGGCGTGACGATCGCCTTCGGGCAGAGCATTCCGACGGCATTTCACCTGGTGGCGCCCGAGTACGGCATCTCGCAGGCGAGTTACCGCACCGAGAACGCTGGCGGCACGATGGCCGACGGCTACGCTCGCGTCTCCAACCGAGTCGGCGTCGTCACCGCCCAAAACGGTCCGGCGGCAACGCTGCTGGTGCCGCCGCTGGCGGAATGCCTGAAGGTCTCCATTCCCGTAGTTGCCTTGGTGCAGGAAGTTCCGCGGGCCAACGCCGACCGAAACGCCTTCCAGGAAATCGACCACTTCAAGCTGTTCGATGGTGTGGCCAAGTGGATACGCCGCGTCGAGCTGCCTGAGCGTATCGACGACTATGTCGACATGGCGTTCACGGCTGCCGCCTCAGGCCGCCCCGGCCCCGCCGTGCTGCTCGTCCCTGCCGATGTGCTCGACCTGCCCGCAAATGCGCCGCCGAGCGCGCGGCGAGCACGCCTCGGGAATTTCCCGCTGGATCGCACGGTTGCCGCCAACGAACAGGTGGAACGCGCCGCCGAACTTCTCGCCAACGCAAAGGCGCCACTGATCGTCGCGGGCGGCGGTGTGCACCTCTCGCAGGCCAGCGCCGAACTCGCGGCCTTGCAGGAGAAGTTCTCCCTGCCTGTCGGCACGACGGTGATGGGCAAGGGCGCCGTAGCCGAGACACACCCTCTGTCGCTTGGCGTCGTCGGTTATTTCATGGCCGACGGAAGCCGGACGCGCGACATGGTTGATCTCGTCAAAGGGGCCGATGTCATCATGTTCGTCGGCGCCCGGACCAACCAGAACGCGACGGACAGCTGGACGCTCTACCCACGCGACGCGACCTACATCCACCTGGATGTGGATGGTGGTGAAGTGGGCCGCAACTACGAGGCCGTGCGCCTGGTGGGAGACGCCAAGCTGACGCTCCAGGCCTTGTCGGAAGCTCTCGCGCGCCGGGACACGGCGCGCCGCAAAAGCATGCGTGCTGAAGTCGAGACGAAGATCGCGCGAGCCCTCAAGATTTGGCGTGGCCAGATCGAGACTCGCTTCCTCGGCAAGACGGCCACGCCGCTTCGTCCCGAGCAGCTGATGCTGGAGCTCGACACGCTGCTCACACCCGAGAGCATCGTGGTCTCTGACGCCAGCTACTCGTCGATCTGGATCGCGAACTATTTGACGTCGCGGGCGGCGGGGCAGCGGTTCCTCACGCCGCGAGGCCTTGCCGGCCTCGGCTGGGGTTTGCCATTGGCGATAGGTGCGCAGTTCGCGCGCCCTGACGCATCGGTGGTCTGCCTTGCCGGCGACGGTGGCTTCGCGCATTGCTGGGCAGAGATGGAAATCCTCGTCCGCCATGCGCTGCCCGTGGTGACGATCGTCCTGAACAACCAAATCCTGGGCTACCAGAAGCATGGCGAGACGGTCGGGTGGGGCCGCTACACCGACGCGGTCGACTTCCGTCCCGTCGACCACGCGGCGATTGCCCGCGCGGTGGGCGTGCATGGCGTTCGGATCGACAAACCGGCGGATTTCCTGCCGGCGCTGAAAGAAGCGCTTTCGTCGCGCCGTCCTACGCTGCTCGATGTCGTTACCGATGAGCGCGCGCATCCGCCGATCACCAGTTTCGGCACCAAGCTGGCGCGCGTCTTCGTCGAATAATACGGGACCGGGCGAATGTGGCGGGGCGGTGGATCTGCCCCGCTATCGAACGGACGGAACAGTAACGGAGCAGCCGATCATGACGACGACCCTGCAGGGGCGGCGGATACTGGTAACGGGCGCCGCGGGCGGCGTGGGCCGCTCGACGGTCGCCAAGCTCGCGGCCGCGGGCGCCCAGATCTGCGCCACCGACATCACTGACAGCGTGAACAGCCTCGTCGGCGAGTTCGGCATCGCGGCCGCCGTCAAGGCTGACGTCAGCCAGCGCGATCAGGTGGAGCTCATCTGCGCACATGCGGAAAAGACGCTGGGCGGGATCGACTGCCTCGTCAGCAATGCCGGCGCGATCATTTCCAAGACCATTCTCGAGACCAGCGACGAGGAATGGGACACCATCATGAATACCAATGCCAAGTCGCTGTTCATGCTGACGAGACGCGTGCTTCCGGGGTGGCCCGACGAGTATTGGCCGGCATCTCGCCGCCGCCGCTCCAGGTCCGGTGTCGGTGTTCGGACTGCGGGAGGGGAGCAGCGTCGAAGCGGCGATCTTCGCCAATGCTGTCGCCATCCGCTATGCCGACTGGAACGATTGTCTACCACGCTCCGGACACCCGAGCGACATGGTGGCGGCATTCGCCGCCATGGCCGAAGCCACCGGTGCTTCCGGCCTGGACCTGATCACCGCGATGCACGTCGCCTACGAGGTCGTCGATGCGCTCGGCGTGGTGCCGCTACGCGACCGAAAATGGGACCAGGGCGTCTATGTGTCGATCGGTGTGGCAGCCGGGCTGAGCCAGCTGCTCTCGCTCACCGACAGCCAGACCAGCAACGCGATCGCGATTGCTCTCGCGCCAAGCATACCCCTGCGGGTGACACGCACAGGGGACGGCGCGGCCAAGGCCGGGCTGACGGGACCGCCACAGGTTTTCTCGGGTATCGAAGGGCTGTTCGAGCAGGTGACGGGGGCGTTCGACCTCGGCCGCATCCGGCCGGACGCCGGCGGCCGTAGCGCCCACCAGCGAGTGCAGCACAAGTTCTACCCGGCAGAGATGAACACGCAGACCGCCATCCAGGTGATGCTTTCGCTGCGTGGTCAGTTTGCCCTGGCGGATGTCGAGACGATCGACATCGCCACCTACCGGACGGCCTGGCACGAGACCGGCGGCGGCCAAGGCGACGCTCCAGAGAAATGGAACCCGCAGAACCGTGAAACCGCCGATCACAGCATGCCGTATTACATGGCTGTTGCCCTGGTCGACGGCGCTGTTTCCCTCGATAGCTTTGTCGACGCGCGTATTCGCGATCCCTTGCTGCGCCCGATCCTGAAGAAGATCAGGGTGGTGGAGAACCCCGATTTCACCGCCGGGCAACGCGAGCGGGGGGAACAACCCGCCGAGATCACCGTGCGTCTCAACGATGGCCAAGTGTTGCGCGAGCAACAACTGCGACCGCGCGGCCACATCGACAACCCCATGTCCGACGATGAGATCTCGGCGAAGTTCCGCATCGGGCTCGACCATCTTCTTCCCCGCCAGGAGGCCGAAGAGTTGCTCGACCGTCTCTGGCATCTCGACACCGAAGCGTCCGTCAACAGAATCGGGAGTCTCTTCCGCCGCTTTGGAAGCCAGTAAGCCTTAAACCCCAGACACTTGCTGACCAACCACAATCCGCGCGCGACCAGGCGGCCGCACGCGGCAGAAATCCTGTCATCTCAAATCAAGAGGATCGCCTATGACCAAGCTGCTGACTAAGAACGACATTACAGGAATGTTTCCGCCGATCGTCTCGCCATTCGACGATAACGAAGACCTCGATCTCAAGGCATTCCGCAAGGAGGTCGAGTTCTACCTGACTCACCCGGAATTCACTGGCATCTGCATCGGCGGCAGCACCGGCGAAGGCTACTCGCTGGAAGCCGAGGAGGTGGGCGCGCTGGTGAAGGCCGCACAGGAAGTCGTCGCTGGGCGGATCCCAGTCATGGCCGGTATCATCACCACTACGACGCGCAAGGCCGTCCGGGCGGCGAAGGCGGCAGCAGCGGCAGGAGCGCAGGCATTGATGGTCACGCCGCCGATCGCGCAGTCGAACCGGCCCGACGATCTCTACGACTACTTCACGACCATCCATCGTGAATCGGGCTTGCCGATCATGACCTACAACGTCATCGCGGGAAACCCGGTCACCCCCACCCTAATGCGGCGGATGGCCGACAACCAGGCGGTGACCGGCCTCTTCGGCGCCAAGGAGAGCGTTGCTAGCTCGCTAAATTGGCTGGAAGAGCTGCTTAACACAGCTTCGGAGAAAATCGCTGTGACTTGGGCGCATGACTGGCAGCTCTATGCAGGTCTAGCTATTGGGGCAGTGGGTTCAGTTTCAGGCGCCGCCGCGCCCCTGCCTAAACATTGCATTGCTTTGTGGAATGCCGTTCAAGCTGGCGACCTTGCCAGAGCTCGCCGGTTGAGCTATGCGATTACCGACGTGTCGAACCAGATTTCGACCCTCAACTGGCCCGCCGGGATCAAGGCAGCGATCAATCTACAGGGCCGGCCTGTCGGTCGGTGCCGGGCTCCGTTCAATCCGGTGCCGCCCGAACAGGAGAAGCGCATCGCGGCCGCGCTCGAGCGTGCCCAGGACGCTCTTAAGAGCTAGCCGCTCGCTGCTGGGAAGGGGCGGCAAGGCGCCGCCCTTTGCTGCCCAGACCCGCAACATCTCTAGATAGATGGGGCGGCTGTCGGCGCTTGCGTGCAGCTACGCTCATCGCCGCATGTGACTTGCAAGGACATCGCGAAATGAAAGCGGTGTCTCCAAGGGTAACATGTGCGGGCCCGGAAGCTCGACGAATCTAGAATTTGGTATGGCCATCGACACCTCGCGTACATCAGGCACCGGAAACGATTTGTCAGATGCCGCCGCTACCACCGTGACCGGACAGTCGATTTTGGATAGCTGCTCTCGCCAGGAATGCGTCGCAATCAGCCGCCAGTACGCAGCGACGACTTGCGAGCTGTCTGTCCTTAGTCTCTCGCGAGCGTAGTCTACGCCCTGATGTCCATTCTCCTTGATGGCAATATCCGTAAACCATCGTTCTAGCGTTGACGCAGTGGTTAGCTCCATACCGAGACGACTAACATCATCGGCCCTCTTTGCCAGCACTGGAAGAGCGCCGCGAGCGGGGCACAGCGATTAAGGACCGAAGTGCTCGGGCCCGAATACGTCAAGGCGGCCAAAGCCAACGCCTCACCCTTCGCCGCGGAGATGCAGGACTACCTGGCGGAGAACTGCTGGGGCCTCGTGTGGGACCGAGAGGGACTCGATCGGCGCGCCCGCAGCCTCGTGACCCTCACTGCACTCGCCTCCGGCTCCAAGTGGAGCGAATTCGCTACTCATGTGCGCGGCGCGATCCGGAATGGCGTCACTGAGACCGAGCTGCGCGAAGCCATTTTTCAAATGGCTGTGTATCTGGGCGTGCCTACGGCAGTCGAGGCGTTCCGAGTCGCATCAGGTGTCCTCGAAAAGGCTACGGTCGGCTGACGGTCTCGTTGGCTGCGGAGTATACACGGGCACCGCAAGAGCACTGCCGATCTTGGGCGATGTATCATCGGTTGAATTGACGGCCCTTCAAAGGCCTCGGCTCGTCGTTGGGAAACTTGGCGGCGCTTCCCGCGGTTGGTGAGCCAACGCTTCTGAATGTCCCCGCTGCCAACGTCCCGCATTTGGCCTGCCCTGCAATCCGGTTGCCGCGGCCCGGCAGATGCCCACGAATTTTCTAATATATTTTTCGACAATGCCATCCTGCGCATCGGCCCGGTTTTACCCTTCATCTTATCCCACAGGTTCGGAAGTCTGCCGCATATGGCCGATATCCCGCATCAAAAGGCCACAGTGGACCGCGGTTCTAATGTAACCTTCCAATGTTGCATCGACATTTCGCTCAACGCCCCATTTCGTGGGCATCTCCGCATACCGCCGAAGAATGCCAATGTTGCATCAGCAAGCAATGTGCCGGGCACAGTTTGTGACCAACACACACTTAGTTGTCCCGACTGCCGAGGGCTTTCGAGTAGTCTGACCTCGAAAAATCTCATAGCTGCTGACTCATCGACCTGCAGCCGCCCCGCATTGCTTTCTGTCGCCGGGAGGACCCAGCAGCATATGACGCCCGCCCGCTGCCAAACTGCCTCATTCATGAAGAACAGTGTTCTTGTAGTATCAAGGGAACTCAAACGGCGGCTCACACGGCGCCTTTGGAGTCCAGGCGAGCCATAACGCCTAGACAGACCGCTTGGGCCGCCGTTGCCCTCCTGTGTGCCTTTGTGGTGGCTGGGTGAGGGCGACACCCTGCGCGCCTGATGCAGCTCAGCGGTCGCCCGTAAACGATGACTGAGGTGACAGCGAGCCAATCCAGAGGAACGCTGGGCTTAGCGTAGAATGGACCGGATATCCTGAGTGGATGACGAGCGGACATCGGGTCAGCTTTCATTTCAGCAGCGTACCTGTCCGAAGGAAGTTTGTCTCAGATGGACTCTACTACCTTCGCAGAAGGAGTTGGAGGCTCGTCGGTCATCGTGACGACGATCCACTGCCAGCCTCCTCCCCTCCCCAGCGACAACGATCTCGGTTGCGAGCACGGGCAAATGGTGGCCCTCGGATCACAAAGGCTGACGTACTACTTCAGATGATGCGCCGCCCCAACGGCGCCACCAAGGCCGAATTGGCTCAGGCAGTAGGGTGGAAAATAGGCATAATTGGTAGCGCGATATCTAAACTGCGAAAGCGTCGTCCAGGACTTCGATCGTTTCGCGAAGGGTTGAGAAGGAGTTTCGCTATTTTGCTACGTAAGTCATCCCTCAATTTTCCGCTTTACTCCGTCGCAACCTACGTGAAGTCACTCGGCCTCGCGCTGAGCGTGAGATTGATGGGTGCCAGAAATTTTATAGATCGCCTTCTCGCGGCTGCAATTTGACCGCGGTGCGGCCGCTCTTGGCCCGAAGCGGTCCTTAGCCGCCAGCACTTTCGACCGTTGTAAAACTGATGCTTAGGCCATCGGCGTCTTGCTTGACGATCGCGAGAACGCCGAACGCGTCACGAATGATCTCCGTCGTGAGTACGTTGGAGGGCATGCCGGCCGCCAGCACCCGTCCGCCCTTCATCACGACAATCCGATCGCAATAGCGCGCGGCCAGGTTGAGATCATGAAGAGCGGCGATGGCCGTCGTGCGCAACGAGCGCACCAGGCTCAGCAACTCCAGCTGATAGCGGATGTCCAGGTGGTTCGTCGGCTCATCGAGCACAAGGAACTTGGCCTGCTGTGCGAGGGCTCGGGCCAGAAGGACGCGTTGCTTCTCGCCGCCCGACAATGTCGCGAAATGCCTTTCGGCCAGATGCGCGACGCCCGCCTGCGCCAGTCCCGCGTCGACGATCGCGTGATCCTCACGGCTGTCACGATCGAACATGTCCTTGTGTGGCGTGCGACCCGTCATCACCAACTCCCGGACGGTGAAGTCGAACTCGGCATGCGCCTCCTGCGCCATCACTGCGGTGCGGCGGGCCGCATCGCGCGCGCTCATCGCCCAGACATCGTCGCCATCGGTGGTAGTCAGTCCCGCCTGCGGTTTCAGCACGCGATATATGGCGCGCAGCAGGCTCGACTTGCCGCTGCCGTTCGGACCGACGAGACCGACGAACTCCCCCAGTTGGACGGCCAGCATCACCCGGTCAACGATGGTTGCGCCATCGATGCTGAGCGTGATGTTGTCGACGTTGAGCGCGGTCATGAACGATCCTTGGTGCGCCAGCGCTGCGTGGCGAGCATCCAGATGAAGAACGGACCGCCGAGCACCGCGGTGATCACGCCCACCGGAATCTCAATCGGCGCGAACAGCATGCGCGCCACGACATCGACCCAGACAAGGAAGATCGCACCGAGAAGGGCCGCCGTGGGCAGCACGCGGCGGTGGTCGGTGCCCACCAGCATGCGCGCAATATGGGGCACCACGAGCCCCACGAAGCCGATGGCGCCGCTGACCGCAACCATGACGCCGGTGATCAGCGAGAGGACGAGAAACAGGATACGGCGCAGCCGTGTCACATCGATGCCGAGCGTCGCGGCGGTCTCATCGCCAAGGAGTAACGCGTTGAGGGCACGGGCGCTGAGCAGAAGGAAGGCGATGCCGACAATCACCACGATGGCGGGCAGGCCCAGATCGCTCCATTGCGAGCCGGCGACGCTGCCCAGCAGCCATTCGAGAGCGAGGCTGGCCAACTCACGATTGGAGGATGTCAGCGTGATGAGGCTCGCGAGGCCTGAGAGAGAGTAGGAGCAGGCGAGGCCGGCAAGAATCAGTCGCAGCGGGGACAGAGCGCCGCCGGCATGGGCAACCAGAAACACCAATGTGAGCGCACCGGTAGAAGCCGCTCGCCAGTTCCTTGATGGCGGTTGGATTGCGCACGCCCTCGAAGACCCCGGTCAGCGGCAGCACGACGAAGCGATCGTTCTTGACGGCCGGGATGGTAGCCAGTGCCGGGTTCGCCTTGATATCGGCAATCTTCTTGTCGGCGCTATCGCCGCTGTAGTCGTTGATGACGATCACGTCTGGGGCGCGGGCCACAGCGTCCTCAACGTTCACGTCATCCCAGGTGTCCGGGAGATCGGCGAAGACATTGACGCCGCCCGCCTGCGCGATCAGGGCCGTCTCGAGGGCCTTACCGGCCGTGTAGATGGTCTTGTCGCCGCTATCGTAGACCAGCACCTTCACCGGCGATGCAACGCCGGCGACCTTGGCGTGGACGGCGTCGATATCGATCTTCATCTGCGCGACGAGCGCACCGGCCTTGGTCTGAACGTCGAAGATTTTGCCCAGGTTGGTGATGTCGGCATAGACGTCGTCCATGCTCTCGGCAGTGCCTTTCACCAGCGTGCCCTGCACGATGTAGGTCTTGATGCCAAGCTGCGCGAGCCGGTCGGTGGTAGCGACCGAGGTGTCGCGGAAGGCGCTGAGACGGCCAAAGGCGAAATCGGCGCCAGTGCCAGCAACCACTTCTGCAGATGGGTACGAATCGCCGCCCGACAGGACGGGGATCTTTTCGTAGTCAGCCTTCAGCTCAGGCAGAATTGGATCGTCGTTATAGGCGGTCCCCACCATATGCGGCGCAAGGCCAAGGCTGAGCATGATCTCGGTGGTGTGGCCGTTTGAGGCTGACGGCCTTCTCCGGCGCCTTGTCGAAGGTTACGGCGCGGTCACCATTCTGGATGGTGAGCGGATAGCTGCGCAGCGCGGGGAAGTTCCGAACCGCGTGAATGTCGGACGCCCAATACGCCAACAGTTGGCGCTTGCGTCCCAGCGTCAGTACGGCATCGTTGACGATGTCCCTCGGTCGACCAAAGCCTAGCAAATCTGCATCCGACACGAAGGCATCGTCGAAGTCGTCGTTTGGCTGAAAATCGAGATCTGTCCTCATAGCCATATCTCTCCTTAGAAACAGGGGTACGGGGAGCGCCGCGGAGGCGCAGCCAATGCAAGGCACACCAGCAGATCAGAAAGTTGGGAGGTCGGGTTCCAGCCGTCAAGAGGTCGGTGGACGTGTGTTTCGGCGCAGAAGACGTCCGAGCCGCTTCCGGCCCACGGGACCCCGTCCCTCGAATGCCCGCTCAACCGCACTCGACGGCGTTAAGGAGCGTCATCGTCAGTGTTTCCTGTTGCCCTCGGCCAGCTCATTCCCCTTCTCCCGGCTGCGTCCCGCCTGCTGCAGGATAGTTCGCGCCTCGGCCGCAGCGATGCGGTGTTTGCGGGCGAAATAAGCGACTTCGTATTGCTGAGATTTGGCGACCAGTTTTCGGTCCATGTCGGGCATCTTTTGCTCCGTCCTATAGCCGGTCGTTCGCTGGCGATTTGGTCTCACCAACCATCCTGGCGAGCTCTGAAAACGGCGGTGTTTCGGTGTCAGCCATGTTGTTGGCTATGGCCAGCAATCGAGGGCCGAACGCGACGGTTTCTCTGTTCGAGGCAGACATGTCCTCGACGTTTCGATCATCACCTAAAGCAATCTGCTCCGCCGTCCTGAGTGCCCGGTCAATGTCATCGCGAGTGAGCAGACCCTTCTGCACCAGGGCGTTGTTGATCGCCGCGATCGAGAGGTACAGCCCCTCAAGTTGGAGGTTGGCGGTGTTCACGGCTTGACCGTGGTGCTGGCCTTGTCAGGACGAGATGGCGCCGTGCCATCGTGCACTGCGGGGTTGGGCCCGATGTCCTTTGGGGTGGGTTTTCCGAGTCCGGCACCAGGACCGCGGGCGTTGTAGGGATCGCCTTCCTCTGCCGGATGCGGATCGGCTGGATCAAGCCCTTCCATGGCTGACGTGCTGTCGGATGGCTTTCGAGTACTGGGCATGATGGCCTCCTTGCTGTGGCTCTCAACCAGTCCTCAGGCGGAAAGTTGCGCAAGGAACTACCTCGGATCCGATTCGCGCCGACCCCATTGAGTCGCCGATGTTGTTACCGGCATCGCTTTCATGTGGATCGACCCAACGACGTCGTTGGGTTCCGTTGTAAGGAACGCAAAGAGGTCGGTGGTGACCAACCCGTCTCGCACCTTGCGAACGCTTGTCCACTGTGGAGCCCAGATGCCTGCGAAAAACGCGAGAGGGCGGTCAGCATCGAAGGCAAACCAAGTGTTGCCCTTGGGCCTACCATCGGGTCCCGGCCGACGACAACAGGCGCCGTGCGTAGAGACCCTAACCCACAAGAAGGCCGAGCGGGTGTCGTACGACCTGATGCGCAAGGCGCTCAATCTGTGTGCGACATGAAAACCCACTGGCCCAAGTCGTCCCTAGTCTCTCTGTAATTGGACGCCAGTTAGCATCGAACAACCGCTGGCTCACTGTCTGATGACGTTGCAGATGCCCGAACATGCCGGCCATACCGCAACAGCCCGCGCTTTCGATCGTCACCTGAATGCCCAGCGCGTCGAATACCTCCCGCCACTGCCTGCCCGCTGAGGGCGAAGTCGATGCCTCAGTACAATGGAGAAAGATCGACACCCTTCCATCCGGCTGCGCAAAGCGCGGCCATGCCCGAGGCTTATTCAACTCGGAATGAAGAAACTCCTGGACGAGAAGGACCTGCGGCACAGGAGTGTTCAGCTCGGCATATTCATGCCGCAGCATGAGGACGAACGAAGGGTCAATTCCCACGATCGGCCGTTCGGCTCGGTCCAGTTTCGCCAGGGCCGCGACCTGGGCCGTTGCCGCGTGCCGGAAGTTCGCCCGCATGCCTAGATTGTACGCGGCCTTCGCCCCCCCGGGGACCCGGACGAAGACCGGACTATAGCCCAGCGCCGAAAGACCGCGCGCAACGTCGAGCTGAGCGTTGACGTCGAATAGTCCCGTAAAAGCGTCGCCCACCAGAAAGACGGTGCTTTTGGGCCATCTGGTTGAGGCGGCGCGATGATGGCTCACGGTTGGCCAAAGCCTTGCCGTCGAGCGGGCCGAAAACCGTGGCAGGCCGGTAAAACCGAGCAGCCGCTCGGCGAGCGGCAGCGCGATTTTCGACGCGACACGAACTGCCGGACGAAGGCTATCGAGCAGTAGCGCATGGCGCTCAAGCGCTGCTGTCGCCAGATCCGTCAGGGGCCGGGCACGATCTTGGTAGTAGGTTTCGAGGAAAATCGACTTTACCCGGGGGATGTCGACATGCGTCGGGCATTTGGAGCTACAGGCCTTGCACCCCAAGCAGGTGTCCAGCGCCTCGAACGTCGCATCGGTGATTTCGGCATGGCTTGCGCCGCGCCCTGCACGATCCTCCTCCCAGGCGCGCAATGCTTCCGCTCGCCCCTTGGGTGACTGGCGCGGATCACGTGTGACCTTGAATGAGGGGCACATGACCTCGCTCCGAGCAAAACTCATGCACTCCGCGTTACCGTTGCAATCGAACACCGCTTGCAGCGGACTGTCCGCTGGCGCCCGCATAGTACGGAACGGCGTTCCATCAACGGTGAATACGGTGGTCCTGGGGGAAACGAGCTTACCGGGATTGAACCGTCCGTTCGGATCGAAAGCCAGCTTGATCTTTTCGAAAGCCGCATAGGCCGTATCGCCGACGAACTGTCGAAGATAAGCGCCCCGCACGCCTTTGCCGTGCTCGCCCCAGAATATGCCGCCATGCTTACGCGTCAGCTCGAAGACGGCATCGGAAATAGCAAGCAGCAGCCTGCGATCGGCTACACTGTCGATATCGAGCGCCGGCCGGACATGCAGGCAGCCGACATCAATATGCCCATAGATGCCATAACTCAGGCCACTGCGGACCATCAGCTGGTCGAACTCCGCCACGAAGGACTCGAGATGGTCCAGCGGTACTACCGAGTCCTCGACAAAGGCGATCGGACGCCGCCCGCCGTGGCTGCGGCTGAGCAGGCCGACGGACGCCGATCGTACCGCCCAGAGCTGCGCAAGCTCGGCCGTGCCAGCTGCCACATGGTGGCCGACGAGGCCGCGATGCTGCGCAATGTCGTGCAGCAAGCCGGCTACTGCCGCATCCACACCGGCTGCGTTGACCCCTGAAAATTCGACGAAACTGTAGGCTACCGGCTTGCCGTCAACTTCGCGTACCGCGGGCGGGAGCGACTGTGTCAGGCCCGCCTCGGCCGCGAGCCGGCACACCAGTGTGTCCATGACCTCGATCGCAGTCGGGTCGTGCGTCAAAATCGACGGCCCAGCCGCAAGTGCGTCGGCAAACCGTTCATAGGCGAGGACGACAAGGCGCTGCGTAGTAGGCCGAGGTAACAGCCTCAGCCTGGCACGCGTGACCAGTCCGAGCGTGCTTTCCGCGCCGAGAAAGAGCCGCCACCACTCGAATCCCGTTTCGCCGACGGCCCGCTCCAGGTCGTACCCGGTGAACCGGCGCGACAGTTTTGGCGCGTGGCTCAAAAGCGCGGCGCGCCCGGCGCGGCTCGCCGACTCCGCCGCGGCCAGCATGGGCGCCGCCCAGGGCGGCGACGGCTGCAGGCTGTTGAGCTTTTTCCCGTCGAAGAGAACGACTTCCAGGCCCATTACGTTGTCGCTGGTCTTGCCGAACTTGCGCGACCCCTTGCCCGACGCATCGGTGCTAACCATGCCGCCTATTGTGCAGCGGCTGGCGGTCGATGTGTTCGGGGCAAAGAAGAGACCGGTTTTGGCAATCGCCGTATTCAGCTCGTCCAGCACGATCCCCGGTTCGACATCGACCCACCCTTCCTCGATGTTCAAGGCCAGAATGCGGTTCATGTGGCGGCGGAAGTCGACGATGACGCCGGTGTTGAGGCTCTGCCCATTGGTGCCCGTTCCCCCACCGCGTGCCGTGACCGGCAGGTCGAGAAAGGCCGGCTGGTTGAGGACACGGAGCAGCTTCGTCACGTCGTCGGCATCCGTGGGAGCGACGATCAGGTCGGGGGTAATCCGGTAGACGCTGTTGTCGGTCGACATGGCGGCGCGGGCGGCGCCATCGGTATCTACATCACCCTTAAACCCGGCAGCTGTCAGCGCGGCAGCGACGGCGCCGGTTGGGTGTGAAGCGGCAGGCCGGGTGAGAGAAAGAGTGGTCATGGTGGTCTGCGTTCAACCCGCGCGGCGCGCCGTCAGTCGACGTACTCGGCCCCGATCTTGTTGAGAAGAGGGTCTATCCAGGACCGGTCGAAGCGCCCGCCGGCGATGGCATCGCGCTGCCGTTCCTCGAGCGCCGCCTTCTCTTCGGCCTGGGCCAGGACCGCGTCCGCCCGCAGACGAGGCACGGCAACCACCCCATCAGCGTCGCCGACGAGGATGTCACCTGGCTCCACCACCATGCCGTCGACCGACACCGCAAACCCGATCTCGCCAGGTCCTTCGCGAAAGGGGCCGCGCGGGGTAACACCCACTGCGTAGAGCGGCAGATTGATCTGGTTGATGAAAGCAATGTCGCGCACCGCCCCGTCGATGACGAACCCCGCTATACCCCGCCTGATCGCGTGGCTGAGCATCAGTTCGCCCATGAGCGCGTTCTGCACGTTGCCGCCGCCGTCTACGACGATGACGTCTCCCGGCGCGGCGACGTCGATGGCCTTCTGCAACAGGAGGTTGTCTCCCGGCTTGCATCGCACCGTCAGCGCCGGGCCAGCCAAGGCGCCCTCCCGATGCATCGGGCGCAATCGCGCGTCCGATCCGGTCGTACGGCCCATCACGTCGCAGATCACGGCGACAGGCAGTTTGCCGAGCCGTGCGACGACTCCTGCTTCCGGGCGGGCGAACTTCGTTCTTATTCTACAGGCAAGAGACATCGCCTCACCACTCAGTTCGAGGACAATTCGGGTGGGGTCGTTCCCAGGATCTCGCGATAGCGTGCCCTGTATCTGGGCCATGCCTCAGGGTTGATCAGCCGTTGCGGCAACTGCGCCGCAAAAATGGTCTTCCACTGCTCGGCGGCGGCCACGGCCATTTCATAACAGGCTTCCGCCGTCACGCCGGCTGTATGGGGAGTCGAAATCACGTTGTCCATAAGCAGCAGCGGGTGATGGGCCGGGGGCGGCTCCTTGAGGTAGACGTCCAGACCAGCACCCGCGATCAACTTCTGCCGCAGGGCGGAGGCGAGGTCCTCTTCGTCGTGAATGCCGCCACGTGCGGTATTCACGAAGTAGGCGCTGGGCTTCATCTGGGCAAACTGCGCCAGACGGAACATTCCCATGGTCTCGTCGTTGCGCGGGCAATTGACCGAGACGAAATCCGAGCGCGCCAGAAGATCGGAGAAAGACGTGGGGATGCCGCCGGCTGCCGTGACCTGCTCGTCGGTCAGATACGGATCGTAGACCAGCACGGTCATGGCAAACAGGCCGCGACAGAACTCGCCAAGCCGCTTGCCAATGTTGCCATAGCCAACGATCCCGATCGTCTTGCCCCGCAGATCGTTGCCCTGGAACAGGAACCGGTCGAGATGGGTGCTGCTGCGCAACGCCCTGTTGACGAGCGCAATTTTCTTGGACAGCCCCAGCATCAGGCCGAGTGCGTGCTCGGCCACCGCCTCACGGTTGGCCCCCGCCTGGTTACAGACGATAATGCCGGCCTCCGTGCAGGCCGCGACGTCGACGACGTCGTAGCCGGCGCCGCTCGAGCTCACCGCCAGAAGGTTTGGCGCCCGGCCGATGAGATTACGATCGACGAACCACGGCTCCTGAAGCTCGGTACGCGGCGCCACCTGATAGCCCACGGTCTCGGCGAGCGCCGCCCAGTTCTCGGCCTCGGAGGTCGCGTAGTGCAAGCGCGTCAGCTTCGGCGAGGCCAGCGGCGACAGCAGTTCTACCGCGACATTGTCGAGCCAGGTTTCGAAATAGACAAGCTTGTGCTGTGCCATGAGGATACTCGCTGCGGCCTGAGGTCTAGGAAGTCAGATCGGCGAGCCGGACGGCCCTTCCGGTCTTGGCGGAAATGGTAGCGGCCTCGGCAACCAACTGGGCCCGGTAGGCATCAGCCAGTGTTGCGCCGTCCGTCGGCTCGCCCCGGGTCATGCGCTCGAAACTCTCCATCGCGCTCAGCCAGCTTCGGCCATAGCGCTCGTCGGAGTTCTGGGTGAGTGGGGAAAACATCCGACCATCGGCATGGGTTTCCACGAGATTGCCGCGCGGCATGCGGGCACTCTCCACGAGTCCCCCCGTGCCGAATACCTCGATGCGATCGTCATACCCGTAGACGGCTCGCCGGCTGTTGTTGATCTGGCAAAGCGCGCCGCTGGGCATCCGCAGAACGATCATGCCGGTCTCGAAGTCATTCACATCGCGGAATACCTGGTCGCCAACGACGGCTCCCATCGCAAAAACCTCCTCAGGGGTTTCGTCGGCGATCCAGCAGGCCAGGTCGAGATAGTGGATGCATTTGTCCCGGAAGATTCCGCCGGACGCTTCGAGATATTCCGCCGAGGGGACCGAGTTCGGACCGCGCGAGGTGATCTCCACCGTCTGGAGCTTGCCGACCGCCCCTTCCCTTGTCCGGCGGCGCATGTCGCGATGGCCGGCGTCAAAACGCCGGTTGAGGCCGATCATCACCTTTTCGGCCCGATCTCCCACGTGGTCGAGCAGGAGCCGCGCCGCCTCGATCGTCTTGGCGAGAGGTTTCTCGCAATAGACGGGCTTGCCGGCTGCAACGCACGCTTCGATGAGCGCGGCATGCGTCTCGGTCGAACTCGCAACAATGACGGCGTCGATCTCCCGGCTGCCAATGACTGCTTCCGCGCTCACCAGCGTCGATGCCCCGTAGTGGGCGGCGAGTGCCGCTGCGCGGCTCTCGACGATGTCCGCGACAACGGTCAGCGAAAGCCCGGCCGTTGCCGCCACGTTGCGCGCGTGGGTCTCCGCGATGCGGCCCGCCCCGATCAATCCTACTCTGGTCACTGCTTGATTCTTTCTATCAGTCGGTTGGCGTGCCGAGACGCACCGGATTGCGTAGTGTGCCGATCCCAGACAGCTCCACCTCGACGACGTCGCCATCGACCATGTCGATGAAGGGCTCGTCCGTTCCCATCCACAGCACGTCGCCTGGATAGAGCGTCAGATATCGCGACATGGTCGCGATGTACTGCGCAACGCCGTGGATCATGTCGTTGGTCTGGAATTGGCTGACGACCTTGCCGTTAAGGCGGATGGTCGTGACCATGTTCTCGAGGTCGACCGTCGTTTCAATCCACGGTCCCATCGGCTTGAACGTGTCCGAGTTCTTGCCTCGCCACATAGTGCGGTCAGTGCTGTGCCACTTCCGTTCCGTCACATCATTTCCGATGGTGTAGCCGAACACGCAGTCAAGCGCCTCGTCGACGCTGACGTGCTTGACCTTCTTGCCGATGATGGCGACGAGTTCGCCCTCGTACTGCAGCTTGCCGCCGGAATCGTGCGGGATAATGATCGGCTCGTCATGCGCGATGATGGCGTTCTGCGCGCGATAGCCGACGTCGCCCTGCTCAGGAAACTTGAGCGGCGTTCCATCCCGCTCCGCGACTTCCCGCAGGTGGGTCTTGTAGTTCAAGCCGGCGGCATAGAAGGTACGCGGAATAATCGGCGGCAGGAGCCTCACGCCGCTCAGAGGCACGCGCCGGCCGTCCAGGACGGGCTCGGCGAACAGATCGCTGGCGAGCAGCGCGAGCTGGTCGCCCTCGACGAGCGCGTAGCGCGGCACGCCGCCGATCTCGATGTGTGCAATCCTCATAGTGGGACTCCTGCATTTGTTGCGTTCGGCGATCCGCCGTCAAAACCGTAGAGGCTGGCAGGATTGCTGCGCAGGATCCTGTCCATTTTGTCCGGATTGCCGGTCGCACTGGACAGCACGCCGAGCAGCGCCGCCTCCCTTACATCGCGGAACCGCACATTCGCGGCATCCGCTCCACGTGCACTGCCGTGCGGGCCGAGGTGCGGCCAGTCCGACCCCCAGACACAGACGTCCTCGTTCGCCTCGACAAGAGCCGAGATGAACGGAGCGACCTCCGACACGGCGCCTTGCGAGATGTGGTCAAAGCCCGACAGCTTGACCCAGCAATGTCCTTCGGCCACCAACTCGACCAGTTTGGAGAAGCTGCCGCCATATGCAGTCGTCGGCGTACCCATATGGTCCACCACGGCCACCGCTCCAGCGGCGCGAACCAGCTCGACCATCTCGCTTATCCAGGCGATGGGCACATTGAGCTCGATGTGCAGCCTTGCCGCTGCGGCCTGCGCCGCCCGCCGGGCGACCAGGCCTGCACCGGCACGCCGGTCTGCCCCGCCTTCCGTCACAAGGTTGATCCGCAGGCCGCGGACACCACGCCCGCGCAGAGCCTTGAGGCCGTCCTCGTCGACGGCCTCATCAACGACGGCAACTCCGACGGCGGGCATGCTCGCGGTCGTCAGCGCGTCCAGCATGCACGAATTGTTGGTGCCGTAGCAGCTCGGCTGCACTAGCACGACGCCGCGCATTTCGCCGCCATCGACCTGCGCCAGATAGTCGGCGAGCCCCTTTGGTGTGGGTGTGTACGCGCGGGTGGCGGATGCGGGATAGTCCGTAATATCCCCCAGCACGTGCAGGTGACAGTCGACGATCATCTCGTCAGCCCTTTTGTCCTTCGATGCGCCCCTCGAAAGTGGGCGCTCGCGTCAGCAACATGCCGAACTTCCAGCCTTCGTCCGTCCAGCGCAGCTCAGCCTCGCTGATGGCGATCATCGTCGGCGCGGCCGTAGGCGCCGGGCCGGCCAGCGCCTGCCCGTTGTCGAACTTGAACACCGTGAGATAGTAAATGGCCTTGAGGCCGCCCGACGCATCAGGCTCGAGCACGATGTTGGTCGGCAAATGGTGGATGACGAGCGTGGGCGAGCGCCCCTGCATCGCGTCGAGGATCATCCGCCGGCCCACCAGCTCCTTGCCCTGCCGATGCCAGATGCCACCTTCCACAAACGCCGCAGCCACCCCCTCGTAGTCGCGCGCATCCAGCCGCTGGTAAAAGCGGTTGATCGCCATCATTGCTTCGACAATTTCGTTCACCATGGATGTGCGCTCCGCCTTCAATTCATCGCTCCTAGATTCGGCGCTCGTCCGAGGGATCAAAGAGCGACACCTGCTGCCCGGGAATGCGGACATAGGCAGTTTCGCCCAACCGCTCACCCAGCTTGGCTCGCACGCGCGCATGCACACGCTGGCCGCTGAAGTCGAACCAGACTGTAGTGTCCGCTCCGGTTGGTTCGCTGAAGCTCACCTTACAGGCCCGTGCCTCGCTCGAGACCTGATCAAGAGACACCTCAATGTCCTCGGGCCGGATACCCAGGATGACATCGCCGCCCGTCGCTGGTCGGGAAAAGGCATAGTCGCCAACGTCGATGGTGGTATCGCCGATCTGTACGCGCTTTGCGTCGGGCAACAGCCGCCCCCGCAGCATGTTCATCGGAGGTGATCCGACGAACCCCGCAACAAAGGTGGTTGCCGGCCGCTCATAGATGGCCCTTGGCGTGTCGAACTGTTCGATCTTGCCCTGGTTCATCACCGCGATGCGCGTTGCCAGCGTCATCGCCTCGATCTGGTCGTGCGTGACGTAGAGGATCGTGCAGTTCAAATCCTGGTGGAGCTTCTTGATCTCGATGCGCGTCTCGCCACGCAATTTAGCGTCGAGGTTGGATAGCGGCTCGTCGAACAGAAACACGCTTGCGTCGCGCACGATCGCCCGTCCAATCGCGACGCGCTGACGTTGTCCCCCCGACAGGTGCGCTGGCTTGCGAGCGAGAAGACTCTCGATCTGCAACATGGCCGCGGTCCGAGACACCCGCCGCTCGATCTCCGGTTTCGGCGTTCCGTGCATGCGCAGGCCGAACGACAGGTTCTGCCGGACGGTCATCGTAGGATAAAGCGCGTAGGACTGAAACACCATCCCGATCTCGCGTTCGCTCGGATCGAGCCGGGTGACATCACGGTCGCCGATAGTGATGCTGCCCTGCTGCGCCTGGTCGAGGCCGGCGATGGTGTTGAGCAGCGTGGATTTCCCGCATCCCGACGGCCCGAGCAGGACGACGAACTCCCCCGGTTCGACGTCGAGGTTGATGTCCTTGAGGACGTCGACGGCGCCGTAGGACTTGCGCACGGATTTGACGGAAACTTTTTGCATGTCAGCCCTTTACCGCGCCGCTGGCGAGCCCACGCACGAAGTAGCGTCCCGACAGGAAATAGATGAGCAGCGGCGGCAGGGCGGTGATCAGCGTCGCGGCCATATCGACGTTGTATTCGCGCTCGCCGGTGACGGCGCCCACAATGTTGTTGAGCTCGACCGTCATCGGCCGCCCGGTGGGCCCCGCAAAGATCAGACCGAACAGAAAATCGTTCCAGATATTGGTGAAGACCAGGATGACCGATACAATGATCGGCGCAACCGACATCGGCAGGATAACCTCGAAGAACGTGCTGTAGAACCCGGCGCCGTCGACCCGCGCCGCCTTGACGATTTCGCCCGGCACGGCGACGTAGAAATTGCGGAACAGCACAGTGATCAGCGGCAGGTTGAAGACCACGTGGACCAGCACCACGCCAAACAGCGTGCCGAAGATATTCGCCGTGCTCCACATTTTGACCAGGGGGAATACCACCACCTGATACGGCATGAAGATCGCAAGGCTGAGCAGCATCAGCAAAAGCCCGTTCCAACGCGGGCGCCACAGGGCGAGCGCATAGCCGCTGATGGATCCAAGCGCGATCGTCACCACGACGCCGGGCACAGTGATCTTGACCGAATTCCAGAAGCCGACCTGCACACCGCCGCAGGTTAACCCCGCACAGGCGCTGTTCCAGGCCTTCAGCCACGGCTCAAGGGTGAAACTGTGCGGCAGGGCCAGCAGCGAGCCGCTCTGCACATCGGGCAGGGTTTTTACCGACGTGAGCAGCATCACGATCAAAGGCACGGCGGAGGCCAGCGCCGCAACGATGAGGAGCAGATATTTGAGCCAGGAGGACCGCTGTTCGACGGGTGTGTTTGCAGCACTGGTCATTCGACCTCCGACCGGCGGGTGCCGATTAGGATGTAGGGGATAATGCAGACCAGCACGGTCGCGAACATGATGACGGCAGCGGCGGACGCCTGCCCCACATTGCCGCGCTCGAACGCCAGGTCGACCACGAACTTTGCCGGCAGGTCCGATGAAACGCCAGGACCACCGCCCGTCAGTGCCACCACAAGGTCGTAGCTGCGAATGACTTGGATAGCGAGGAGGATGACGCAGGTCATGATGGTCGGGCCCAGCGAGGGCAGCACCACATGGAGGTATGTCCGCGCGGTCGTGATCCCCTCGACCTTGGCGGCCTTCCAGATTTCCGGATCGAACGCTCTCAGGCCCGACAACATGATCACCATGACGAGACCGACGTGATGCCAGACCGCAGCGATGATCAGGCAATAGACCGCCGTCTGCTGCTGGCCGATCCAGTCGAAGCTGAAATTCGACCAGCCAAGGCCGCGAACCATGGATTCGACGCCGGTGCTCGGCGTCAGAATGGCATCCCATACCAGGCCCGTGACAATGAACGACACGCTGAGCGGATACAGCAGCATCGTGCGAAACACACTCTCGAAGCGGGTGCGGCTGTCCAGGGCGATAGCAAGAAGAGATCCAAGGATGAGCGTTCCGAGGATAACCCCCGCCCCGTAAATGAACATGTTGGTGTAGGCCGTAATCCAGCGCGGCGTCGTGAACAGCCGGATATACTGGTCGAACCCGTCGAAATTCCAGCGCGGAACCATCCGCGAGTCGGTGAACGAGATGCCGATGGTCCAGCCGATCCCGCCCAGGTAGCACACTACCAGGATGACGACGAGCGGGGTCAGTGCCGCCCGTCCTCCAAATCGTCTAACGAGTGCTCTCATGATCGGTGCTAGGCCGCCGGATTATATGGCCGCCGAAACATTGCTGGAGGCAGAGCCGCCAACGATGCTCCACTGGCTCAACAGGCCCTTCAGCCGTTCCTGCTGGCGCTCGGTCAGCGGCCATGACGATGGAGGGCGCGTCGGGCCGCAGCCCAACCCGACCATTTCGAGCGCCGCCTTGACGACGGTGACGTTGGTGCCGTTGAGCTCCTCCGCGCGAATGTCCTCGAATGCCACGATCTCGTCGATGAGCTGGCGTGCCGCGGCGAAGTCGGCTGCGCGCAGCGCGCGCTGGATATCGACCGAGCGCTCGGGCCAGACGTTCATCAGGCCGGAGGTAAAGCCGGTGGCGCCGACCGCAGCGAACGGCGACGCCCAGATCTCAGCCAGGCCGCAGATCCAGATGATGTCCGGGCGTCGCCGGATCGCCTCGGCAAGGCGCGTCGGCGTTGGGCAGGCCCACTTAACCGCAACCACACCTGGCAGATCGCACAGCCCGAGGATGGCATCCAGCCCGATCCCGTCGTTGCGCAGATACAGGATGAGGGGCATGCCTTCGGCGGCCTCCGACACTGCCCTCACGTACTCGGTGACGCCGCGTGGGGACGCAAAGGGATCCGGTGGCTGGTGCACTAGCACACCGTCAAGACCAAGATCGCGGTAGACCGCGGCCAGCCCGGCCGCCTCGCGAACGCTCCGGCCGACCCCGCCCAGCAGCGGCACGCGCTTGGCCACCAGCCGCGCCGCCGCCGCCGCCATCGTTTCAGCCTCGAGGGGCGTAAGACTGTAATATTCGCCGGTGTTGCCATTGACGACCAGCACATGCACGCCTGCATCGATCGCGCGATCGACGATGGGCTGAAGCTTGCCCGGCTCGACCCCGTCATTGGCATCGTAGGGCGTCACCAGAATACCGGACACGCCCTGCAGCGCCTTGTTCAGATCGGGGTTCATCGCATGTCCTGTTGGCCGTCAAGGCTCAGCATCGTGTTTGCACTTCTTGTCATTTTTTCTGCCATGTTGTCAACTGTGATTACATGTTGACAGGTAAACCGGAGACTGGTCGATTACCGACGAGGTGGGGGATTGGAATGGCTAGAATTCAGTTACAGCCGGCCAAGAAGGAACGGCTGTCGGATATCCTGTATGGACAGCTTATCCAGCAGATTGCCTCGCCCTCGTTCGCTGAAGGCGACCAGCTGCCCTCCGAAGCGGAGATCTGTGCTTCGTTTGGGGTGTCCCGGCCCATCGTCAGGCAGGCCCTCGCCCGCCTGCGGGCCGACGGTATCCTCGTGTCGCAGCAGGGAGCCGGCACGTTCGTAAAGCGCAAGCCGCCGTCGCAGATCTTCGAGGTGGCGCGGGCCGGCGACATTTCCGAGTATCTCAGCTCCCTGGAAGCACGGATCATTGTCGAGCCGGAGGCGGCGGCGAAGGCGGCGCAGCGCCGGTCGCGAGCCGCTCTGGCGCGCATTGAAACGGCGCTCGACGCGATCGAGCGGGAGGTGCTGGCGCAACGACCGGCAGCCGACCTGGACTTCGCCTTCCATGCTGCCATCGTCGAAGCGAGCGGCAACGCCTTTCTCGTGGAATTCATGGCCGTGATCCGCTCGCAGGTACTCGGCCAGATGAATATGGCCCTGGGGCTGACGCGGATCGGCTCGAGCGCGCGCCGCGAGGATGTCATGGAAGAGCACCGGCGGATTGTCCGGGCTATCGCCGACAGTGACAGCGAAGCGGCTGCCACTTTCATGCGCTACCATTTGATGCAGGCGCGCATGCGTACCACTGACGCCAAGCGGCTGACTTGAGAGGCCCCGACGCTGGCGGCGGGGGCCTCTCAAACTCATTTGTCCGAAGAGATGATCGTAGCGAACTGACTGGCCGCATCTTCGGCAGTCATCGAGCTTGTCGCCCAGAAACCGGCGAGGAGGTCATAGACCTGGCCCTCCACGTCAGGACTGAAGGCGACGCCCCAGCCGGGTAGCACGTTGTCCGGGGAGGACTGTACCACCGAGACGCCGATCTTGTTACAGGCATCTAGGTTGTCGCTATAAGCATCCATGCGCGCTGGAATTGAACCGTGGATGCTGTTGAAGGCGGCCTGGTTTTTCGGATCGATCATGACGCTCACCAGGAGCTTCTGCGCCTCGATAACCTTGGGGTCCGATACGACCGGGAAGGCGAAGACGTCGCTAGTCACGATGTAGTAGCCGGCTGTTCCCGGAGCGGGAGCACAACCGAAATCCGTGTCGAGCACCTTCTTGTCGAAAACGAACTGCCCCTTTACCCAATCGCCACTCACCTGTAGCGCGGCCTTGTCGTGGGCAACCAGGTCGGTAGTGTCTGTCATGGCGCGATTTGGGCTGCCGCTGTCGGCCAGCGCCGAGAGTTTGCGCAGGTTGTTGAAGGCGTCGACTACCGGCTGGCTCTTGGCGGTCGCCGCGTCGTGATCGAGGAATATCTTGTTGTAGACATCCTTGCCCACCGTGCCGAGCAGGACGCTGTCGAAGAGGTGGCCGAACTGCACGCCCGTGCCGCCCTGGGCGATCGGAATATAGCCCGCTGTTTTCAGCTTATCTGCATCGGCAAAGAACTCGTCCCAGCTCTTGGGCGGCTCGAGGCCGGCGTCGGAGAAGGCCTTTTTGCTGTACCACATGAAGTTGACGCCGTTCAGGTCGACCGGCACGGCGATAAGATTCTTGTCGTAGGACAGCTTGTCGGCCAGGATCGGCGGGATTTTGTTCAGCCAATCGCCTTGCGACGCGAGGTCGGTAAGCGACGTCAGGACTCCCTGCTCGCCTAGATCCTGAATGGATGGGCCGGCGCTCCACTGCATGGCGCCCGGAGGCGTGCCGCCGGAAATGCGGGTAACGGCCGCGGCCTTGGCTGTGGCGCTGCCGCCGGTCACCGCAGTATTCACCCAGCTTCCTCCCTGCTGTTTGAACGAGTCGGCGAAAACGTTGAGCGCCTTGGATTCCGAGGCGGATGTCCACCAGTTCAGTACCTCGAGGTCGGCGGCGTAAGCCGCCGTGCTGGCCAGTGCGAGCGCCAGAACTGAAGCGCCGATCGCGGCCCTGCAAAACGTCATTTCTATTTCCTCCCTGCGACTGTAGCGGTTGCGATCACCGCAACCAAGTTGCGCATTTATTTGTAATTCCTGTAATCATTGTTGTCAACGACATGGCCGGGACACCTCCGACTTCAAGACCGGCTATCATTCGAGGAGGTAGGGTTTGAAGGAGGTCCGCATCGCTATCGTCGCGGTCGGCCAGCAGTGGCCTAAGTGTGGAGCCTCAAGAGGTTGTCCCGGGTTAGATCGAGGCGACTGATGGGTGGTTTTGACTTTAGGCTGCCGTGTGGGCGATGCCGGTTGTATCTGTGCAGCCAGGCAGGCAGTTCAGCGGCGCGGTGATCTGAAGTGGGATAGGCGATTGCGTAGGCCCATTCTCGCAGTGCCGTCTGGATGAAGCGCTCGGCCTTGCCATTGGTCTT
>Ga0153956_1000111_pt1 | contig 101736 bp, 99 predicted proteins | sample TSFL040MetaG_FD_104704 | JGI IMG/M metagenome (GOLD analysis project Ga0153956, IMG submission 104704) | Attine ant fungus gardens microbial communities from Florida, USA - TSFL040 MetaG | ecosystem: Host-associated > Fungi > Mycelium > Unclassified | place: USA: Florida, Wekiwa Springs... | reverse complement strand
TTTTGAGACAACGGATATAGACCAAGGCTGGGATGGCAAGTATAAAGGCGTAGCGCAGCCGATGGGCGTGTATGTGTATCAGGTGGAAGCGGTGACCCATGCCGGCACCCGATTCACTAAACAGGGGAATATTACTCTCATAAGATAAAGGAATAAAAGAAAAAAATAGAATTAAATCCCGATTGATCTTTTCAATCGGGATTTTTTTTACAAAATATAAGTCAGTCGGGAACTTATATTTTTATAACACTGGATTTAGTATGAAAAGAATATTTTTTATAATCAGCAGTATTTTATTTTGCTTTTCTGTAAATGCACAGGGAATGTTTGGTGAAGTGGAATACAATAAGATTTTGAATTTTCATGGCAATTATTTAACCTTTTCAAAACCAATGAAACTCATGATTTTTGGAGAAAAACGTCGTCAGTTCCGACTCCGTTAACACTAAACAATGAAAAAATATATTCATTCATTAGCCTGAATGTAAAACCTGCACACCCCGTCGGCTTTAATTTATCTGATTATATTTTTAATGCGATTAAACACGATTTAGAAAAATTACCTGATGGCGAATACACTTTGCAACTCATGAATCTTGTAATAGATAAAAAAGGCACGTTGGCTTATTTCGATTTTGACACGTTGAAAATATGCAGTGGAAATGTAAAAACCTTTTCTTATAAGGCAAGTAATTTGCCGGATGAAGATCAGCACACATTTAACGGTACAGGACTTAATTGACAACCTTGGAGTAAGAGATGTGCCACCACATACTGTGCAAAAAGATTCCTTAGAAAACATATTGTGGGATATTCCCCGGAAAACAAAGCTGGCAATATATCTGAGTTTATATAAGGCGCTAAAAAGACTTCCGAGTTACTCGCCAGCAGAAAGGAGTGAACAAAAAATCAATTACATACTAACGCCGGGTCAGGATTATCCGATAAGAAATTCTTTTGTAATAAGAAATCATAAGGCAACTCTGGTAAAGTTATCAACTCAATAATATCCATTAACCATGTTTCATTTCCGGTATATTTTTCTCAGTTCTTCAGAAGTCTGCGTACTTCCGTCATGGCTCCAGCCGGGAGGTTTAAAAAGGTAACGCAGTTTATTGCCCAGGCTTGTTTTCTTCTTCAGATCATTTCTCATAGCGCGCCATTCGTGAAAGATAATATCTACCGGATGATGAGGATTGGGTAATTTTTTAGTAAGTCCATACACGGGTTTTTCATTGGGCAACTCTTCTGTAAATGTTCCAAACATTCTGTCCCAGATGATCAAACACATCCCCATATTCTTATCCAGGTAGGGAATATTGCTGGCATGATGCACTCTGTGATGGGAAGGCGTTACAAAAATAAATTCAATCCATTTGGGCAGCTTCTGAATGGATTGGGTATGCACCAGGATACCATAAGTTTGCGTAAGAGCGTATATGAAAAAAATATCCAAAGGCTCAAAACCTATCAGCGCCAAAGGAATGAAATACATGTAGCGGTAGAAGGGCATAAAAACAGAAGACCGGAAGCCCGTGGTAAGATTGTATTCTTCAGAAGAATGATGGGTAACATGCACTGCCCAAAACAAACGCACATGATGATCTACAAAATGTTCTAACCAAAAAAGAGCATCTTCGCACAAAAAAAGCAGGAACCAATATACAAATGGATGCCACTCGCTAACAATATGAAAACGGAAAAAGAATATTAATACCGCAAAGGCAACCCCTCTCAGTAAAAGATCAATTCCTGCGTTGGTAAGGTTGAGATAAATGTTTATAAACGTTTCTTTCCAACTGTAAAAACGTAAGCCGTGAAAATTACTGAGTAAAATTTCCAGCGGTATAAGTATCGCGTAGATTGGAATAGAAAATAATAACAGTATGTGTTTATAAAAATCACTCATGAGCTGTTGCCGGTTGAGTTTTTCTTGAGAAAAAATGAAATCAGAGAAAATTATATCGTCATTATTTCCTTCTCTTTATCCTTACAATGCTGATCTACGGTGATGATATATTTATCCGTCAGTCCCTGTATGCGTGCTTCGCCGTCTTTCGCCACATCTTCGCTTAATCCGTCTTTTTGCTCTTTTTTAATATTTTCAATAGCATCTCTTCGTATGCTCCTTATGGAAACTTTAGCTTGCTCACCTTCTGCATTTACTTTTTTTACCAGTTCTTTACGGCGTTCTTCGGTGAGAGGTGGCAAAAACAGGCGGATGATGTTTCCATCGTTCTGTGGGTTTAGCCCTATGTTTGCCGCAATAATAGCTTTTTCAATTGGAGCCAGCATATTTTTTTCCCAAGGCTGTAAAGACAAAGTGCGCGCATCCGGAATGGTGATGTTGGCCACTTGTGCCAAAGGAGTCTGAGATCCATAATAATCTACAAATATGCCGTCCAATATCACAGGGTTAGCTTTGCCCGCACGTATTTTCGCCAATTCCGATTCTAAGTGAGTAATGGAGCGTTTCATTTGCTGCGCTGCATCATCCATAATCATATTTAAAGCCTCTGACATATCTTTTGTGTGTTTTTTTGGGATTGCAAAGGTAAAAAATGTTGGTAAGTATCTAAGATAATTATTGCATTATAGATACCTGGCGCAATTGCTGTTTTGGATAGACTTGAGATGTAAGTTATTTTTGTAAGCAACAGTTTTGAAAATTATGACAGCAACAACCGCAAATACAACAATGCCCACACCGGTGAAACTTACAGAAAGCGCTGTAGCCGAAGTGAAACGGCTGATGAATGAACCAGGTTTTGATGCAGGACAATATCTAAGAGTAGGAGTGAAAGGTGGCGGTTGTTCCGGCTTAAGCTATGTGTTGGGCTTTGACAACAAAGAGAACGATGATGAACTATATGAAATAGAAGGCGTACCGGTTATTATGAAAAAAGCGCATGGCATTTATCTCATGGGTATGGAAATTAATTTTGAACACGGCTTAAACGCACGCGGCTTTACCTTCACCAATCCGAATGCCAGCAGCACCTGTGGTTGCGGCACTTCATTCGCTGTATAATCTGTTTTTCATTGAAGCATTTTATTAAAACACTTTTTTGCCTGTTGATGATGGTATTTTCTTTCTGCAAGGCAATTGCGCAAGATACCGGCATTGTGAAAATGCCTGTAAACCAAACTGATGCAAAAGGTAAAAAATATGGGATGTGGTATTTTTCCAAAACAGCCGCCAGAGGTGAGCCTGCTACGCTGGAGTTTGGCAATTATGTGCAGGGAAAACGCTCGGGCATTTGGTATAAAATGAACCGGAATACAGAAGATTTAATCTCTATAGAAACTTACAAAAATGGAATGCTCAATGGTGAAGTGAAATATTTTGACATGGGGAAACTCTATTGCGTCGGGCATTACCTGGCATTGAATCCTTCACAACGATATGACACGATTGTGATTACAGATCCCGTTACCCAACTGGAAAGCTATAAAGTGCTGGAAACAGAAAGTGGCTCTATTCGTCATGGTACCTGGCAGTATTATGATCCGGAAACGGGACAGATGATAAAAGAAGAAGAATACGCTGCCAATGATCTTGTTTATAAAAAGGAGTTTGATATAGTCTCCAGAATTGACAGCAGTTATATAAAGCGCTATCAGAAAAATATGCCGCATAACAATAAAGCTATTTACAAGCCTCCCGTAAGCAAACGATCATATACTGAATAATTTTTTGAAGAAGATTGTTATTATTATTTGGTAATCTTTTTTATTTTACCGCATTAATTATTTTCGCAGTATAAATAAGATGAAAAAATTACTCTTACTGGCATTGTTCCCATTAGCGCTTTATTCCTGTGAAAAGGATGAAGACACCAATCCGCAATTTCGTGAGCCAACGTGCGACAGCCTGCAGGATGATGGAATATTTGAAGCCTATACGCAACCTGAAACCAATGAGTTTTTACGCTTTTACGAAATGGTGCCTGCTACAGAAGTGCCCAATACGGTAAACTATGTAAATATGTCATCGCGGAAACTATATAACAACAGCATCGCACTGGATCCTGTTTTTATATATAAGCAATCCATTCCTACCAATTTGATTATTTATTTACCACACGATGGTCCTGAAAAATACTATTCATGGGTGCGAAACGACACTACCGTCAACGATACACTTGCAGTGCCTATTTACAATGCGCGTAGCCTGAATCTTCCTGTAGGTTGTCATCGTTTGTATTATGTATTTGCAGACACCGCTTACGGAAAAGTACTGACCAAAGGACATTTCGATTTTGAAGTCATCCGCTGATTTTTACAAAACGAAGGAGCCTTTCAGTTTTTCTTAGTATTGAGTCTGTTTTTAAATTTACTGGAGCGGGGGGTAATCCGTCTTTCTTAAAAGTTTAAAATAATTGCATTACCCAATCGTTAAGTTTTCTTACATTAGTGAAGTAAGAAAAAAACGTGAAAAGGGCTATTTTTCATATTCTTTTTGTCATTTCATGCAGCCTGCCGCTATGTGTTTTTGCACAGCGTGCAGAAGTTGATTTTAATTTTTGCGGAGATAATATTTCTTTCTCGTATGACTCTTCCGGATTTGTAGATTATACAGCGCTACTTTCTCCAGGGTCGATTGCGGCTTTTTATAGTAAAATGGAAAATGAAAAATGGCAGGAGATTATTACAACATTAAAAAATTACCAAACCAGGGAGAAACCCGATGACTGGCTTTATTACCAATTGGTAAGACGCGTGGCGCAAAAGCTAAGCCCTAAGGCTGATAATTATATACGCTACACATTATACAAATGGTACTTTATGCGCAAGACAGGCTATGACGCGACACTATCCGTTTCCAAAGAAAAAATACTTTTTTATGTGCAAAGTGATGATGCCATTTATGATATTCCTGTGCATACAGGTTTTGGAAAACAATATGTCTGCTTGAATTATCATGATTATGAAAACATTGATTTAGAAACAGAAAAATTTACTCCGGTTATTATTGATGATGTGACTGGAGCTCACAGCTTTTCATATAAAATCACACATCTTCCTGATTTTTGTGAGCAAGACTACAAAGAGAAAGATCTGGAGTTTAATTATTACAATAGCGAATACAAATTCAAAGTGAAAGTAAATACGGAAGTGAAAAATTTATTTGCCAACTATCCTGTCACCGATTATCAGGCTTATTTTAATATGCCGTTAAGTAACGGAACGTATGCTACGCTAATTCCGGCTTTGAAAGATTATATAAAGAAAATGAGTCAGCGGGAAGGAGTGGATTATCTGATGCGTTTCACCCGTTATGCATTTCTTTATGAAACCGATTGTAAGAACTTTGGTAAGGAAAAACGCCTTTCTCCCGAGCAAACACTTTTATATGACTACAGCGACTGTGAAGACCGCTCTGCGCTTTTCTTTTATTTAGTAAAGGAAATCTACAACTTGCCTATGATCGTTTTAGCTTTTCCGGAACATGTGACCATCGCTGTAAAATTTGACAAACCTGTTGGCAAGCCTATTGTTTATCAGTGTGAAAAATATTCTGTCTGTGAGCCAACTCCGCAAAAAGATGATTTGAGTGTGGGTGAGCTATTGCCGGAATTGCGCAAAAAGAAATATGAAATCGTATATGCTTACCAACCGAAGTAATGGAAATGCTTTTAATTCGTTATGCTGATGGTTATATAAAAACTAATTTCATTACTGCTTATTTTACGAATAAGAAAGTTGGATTTTTACCTTAAAAATAAACCTATTAACCTTACCTTTGCGCCATCTCTTTCTAAAAAACATCCTTTTACTCAATATTGATGTTGCAAGAACAACCCATAAAAGTTAAACCTGCATTTATACTTACTTCCCGGGTACGCGATTACGGACAGTTATTAAAGCCGAACCTGAGCTTTATGGTAGTTTTCTCAAGCGTTGTAGGATATTTGCTGGCACCGGACATACAGTTTGTATGGAAGGAAGTATTGCTGCTTTTTGCAGGCGGTATGCTTGTAACCGGAAGCGCTAATACCATCAACCAGATACTGGAGCGTTATTCGGACAAAAATATGAAACGCACCATGTTCCGCCCTATGCCTGATGGACGGATGAATGCGACAGAAGCCTGGATTTTTGCTGTTGTTACGGGTTTAGCAGGCGCCTTGCTTCTTGGTTATTTCTTTAATGTTTTAGCGGGAGTTCTAAGTTTTATTTCACTTTTACTTTATGCATTTGCCTATACACCGATGAAGAAAATTCATCCTATAGCGGTGCTGATAGGAGCCATTCCGGGCGCATTGCCTCCTTTGATAGGCTGGGTAGCTGCTACAGGAAGTATGGGCATTGGCGGATGGGTTTTATTTTTAATTCAATTCTTTTGGCAGTTTCCTCATTTTTGGGCGATTGCTTGGGTAGGATTTGATGACTATGAAAAGGCGGGTATCAGAATGCTGCCCTCTCATGCTGGAAAAACAAGATTTACAGGATTGCAGTGCATGTTTTACAGCATTGTGCTGGTGCCTATGGGAGCTGCGCCGCGCATAATGGGAATAAGTGGTAACGTGGGTATGTGGATAGCGATAGCCTGCGGACTTTTTTATTTTATCGCTTCAGCAAATTTTTACAGGAAAAACGACCATAAATCTGCCAAAGGTGTAATGTTTACATCTTTTATTTATTTACCGGTAGTATTGCTGGCTTTTCTGTTTGATAAACTATAATCGATGCAAGGAATAATGAGTGTTTATACCACATCCGGAAAGTTACATCCGCACAAGTTTGCGCTTTGGGTGGCAATGGCCAGCATCAGCATGATGTTTGCCGGGCTTACAAGCGCTTATGTGGTACGTCATGCGCAGGGCAACTGGCGCAGCTATCAGCTGCCTGTGGTATTTTGGATTTCTACAGGAGTCATATTGCTAAGCAGTGTGACATTTATTTTAGGAATTCGTGCTTTTAAACAAAGAGCTATTCCCCGGTATAAGGTTTTAATTTCCATAACGCTTGTATTAGGCATCCTTTTCGGCATTTTACAGTTTTTAGGATTTTATGAATTATATCATCAGCCGCAGCCGGTAGTGTTTGATGGCGTTGTGCAATATGTGAAAGAAAATGGCGTGCAGCGTGAAAACATTTACCCGGTAAAGGTAAACGGCAACCCCAGCGAATCTTTTTTATTTATTATAGCCGGGCTGCATTTATTGCATATTTTAGGCGGTGTGGTCGCATTGGCCATCGTCTTTTTCAAAGCTTTTCGCAAGCGTATAAAAATATACAGCGCTACGGGATTGGAGATTGTAGGCACTTACTGGCACTTTGTAGATATATTATGGATTTATTTATTTATCTTCTTTCTGGCAAATCAGTAAAATCTTTTAGAAATTTACACCCAATTATACAGAACCTTTAAAAACGATATGGCACAACAAGCAACAGCAGTAACAACGGAACAGAAACTTTGGGGCGGCGGACGCTCACCGTTTAACGTGAGCTATGGTAAGATGATGATGTGGTTTTTCCTGCTTTCGGATGCATTTACATTCGGAGCGTTTCTAATTTCTTACGGTACTACCCGTTTTTTCAGCGCGGTATGGCCGGATCCTAACAAAGTGTTTCATGCTTTCCCTTTTATGGGGCACATGAATTTGCCCTTGTTATTTGTGAGCCTAATGACGTTTATTCTCATTATGAGTTCGGTAACGATGGTGCTTGCCGTACATGCCGGGCACTATGGCGATAAAGCCAATGTGCAAAAATGGCTGATGTGGACGATCGTAGGAGGTATTTGTTTTTTGAGCTGTCAGGCTTGGGAATGGACACACTTGCATCATCAAGGTGCATGGTGGGGTTCTTTTACAGATGCGAGCACGCCATTGGATATGATTAAAGGTTTTTTCAGTGACAAAACAATGGCTGACCCTGCATTTGCAGCAGGAGCTGGCTTGCAATCCACGCATGATTTTTATAATTACTTTTTTACGATTACCGGATTTCACGGTGGTCACGTAGCAAGTGGAGTAGTATTATTGATTGTCGCTTTGATCAACACCGTAAACGGCACTTATGAAAAGAGAGGACACTATGAAATGATTGAAAAAATAGGACTTTACTGGCACTTTGTGGATTTGGTTTGGGTCTTTGTATTTACCTGTTTCTATTTACTCTAATTCAAAAATTCAAAACTTAAAATTTTAAAATTGAAAGAAATGTCTCAACACGATTATAGCGATAATATTAAACTACATTATTACGAAGGCGATCAGTCGAAACTCTATTCTGGTGTAATGAATCACCATTACCACCACGATGTAAAATCTAAAGAAAGCAAGCAGCAAATAGGAAGAATATGGAAAGTGTTTTGGATACTGCTGGCAGTAACGGTAGTCGAAGTGATCATAGGTATGTTTTTCAGCCATCACATGCCCAAAGCGTTAGTTGCGTTTTTCTTTTTAGCGCTTACATTATTTAAAGCGGGTTATATTGTTTCCGTATTCATGCACTTGGGCGATGAGCTTAAGAATTTTATTATTATGATCTTAATCCCATTAACTTTATTTATTTGGTTTATCCTTGCATTTTTAATGGACGGACATTTTTGGCTGCATATGAATTCAACAGTGCCTGTTCGTTAATATTATCATGATCAGAAAAAAGTCTAATAGGAAATTTTTTATAGGATTGGCGGTGGCACTTGTGTTGCCGCTTTCCTTTTTTGTAGTAGCCAAACTCCTGAAAAAGGACAAGATAAAAATGCCAGGCTTTTACAGAACCGAAAAAATAACTACGAAGATAGAAGGCGGTAAAACAATAAAGGACACTGTTTTTCATCAGGTAAAAGATCTTCGGCTGGTTACACAATTAGGCGATACGGTTTCATTGAACAAAGACCTTAAAGGCAAGATACTCGCTATTGATTTTTTCTTCGCCACTTGTCCTACCGTATGTCCGAAACTTACAGGAAACATGCTTATGCTGCAAAGAGCTTTCAGAAAAGACCCCAAAAAGGAACGGACTATGGAAGATGATGTGCAGTTGATTTCCATTACCATAAACCCTGAAAATGACGATGTGAAAACGTTAAGAGCTTATGCTGACCGATATGGTGTGAACCATGACCGCTGGTGGTTTTTAACCGGAGATAAAAAGCAGATTTATGATTATGCGCGCAATGAATTGGGATTGTCTTTGGAGAATGGCGATGGAAGTGAAAATGATTTTATTCATACGCAAAAGATTGTGGTGCTGGATCAGGAGCGTTATATAAGAGGCTATTACAATGGCTTAGATACTGTTGCCATAAGCCAATGTGCCTACGACATTTCCTTATTGTCTTTGGAAAATAAAAAAAGAAAAAAAACGAATCAATGAGTTTAAAGCCCGTATTAAAGAAGAACGATAAGCAAGCAAGATTATTCATTTTTACCGTTTCCTTTGTAGTGTTTGCTGCGGTGGTGATTTTGTCACGTGTAAAGCTTGAAGCGGATTTGGGCTTTGATGTACATGTATTCGCTTTGATCAACGCTTGCATTAATACGATTGTGAGCATTCTGCTCATAGCGGCTTTCATAGCTGTGAAAAATAAAAGTTTTGTAGTGCACAGGAATATTATGCTTACAGCTATTTCTCTGTCGGTAGTTTTTTTGATTTCGTATATAGCGCATCATTTGCTTTCTGGTGACACCCGATTTGGCGGCGAAGGAAATATTCGCTACTTCTATTTTTTCATATTGGTTACACACATCTTTCTGGCAGCTATTATTTTGCCGTTCATTCTTTTTACTGCATACCGTTCACTTACCGGCGAGTATGCAAAACATAAGAAACTCGCTCGTTACACTTTTCCCTTATGGTTGTATGTAAGTATCACAGGTGTTGTCGTGTATCTGATGATATCTCCTTACTATCATTAAGTTTTATGTAAATTTGCACTATGAAGAAATGGATGTTGTGTATAATTTTCTTAGTTTATAGCGTGGTGAATTCTTACGCGCAAGGCTGCTCCATGTGTACCAAAACGGCTTCCGAACTAGGCGATAAATCTGCGAAAGGATTGAATAACGGTATTCTTTACCTTGCTGCATTTCCTTTATTGGCCTTGGGCTCCATAGGTTTTATCTGGTGGAAACGAAACAGGCTCGAAGAGTGATAAAAAGATATGAAAAATAAAAAATGCCATCGTTAATTGATGGCATTGTTGTAAAAAGCCTTCTTATTATTTATCTGCTGATAATGAATTTGGTTTGCATTTTCAAATGATGGTTGCCTTGGTATTGTACAAAATATAACCCATCAGATAAGCCCGATGTGTTGATTGTAGTTGTAGTATTTTGGATATTTTGTGTATAAATCAATTTTCCTACCGCGTCTAAAATTCTTACTTCCCCGTTTACTGAACTTATGCCTTTCAGATTAAGAATGATATTGTCTTTCGCGGGATTAGGATATACAGAAATGCGGGTTTCTTTATTTACATCATTTACACCGGTGGAGTTGGCTGTTTTAAAATATTGTGTAAAGCCACAGCCGAAGTCTCCGTTAAAATAACCCTTCATGGGAAGCTGAGCAATGCTGGTGAGACTTTTTACAGTAATAGATGCAGCTCCAGGATCGGGCGAATAATATTGAAACGCCCACCAGTTCATACCATCGCATCCTGCATCATTTACCACCAGCCGATAGGTGGAATTGCCCAAATTCACTGTGTCCAAATACGTTTTACTAGCAATATTATTGACACGTTGTGCAACAATGTTATCGTTTACATCATAAATCGTCCAGCTATTCTCACTTACGCCATTGGCTATCTGAGCATTGGTTTTCATTTGTATTTGCAATTGTTGCGGCCAAGTTGGTACAGCATCGAAATAAGAAATCATTACATCATTGGTAGCATCATTATCGGTTTGTTCATTCACTTTTACAATTCTCACTATAAACTTATTATTCGTGCCGCTTGCAGCTATAAGCGAAGCACATTCAGCCAGATCAATTGTTTTGTTTTCCAAAGAATTCAAAGTTCCGTTCCAGGTATAATGATCCATAGTACCCCCTTCTGCACCATATTCAAAATAGATAGAAGTAATCGGTGTGCTTCCTGAGTTTCTTATAGTAATTTTGGGTTTGCCTACAAAAGGATTTTCACGAAAATGGCTTTCTTCATTCGTCGGCGCAATAATATCTTCTATAGAAGCATCCAGATTTTTATTTAAGCCATTATAATAAATAACAACGTTTTGAATAGTATAGCTGGCAAGACTTCCACTACTGCTTGGTACGGAAGTGTATGCAGGAAAAGTAGCATTGAGAGTATAATTGCTATTTGCAGTAATGCCTGTCAGTGTATGTGAAAATGTATGTACTAAATCACCGGGACACCAGCCACCTCTGTCATAGATCCAAGTGCCGTTTTGTGGGTAGAAATTATTGTATCCGCAGTTGTCTCTCCAGAAACTTTGTGTAACAAGTGGATTATTGTTAAGATTAAGTGTGTAAGAATTTGGATAAAACTCAGCTGCATTTGCAGTACCGTCTCCACCATGACCAGTAATAGTAAATTTAGCTTCCGCAGCTAACGTGCCAGCAGGAGCAGTCATGCTTATATTACCTAATGCCGTATTGATTGGCGTAGATCCATGTCCATAATCGAAACTCGCATACCATAGCTTATTGATTCCAGTAACGGTTCTTTCTGGAACACCTTCTATAAAAGCGAACTTCACAGTTGCTGAAAAGCCTCCGCTCCACCCTGAGAAATTGACACGCACCGCAGCGCTATTTTTTAACAGAGAAGCAAAATCGGTTACTTCGTATACATACTTCCCTTTCCAGTTCATGGGCATTCTGGCCCCCAATGTATGGTCGGCATAAGGCGTTATCAATCTGCCCAGTTCCAGCGTGTCGCCTGTGGGTGTCATAAGCACTGTGGAAACAGTATAATCCCAATCATAGCAATATTGAGGGCTGCCGGGACATTGGTATTTTCCCAATTCGAAAATCATATAGATTTTACGATAGGTAAGGGCTCCGCTCGGAAAAGCAACCGGAACATCAAAATTTGCCGGATGATCACCCATTTGCACATCAGTGTGCGATTGCACCCACGTCGTGTCGCCGGGAGCTGACCAACCCTTTTTGCTCATCAGCAACAAGCTGCCCAAAATCAATAAGAAGTAAATTCTTTTCATGTAAACTGCTTTGTATGCGCTAAAATTAAGCAACAATGTCGAGTTGCAGTTGTGAAAAATATATTTCTTTAAATACAACTACCTTTGCAGTCTTTTGTTATAAAAATTATGTCAGGATTTACAGTAGCCATTGTGGGTCGGCCCAACGTGGGAAAGTCAACTTTATTCAATCGTTTGCTGGAACAGCGCAAAGCGATAGTGGATGATGTAAGCGGCGTGACCCGCGATCGTCAGTACGGGATAGCGGAATGGAATGGCAAAACATTTAACCTAATAGACACCGGAGGCTTTGTGGCTAAGACTGATGATGTGTTTGAGATAGAAATTAAAAAACAAGTGCGCATAGCCATGGATGAAGCCAACCTGGTGATTTTTGTCGTGGATACTACCACCGGCGCTACCGGGCAGGATGAAGATATGGCTGAGATACTTCGAAAATCTCCAAAACCCGTTTTGCTGGTAGTCAATAAAGTAGATAATGCAGAGCGTGCTCTTTATGCTTCGGAGTTTTATTCGTTTGGTTTTGAGCATACGTTTTTCCTTTCATCTATCTCCGGCAGCGGCACCGGCGAATTGCTGGATGAAATAACGAAATACATTCCCGAAGAAACTGAACCGGATCTTGCAGAGCAAACCGACATTCCGAAATTCATCATTATCGGTCAGCCGAATGCGGGCAAATCTACTTTGTTGAATGCGCTTGTAGGCGAAGAACGAACCATCGTATCCGACATTGCCGGTACCACGCGCGATACGATTCATACCCATTACAAACAGTTCGGAAAAGAATTTATTCTCATTGACACCGCAGGCTTGCGCAAAAAGAAAAATGTGCATGACGACCTTGAGTTTTACTCGGTGATACGTGCCGTGCGCGCTATGGATGATGTGGATGTATGCTTTATCGTGATAGATGCAGAAAAAGGTGTGACCATGCAGGATGTGAATATTTTCAGTCTGGCGGCGCGCAAAGGAAAAGGCATAGTATTGCTTGTGAATAAATGGGATACCGTAGCCAAAGAAACCAACACCGCCCGCGACTATGAAAAAGAAATAAAACAGCGCATTGCACCCTTTACCGATGTGCCTATTATGTTTATTTCCGCAAAAGAAAAACAACGAATTTTTCAGGCTATGGAAAAAGGATTGGAAGTGTATGACAACCGTAATAAAAAAATTTCCACATCCAAGCTAAACGATGTTATGCTGCCCGAAATACAACGTTATCCGCCACCGATGACACGCGGGCATAACGTGAGCATCAAATTCATCACGCAACTTCCTGTGGCGGTGCCATCATTTGCGTTTTTCGCCAATTATCCGGATGCTATCAAAGAACCCTATAGAAATTTTTTAGAAAATAAACTGCGTGAAAAATTTGGTTTTACAGGTTCACCGGTAAGAGTGTTTTTTAGGAAGAAATAAAAGATTAGAAACCGTGAAAGTAAGAACATTAAAAAAAGACAAGGTAAACATCATCACGCTCGGCTGCTCCAAAAACATGGTGGACAGCGAGGTGCTGAGTGGGCAACTGAACGCCAATGGTATAAAGGTGCTGCATGAAAATCAAAAGCTCGATCATAATATCGTAGTAGTAAATACCTGCGGTTTTATAGATAAAGCAAAAGAAGAAAGCATCAATACCATCATAGAACAAGTGAGCCTGAAACAGGAAGGAAAGCTCGACAAAGTGTATGTAACAGGTTGCCTCAGCGAGCGCTATCGTCAGGATCTGATGAATGAAATTCCTGAAGTGGATGCATGGTTTGGTACGATGGAACTACCGCTTATCCTAAAACAGTTTAATGCCGATTACAAAAGCGAATTGCTTGGCGAAAGGCTTTTAGCCACACCCAAACATTATGCGTATCTTAAAATATCCGAAGGCTGCAACCGTACCTGCGCTTTTTGTGCCATTCCGCTCATGCGGGGAAATCACATTTCCAAAACTATCGAAGAAGTAGTTGCCGAAGCTAAAAAATTGGTGAGTATGGGCGTAAAAGAAATTATGCTCATCGCGCAGGAGCTTACTTACTATGGTTTGGATATTTATAAAAAGCGTGCTTTAGGTGAATTATTAAAACATCTTTCCGATGTGGAAGGCTTGCATTGGATAAGGCTGCATTATGCGTATCCGTCCAAGTTTCCGTTGGATATTTTGGATGTAATGCGCGAACGTGAAAATATCTGCAACTATCTGGATATGCCGCTCCAGCATATCAGCAACAATATGCTGAAAGCCATGAAACGCCAGATGGAAACACAGGAAATCTATGATCTTATTGCAGCCATTCGTGATAAAGTACCCGGTATTTGCCTGCGCAGCACACTCATCGCCGGTTTCCCGGGTGAGACACGTGATGATGTAGAGCAACTCAAACAATTTCTCGAAGATGTGCGCCTCGATCGTGTGGGAATTTTCACATATTCACATGAAGAAAACACCAGCGCTTACGATTTAGCCGATACGCTTTCCTCAGAAGAAAAAGAAGCACGTGCACAAGAGATTATGGAAGTGCAGCAGGAAATTTCTTATGAAAAAAATCAGGAAAAAATAGGCAAAGAATACAAGGTGATTGTTGATAAAAAAGAAGCCGGCCGTTATCTGGCACGTACCGAATTTGACAGTGTGGAAGTAGATAATGAAGTCATCATTCATTCAAAAAAAGCGCTGCCTATCGGTGATTTTATAAAGGTAAAAATCACTAAGGCTTATGATTATGATCTGGAAGGTGAAGTGATTGAATAAGTTTTGTACAATTCTTTTTTATTGTGACAAAAGTCTTTTATGCAAAAGATGAAAAATCGCATTGATTTTTTTGAGAGCAATCTGTAAAACTTGCTATTTCTTCTTCCTCTTTTTAGGCTTACATTCTTTGCAATACTCGCTTAAAGCGTTGATTTCATCCAATACTTCTTTGTGCAAACCGTAAAGTTTAAAGTCGTCTTTTCCAAACTGTGTGATGTTTATCGCTTCTGTTCTTCTTTCCGAAAATTCTTGCTGCATTTGCTGAAAAACAGGCTGGAAGAAACTAAAATTGGAAAAAGCATTTTTTTCTTCAAAGAGTTTCTGACGTACTTTTCTTGCATACAATTCAGAAAGATCAAATTCATACTGTGCTAATGCTATCATCTGCAACGCTTGAGCACTGTCTTGTGCAATAATAGCAGCGTGGCTTTGATTGAATGTATTACTTACCTTATCATTGAAGTTTTTGGTAAACATAAATTCGTAATTACTCATAACCACAGAGAAATCAAAACCAATAGCGCTGTTCAGCATGATCTGACGTACATCTCCGATTTGTGTACCACGAGAGTGGAAGTCGGAAAGCTGAATTTTATAGCTGCTGTCCCAATCTATTTTTTGTGCATTTGTGTTGAAGCAAAAAAATAGTATTGCTGTAAAAAGGGTTAAAGTAGTTTTCATAATGATTAAAATTTGTGCTTAATTACCTGCTATAATTCGGCGCTTCTTTCGTGATCACAATATCATGCGGATGGCTTTCTGCCATAGACGCCGGTGTAATACGGATGAACTGTGCATCGTCATGCAGCGTTTTTATGTCTTTAGCGCCACAATAGCCCATACCTGCTCTTAAGCCGCCTACAAACTGTTGTACTACTTCATTCAGCATTCCTTTATAAGGCACACGTCCTACGATTCCTTCGGGTACTAATTTTTTTATATCCGCTTCCACATCCTGAAAATAGCGGTCTTTGGAACCTTCCTGCATAGCTTCCACAGAGCCCATGCCACGGTATGATTTAAATTTTCTTCCTTCATAAATAATGGTTTCTCCGGGGCTTTCTTCAGTGCCTGCAAAGATGGAGCCTGCCATTACACAAGCTGCACCGGCAACCAACGCTTTCACCATATCACCTGTATAGCGAATGCCGCCATCAGCGATTACAGGAATTCCCTTTTTCTTCAAAGCCTGAGATGCTTCCATGATAGCAGTAAGTTGCGGAGCACCAGCACCCGTTACCACACGAGTTGTACAGATGGAACCCGGCCCTACGCCTACTTTTACTGCGTCGGCTCCTGCTGCGGCCAATGCAAGAGCGCCGGAAGCTGTGGCAATATTTCCTGCAATTAACGGTAAATCTTTATAAGCGGATTTTACTTTTTTCACCATTTCCAATACACCTTTGGAATGTCCGTGCGCACTATCTAAAGTGATGACATCGGCACCTGCATTTCGCAAGGCATCCACACGTTCCAAAGTGTCAGCAGTGATACCTACGGCCGCGCCTACCAATAGTCTTCCCATGCTGTCTTTCGCAGAAGCAGGATAGCTTTTGAGGTGAATGATATCCCGGAAAGTGATCAATCCGATCAGTTTCCCTTTTTTATCTACGATGGGAAGTTTTTCAATTTTGTACTGCTCCAGTATTTTTTCGGCTTTTTGCATATTGGTACCGGCGGGAGCGGTAACAAGATTTTCACTGGTCATGATTTCGCTTACTTTTTTCTTTACGTTTTTTTCAAAACGCATATCCCGATTGGTAAGGATGCCGAGCAGAATGTTGTTTTTATCTACAATGGGAATGCCGCCGATTTTATTATCGCGCATCAGCGCTACGGCATCACCAACAAGAGAATCAGGGCTTAGCGTGATCGGATCTACGATTAGTCCGCTTTCCGAGCGTTTTACTTTACGCACCTGCTCTGCCTGTTTTTCAATGCTCATGTTTTTGTGCAGGATGCCGATGCCACCTTCACGCGCCAGGGCAATAGCCAGCCCAGCTTCCGTAACTGTATCCATAGCGGCAGAAACCATAGGAATGTTCAGTTTGATGTCTTTGGTAAGTTGGGTGGAAAGATTGACTTCGCGGGGAAGCACTTCAGAATAAGCGGGAAGCAAGAGTACGTCGTCAAACGTTAGCCCTTCTCCGTAAAATTTAGATTTTGCAGCCATGTGCAAAGATAGGGCAGCAAATTGAAAAATAGAAAATTGGTTTTAGAAATCCTATTATTTTTACCTTATGTATGCTCCTCTTGCCCATCTTTCTTTGGAAGAACAGCGCTCGTATCAATCCCGGTCTTTAGAAAAATTATTAGGCTATCTTCATGCTTATTCCCCTTACTATAAAAAGCTGTTTCTTGCTTATAAGATAGCATGGGAGAAAATAAAAACGTTGGAGGATCTTGTGCATATTCCTACCACGGATAAGAACACATTGCAGAATAATAACTGGGATTTTCTTTGTGTGGCTAAAAACGAAATCAGAGAATATACAGCAACATCGGGTACTTTAGGAAAACCGGTAACCCTAGCGCTTAACGCAAATGACCTTAAAAGGTTGGCGTATAATGAAGAGCAATCTTTTCTTTGCACAGGCGCTGCGAAGGAAGATATTTATCAGTTAATGCTCACGCTGGATCGCCAGTTTATGGCTGGTATGGCTTACTATTCGGGTCTTGGTAACATTGGTGCCTCAGTAATAAGAACCGGTCCCGGATTGCCCGCTATGCAATGGGAAACGATCGCAAGGTTACAAACAACCGGTATTGTTGCGGTGCCGGGCTTTATCATCAAACTGATAGAATATGCAAAGGCGAATGCGATTTCATTAAATGATAGTCCGGTAAAGAAAGCGGTTTGTATCGGCGATAATCTTAGGAATGAAAACTTTGAATTAAATGCGTTGGGAAGCCGCATACGTGCAGATTGGAATATGGAGCTTTACAATACTTATGCTTCTACCGAAATGCAGACAGCTTTTACCGAGTGCCGTTATGGAAAGGGCGGACATGAGCAGGCGGAACTGATTCTCACAGAAATTTTAGATGAAGCCGGAAATCAGCTGAATGATGGAGAATATGGCGAAGTCACCATTACAACATTGGGTGTGGAGGGAATGCCCTTGCTACGCTACCGTACCGGAGATGTCGCCTGTATGTACAGCGAGCCTTGCAGATGCGGGCGTTTTTCCCGCAGAATAAGTCCTGTAAAAGGAAGAAAACAACAAATGATCAAATACAAAGGCACTACATTGTATCCTCCCGCATTGTTTGACACGTTGAATTCAGTTTCGTTTATCAATGAATATGCTGTGGAAGTGAAAAAAGATGAGTTGGGAAGTGACGAATTGACGATTTTCATTGAAGCACAAAATGCCGATATGGAATTTCTGAAAAACTTTTTACAATCGTGCATTCGCGTAACACCGCAAATTATTAATATCAGCGCGCAGCAAATGCAGCAATTGCTGTTTCCACAATCTTCCAGGAAGCCACAACGTTTTATAGACAATCGCTGAGAAAGAATTACTGCAATTGTAATTTTTCTTTTAAGAATTTGAATGCATAGCTGTTGGCTTCTTCCGTAGCAGCAGGGTCATGCTTAGGATTACTTGGGTTTGCAAAGGCGTGATCTGCACGAAAGCTGTGCAGTATAAACTGATGTTGCGTGGCTACTATATTTTTTTGAAAAGCATCAATTTTATCTTTGGTAATAAACGCGTCTTTAGAACCCCAATTATACAATACATCGCATTTTAATTGGCTTATCGTTGCTGAATCCTGCTCTGGAAATCCGTAATACATCACACATGCTTTAGCTTGTTGCCCAGCCAAAATCGTTGCAGTAAAAGACCATGCGCCGCCCATACACCAGCCGAGTGTAGCTACATTTTTATCTGTTCCCACCACTGCGAGAACGCCTTCCACAATATTTTTCCCGCGTTTTTCATCCAGCGCGGTCGCATATTTTTTTGCTTCTTCGGGTGTGGTAGCTACATTGCCATCATAAAGATCAATAGCATATACATCAATATTGCCCAGCATTTTTTGCCAGCGTTCGGCTTCCTGTTTTATATAATCATTCAATCCCCACCATTCGGGAAATACAAGTAAGACATTATTGGTGGCTTGGTCGGAAGGCAGATAAAATGCACGTCCTTCTTTGCCGTCTTTGGTTTCGAAGCTGATCATCTTGCCGGTTTTAGATTCATATTCAAACGGAAGCGGTGCTTCATGTGCTGCTTGAAATTTTTGAGTTGATGCCATTGCAACCCAGCCATTGTTTTGTACACAACAATTTTGAGCATTTAGCTGAAACCCGGCTATTGAAAGCAGAAAAAGAAAACAAGCATGTTTCATAAATAACCTTTTTTCTGAATAAACTATAATTATCACACCAACATTTTTTCTTTCACAGTATTGTAAAAACTCGGTCACAGGGTTGTCATATCGCAGTATAGTTATTGCATCTGCAAAATGCCCGAAATAAATTAGTGGGATTATTTCATCATTAAACCAATCTGTATGAAAAATTTACTATGCTTATCGTTGGTGTTTATCAGTTTTAATTTAAAAGCTCAGATTTTTACTACAAAAGAATACATTGATATTGGTAATATAAAAGCCTCTATGGGGGTGCATGGTAATCTGTGGTTGGATGCCGATTCTCTTACTGCTGCTTGTGAGTTTCCTAAAGGGTCTGGTAAAAATATTCATTCCAGCGGCGGACTTTGGATAGGAGGTTATAACGGGAATAATATGCACGTTTCCGCTCATAAATATCTTGGTTCAGCGAATGGATATAATGCGACTGATTTTTGGCCTGGTCCTGTTGTAGACATTTTGAATCCGCAAGTAAGTTATGCCGAATCACAAAAATGGGCGAAGGTTTGGAAGGTGAACAGAACAGAGGTTAATAACTTTCTTTCGCAACCCACACACACCTTAAATAATACACCGACAGCTATATTGGAATGGCCGGGAGAAGGAAATACTTATGCGAAAGGGAATGGCGGTGTGAGTTTGTTTGTCCCTATGAAGGATTATTCAAGAAGTTTTGCACCCTATGTAGATGTAAATAATAATGGAACTTATGACCCTTTATCGGGAGATTATCCTGAAATCATTGGTGATCAGGCACTTTGGTGTGTTTACAATGATATGGGTAATACACATGATCTTACTAATGCTCAGCCTCTTGGTGTAGAGATTCGCTGTTTAGCGTATGCATACCATAGAAACAGTAACGTTGATAACATTGTGTTTTACAAATATGAGATTATTAACAGAGTAGGCTTAGTCTTTGACAGTGTATGTGTTGGTTTTTTTGATGAAGGAGATTTAGGAAGCCCGTTCGATGATTATATAGGGTTCGATTCAACGAAAAATCTTGCAATCACCTATAATGCGTCACCGGTAGATGGAAGTGGAGAACCTACTTCTTATGGGAGTATGCTACCTATTACAGGAGTGTCAATTGTAGATATGCCCGGAATGAATTGTAGTTTTTCAAAACCTGCAAACAGCTTTATGACTTTTGCTTCTGGAAGCTCCGTAAATGCTTATAATGCACCTCAGTCTGCTATGGAATATTATTACTTTATGACCAGCAGATTTAAAAATGGACAACATCTAAGAAACGATTATACTATTCCAGGAAGTCCTTCAACAGGTTTGGGAAATGGTCCGAATGCAAACTATCTTTATAATGGAGATCCATCTGATATAACCCAATGGAGTGAGTGTGCTGCTCAAAATGCTGGAGGTGACAGGCATTCTATTTTTTCTTTTAAGTTGGATGGACAAATTACTTCAGGGCAAACAATTACAGTTAGCTATGCGCTTCTTGTTACCAATCCTGATACAAATAATGGTTGTCCTACTGTAAGTTTTGCAAAGATCAGAGAACTTGCAGACACCGCCCTTAAAGTTTATTGCGACCCGCTTCCAATTAATACTACAAATGTTTTTTCTATAAACAAAAAGTCATTATCCATTTATCCTAATCCTGCGAGCGACGAACTTATCCTCGAATTGCCTGTCAAAACACCGGCTCAGGTTATTATAACAGATATGCTGGGCAAAACATTTTCCTGCAAGTACACGCAAAACCAAAACAAAATAAATGCGAATATCAGCGCACTGCCGCACGCAGTTTATACCGCCACGGTGATATGCAAAGACGGCGTTTACACTAACAAGTTTACTAAGCAATAATTTCTTTTTATATTTTTGAAAGCGACTTTTCATAAGGTCGCTTTTTTTTTCTGACTATTCTTTTGTGAAGCGCTTTTTTTCATACCTGTTTTTCATAGCGATCGTAACGATTAGTTGCTTTTCCTGCCGGAAAGATTTACTGAAACCCAAACTGGTACAGCGTCTGGAGACATTTTCTTCCAAAGAAGATCGTCTTAATAAAATTCTTTTCATCAATGACAGTGTAGGATTTGCGGTAGGAGGACAGCGTTTTTTTAACGGACTCATTCTTAAAACGGAAGATGGCGGAGAACATTGGCAACCTATTTATCTGCCCGATAATGGCAACGGAATTTACGGAATTACTAATAGCCCTTTTAATGAATTGTTCACCATAGGATTTTCAGGAAAAATGATGCGCTCGGATAATGAAGGAAAAGACTGGACGATGGTGCAAACGAGATATGAAGAATACAAAGACCTGTTTTTCAGCACTCCGCAGTGGGGCGCGGCTATTGGCGGTATCAGTTTCCAAACGGGCTATATTATGTATTTGAATGCTGGTGGCGAAGTTTACAGACGAGATTCCTTAGCCAATGAACTGAATGATATAGAAATGAAAAATGCGAAGGAAGGATATATATGTGGCTATGGTGTGGTGTATAAAACGGATGATAGTATGAAAACATGGACGCTGCTGGATGTGAAGAATGATAATTTTACTTCCGTACAGCTAATAGAAAATCAGGTCTGGATTTGTGGTTACAACGGCAGCATTTTTTATAGTGGTGATGATGGCGCGCACTGGCAAAGAAAACGTAATGGAAATGATCTTACAAAACCACGCTATCGTTTGCTGGACATTTATTTTACCGATGCCGATCATGGATATGCCTGCGGTGAAAACGGGCTGCTGATTTATACAGATGACCGGGGAGAACACTGGATGGAATATGAGCGTTTCACTCACGTGCATTTGCGCAATATTGCACATCGTAAAGATGGAACACTTTTTATTTGCGGAGATGAAGGCAGTTTGTTTAAGCTGCAGCCCAGGCAATAAAATAATGATTGTTTTTATTGTAGTATTCTTCTTCCAATTCCTTTAAGCTAAGCGCAGATTCATCTTTGAGCCACTTATCCAAAAGAGAGATTTTATAATGGTGTTTTTCAAAAAAATGATAAAGATCTTTGGGTTCAGCTCCGTAAATATCAGAAGCACCCAATCCAAATTCAAAAATGATAACAGGTTTACAACGTTCTATAGTTTTTTCGGCGCCACGCAGCACCAGCAGCTCGGCTCCTTCTACATCTATTTTCATAAAACCTACCTGATAGTTTTCGTTTAAAACAGAATCAAGACGTTCCGTATGCACTTCTATCAGTGTGTCTTTTTCATTATTGCGGTCGTAATGCCTTTTTTTAATGCCGCTGTAAGAAGGGTTGGAAATGACGTAGTTGAAATTGATGATGCCGTTTTTATCACTTAACGCCGTTTCTGAAATGGTGCAGTGGGTACCTTTATATTTCTTTTTAAGAAAGCAGTAAAGCTCCGGTATGGGTTCAAATCCATAATGTTTTCCCTGTGGTGCAGATGCGATCATCAAATCCAGTATTTCTCCTTTGTGACAGCCTACATCTATGCAGTTAGTAGTTTCTTTACAACATTTTTTAATTACATCATCCGTAAGCTGGTCGTAATATATATTTTTTGTGATAGCAAAGGGGAGCTTTCTGGCTATCTTTTTCAGTATCTTTTTCATGAATGAATTTTCCGAAAATCCGCCTCAAACTTAGCTGATTTTTTGAACATGATTTTTAAAGAAAAACAGAAGGCTTTAATTACAGGCTTTCCAAACTGTTGCGGCATTGCAGCCACCAAAACCGGAAGCGGTTTTCAGTGCATAGGTCAATAGTTTTGACGATGTGTTTTTGGTAACGTTTATTTCACAAGAAACTCCTGGCTCTTCAAAACCTATTGAAGGAATAAGCTGCTGATTTCTTAGGGCTTCAATTAATAAAGCCGTTTCTGCAATGCCGGCTGCGCCCAGTGTATGCCCGATGTAGCCTTTAAGGCTGTGTATAGAAGCGCTTGCAACGCCAGCTAAGGTAAAAGCCTTGGACTCCATTTCATCATTATAAAGCGTCGCTGTACCATGTGCCGAAACAAGATCAATTTCATGTGCAGAAATTCTGGCTTCCCTGATCGTTTTGTTTATTGCCATTGCCAGTTCTTCACCGGTACGCGATGGTCCGGAGATGTGATTGGCATCATTGGACGTAGCGCCGGAAACCAATTGCGCAAGAGGATGATGGGTTTTATTTGAAGAAAGAATAAGCGTAGCCGCAGCTTCGCCAAGGTTAATGCCTGCGCGGTTTTTATCAAAAGGTTTGCAGGGCGCTTCGGCGATTGCCTGAAAAGATTGAAATCCGTTTAAGACAAATTTTGTAAAGCGATCGGCTCCGGTGATAATCGCATTTTCATACTTCCCGGATTGCAACAGGCGCAGCGCATATAGCGTGGCGATAACGCCCGAAACGCAGGCGTGTGAAACTATAATTGGCAGATGGTCAATGCCCAATTGTTTTGAGATCAAAGCGGCGCTTGTAGAAAGAAGTAAACGGTCATCCTCTTTTTCATACAGCCATTCTATATTTCCTTTCGTAGAAGAAAGAATGAACACTGTCTTTTTAAAATCAAGTGGTTCCTCTAAATTGCCGAGCGCTTCTTTTGCTGAAAAAACAGCCATTTGCTCAAAGGGGGAAAGCAACACGCCGTTCTGCGTTTGCGCATGAATAAGTTGCCATTTCGTCGGGTCAATTTTAGAAGCCCAAAAACTTTTTTCGCTGAAGTGCAGATCTTCATATTGACTGATGCCGGATTGCTTGCGCAAGATGGCTTGCCAGTGATTTTCGGTGTTCATGCCCAACGAAGACGTTACGTTAGAGGCAAGAGCAAATACCGGTTTTATCAATTGTTCAGCCATTTTTTCTTCCATTGTATCATATACTCCGGCAACGTAAGCATTAGCTCCAGATTGTCACGGTGCATAAAAACCTGTGTAGAATTACCACTCGCTACTTTTTCATTTGTAGCTATATCGTAGATGTTATAATCAAACAACAGTTTGGCTGCCGGTGTATCGTGGTAGGTTGTTTCTATTCTTATTTGATGTCCGTAACGGAGAATTCTTTTGTACTCACAATTTACGCGAACAATAGGTACTACAATATTATTTCTGTAGAAGTCAAGATATTTCAAATTGTATTCTTTACCGAAGGCTTCTCTTCCATCTTCGAAATAACGAATAAAATGCCCGTGCCATACGATGCCCAGAGGATCAGCTTCACTAAATTTCACTTCCGTTTCAAAATGATGCGATAATTTTTTCAAGACCTATTTTTTCATGAGGTAAAGAAATGGAATATGCGTTTTTTATATTCCATTTCTACTATTCCGGTAAATGCTAAAAGCTTACCATTTCTTCAGAGAATTTTTGGTTTCTTTTATTGCTTTTACAATGCTGCCCGCCCAGTAGTTTCTGAATCCGAAACCACCCGCTTTCACTACTATGCGATGCGTAAGGATTGTTTTTTTGGTGGACATATTTACAAACGTAACCCAATAGGCAGCCATTTCTTTTCCTTTGCTCATAGCCTCGGCAAAAAAGAACATACCAATTCCTTTCTTACCCTGAAAATTATAGTTGCTTACAAGTCTTGTAATATCACTTTCCTTTAATCTTTCAAAATCATTCGCATCATCTGAAAAGAAATTGCCTTTAAGCGCATTGTTCGCTTTCTCCGTTACCGCTGTGGCGTAGTTCACTTCAGTACGGTTTACCGCATCCGCGATTTTATAACGGTCGGGCTCGTTTTCTACCAGAGAATTCCAGGCATTGAAATATTTATCTCTTAAAGCGCTATTGGTGATCTCTCCTGCATCCTGGTATTGTGTTGCCGGGCCTATAAATTTCAATTGGCTGAAGTCGATGCCCAGCCATGTGATTTCATCGCTGCCTGCAAGGATGTCTTCTTTCGTTTGCGCGAATGTAACTGCGGCGACAAATAAAAAGGAAATGGATAAAATGAATTTTTTCATGATGATTATTTTTATGGTTGAATAAAAATTTTTAATTCACAAGAGGCTATTTCCATTTGGTCTTGCATAATGCTTGCTTGTACAATTTGTGCATTCAGCACCTGCATCCCAAAGTTTACCGTAGTAGTAATAGTAGCTCCACTTTTGGGTAAGGTATTGATAAGTAAATTTTTCAAAGCGCCGATAAAGCCGACAGGCGCCGCCGTACCACTGTGAAAAGCTTTGAAGCCTGTGCCTGCGGCAGCTGTTTGCGCCATGTTTTCTACAAGCCCCGATGCTATAAAAAATCCATCTTCTACAAAAAAATGATCGTGTGGTATGGTAAAAGATGTTTTGGAGCAAACTTCATCTGTACTGATAAGCGTATCTATCATTACAAAAGGAGGACGTTGCGGTATGTAATTTATAATGTCGTTCATGCGTTCCAAAAATCGTAATAATTAAACCATTGTTCCGGGTATTTTCCGAGCATTTTTTCTACAACCTGCACATATTCATGCAGCATCATTTCCATTCCTTTTTTACCGGCACCTTCATATACTTTCGCTTCAAAAGAATAGTAATGATAGTGTAAATTACTTTCTTTAAAAGCAAATACAAAACTCACCGGCGCTCTCAGCTTCGCTGCCAATACAAACGGACCGAGTGGAAAATTAGCTTCTTTTCCCAAAAAAGAATGCGTAATTGTACGGTTTCCCGGGCGAAAACGATCTCCATGCAAACAAATCAGTTCATTACGCGCCAGTGCCGCGGACATTTCATAAATATGTGAAAGATCGTCTTTGATAAGGATGACATTGAAAGAACGTTTGCTTTCAAACTGATCCATATATTGTTTCATCTGATCTTCTTCGCCATCGTACATTACAATGTTGATGATCGCATTTACACGTTTCAGCATTTGACCCGCTGCTTCCCAATTGCCCAAGTGTGCGCTTAGCAAAATACCGCCTTTGCCGTTGGTTACCATTTGCTCTATATGTTCTACACCTTCGTGAGTGAAGGTGAGCTGTGTAGGGATATTTGCAAGCAAAGCAATTTTGTCAATCAACGTTTGCCCGAAGATGAAGATGTTTTTTTTAATAAGCTGTTGGGTCTTATGCTTATCAAAACCTAAACGTTGCCGGTAAAGATAGCGAAGAGGCTGTGTAGCCGCAGGCACAAACCACCGATAATAGAGTGTAACAAAATGCAGTAAAGAATAAGCGGCATTAAGCCCGCCTTTGCGTAAAAGCCAGACAAAAATTTTATAACCGGTAGTAGAGCCGCGGCTGCGGCCTTCCCAGGCGGTGTTATCCGACATGCGCGGTTTCCATACGTGTAAATACGTAGTTGTAAAAATCCTGAATGGTAGTCATTTGTTGAAAATCTTCAGGTTTTACTTTAAAGCCGAAATTTTGCTCTATCGCTACTACAAGGTCTATATAATCCAGACTGTCGAGGTCAAGAGTAGCTTTAAGATCAGCATCAGGTGTTATTGCCTCCGCGTCCACTTCAAAATCTTCTACCATAAAGGCATTAATACGATTGATAATTTCTTGCTGATTCATAAAAAATAAGTAATTGAATTAGGGATGTGCTTTTCTGTAAGCTTATAATTTCAGGGCGCAAAATTATTAAAAAAACAAGTCATAAAAAATAGCATTCCCAATACAGGTTTTTTTAAAGTAGAATATAGGAAAGAGCTTAGTAATGAATGTCTATGATGCTTACCAAAGCGATGACCATACCGCCTTTGAGGTGCAGGTACTTATCCGTAATAGACCATATTGTGGTGAATACCGATTTCGGGCCTTCCGTGGTTTCGAAAGTAATGTGGGTTTTGCCTTTAAACTCGTTGCCAAGGCGCACTCCATAATTGAGAATGTTTTTCCAGTATTCGGATTTATCAACAAACGCGGGTACTATTTTGTACTCCGGTATTTCTTCTTTAGCTATTAAAGTGGGCATATCAATTTTGGTTTATTAATTCTAAGTTACCATTTTTTGGGAAAGAAGTATAAGACTGGAAGTATTTTTTACATGCGCATATCTATTGTGATTTTTTATAACTTTAAGATATTTCAAAACTCTTTATGAAAAACTATTCTCTTTCTGGTTTTTATAGCTATAACAAATAAACCTGCCTGCTATTGCACGCATTAGCTGTGGTTATGGTATTATTGCTTCACCTGAACACACAGGCACAGGCAGTGATAGGCAGCAAAGACTGGGCAAAGCGCGGTGGCACATGGGCACCGTCTGCCGGTGGTGATGATAATTTATCTGACATGGTGACCGACAGATGGGGCAATATCTATGTGCTTGCAGAGTCGTACGGAAAGGTGAATATTGACGGACACATAGCCGCGCCGGACAGTAATGCCAAGCGTACCCTTAGCAGTTGGGACTGCTACGGTAATTTCAGATGGATGAAAGTGTATTATGGGGATAGTGGTGCTGGCGTTTATAGCCAATTAGGTATTGATAGCAACGGCAATGTATATCTTGGAGGCATATTCTCAATCCCACAACCCGGAGCTATTTTTCATTTAGATGCAGATACCGCTTTTATGGGAGTGATCAGCAACAGACACTTCATTATTAAATACGATAGTGCAGGGGCAATGCAATGGTTAAAAACACCAATTAATAACTGGACTGAAGGCATATGGATGAATATGTCGGTGACGGAAGGAGGGGACATCTACAACTATGTCCATCTTGCGAGCGGAGCACATGAAGGAGGAGCGTATGCTCTAAATACAAATAGCTATTGTGTGGTAAAATACAATACTTCCGGTACATTTCAGGCTATTACCCTGCTGGATATGAAAAGTGTTTTAAATAGTTCTGCACAGTATTCCTACTTTTCCCATTTTACAAGAGATCATGGTACGGGGCGGTATTATGTGACAGGGTCTAATTTAGATTTCAGTGCCGATTCTTTGACAATCGGCACCACGCCAATACTTACTTCGGTAAGTACCACACAAACCAAATACAGACTTTTTGCTGCGGCTTTCTCTGCCGGAGGCAACAGCCTATGGGTAAAAACGGGAGACACCGGCAGAAATGGCGAGCTCTACACTCCTGTTTTTGACGAAGATGGTAATGTGTATATGTCAGGCTATTCTGATACTGGGAATGTATTTGATGGCAATATTCCACTTGATTTTAGTTTTATCATCTCATTGGATAGCAATGGCAATAAGTTGTGGCTGCAAAAACCTGCTAATCACGCTGGCGGAGCCTTTGCGCCACTTGTATATAGAAATGGTGTTATCCTTTTTGTGGGAGGTTATACGACCGCTCTTCAATGGGGCAATTTTTCTTTTCAAGGAGGTAGTTTTTCTCAAAAAGGTTTTGTAGGAGCTATGAACGCCGGTAGTGGCAACGTACTGCAGTTAGATTCTATAGCAGGCGGCAAATGGGCCCGTACATATAGCTATATGCTTGCCGCAGATGATAACGGGAACATCTTTGTAGGCGGAGAGTTGGGAGACAGCTTATATTTCGGGAATGATGTTTTGGCAAAGATAGATACATCCTACGCTGATAATGACTGGTATGCAGCCAAGTTTAAAGTTACCGAATGTAATTGTCAGGTCTTATCGCCGCAATTTTCTTATTCGGTAACCGCTGCAAGCGGTGTTGTGAGTTTTGCATATAATGGTCAAGTGCCTTATACTACCATAACATGGGATTTTGGAGATGGGACAATTCTTACCGGTACATCTAACCCTACACATACTTATACTCTTTCCGGCAACTTTGCTGTATGTGTAACCGTGACGAACAGTTGTGGTAATAATACCATCTGTCATCATGTAACTGTAGAAAGATCAACGACCGTCTTAGATAATGTGTATAAATCTGACGGCATCGAAATTTATCCCAATCCTGCAAGCGATAAACTTACGCTCAGTGGCGTTACAGGCAGTAGCATTGCATCAGTTTATGACATACAGGGAAGATTTATTGAAAGTTTTTTTATAAAAAATAATAAAACGGAATTGAATATTGCTGATTATACAAGCGGCATATATCTGCTGCGTATCACCGATAAAAACGGTATGCAAATGAATGCTCGATTTGTGAAAGAGTAGAAAGAAGTTATTGCTTGTAAAAAACCTCGAAGAATTTAGATTGCTTCGAGGTTTTTTAGTTTGATGAACAAAATTAAAAACTCAACGGAAACTGCAACGTCACACTTACATTTCTTCCAATATTATAAATACCAGGTCTTCTGGTGGTGAAATTTTCCGGCGCGTATTTCAACCTGCTGAGATGGTTTTGATAAGTGGTATTGAGCAAATTGTTGCCGGATAGGGTAGCTGTACAGATTGTTTTTTTCTTTTTACTAAGGATGTCCGCGCCAAAGCCCGCATTGAATAAAGAATAGCCCGGCGTTACTGTTTCCGTATGGTACGCTTCGAAAATATAAGCCTGCTTAAAATTATTTTCCAGTTCCAGCTTTACATAGCCGTTTCCGTAAAAAGAACCGAGCTGTCTTTTTTGTGCGCGCAAAGCGATGTTCCACCTTGGCGCTGGCATGAAAGGCATATTTTGGGTGCTGTCGGTTGCATTCATAAAACGACCTCTGACATAAGAAAACGTTTGTTCGAAATGCAGCCAGTCGAATGGATGGGGGTGAATGTCTAAATAGAATTCTGCGCCATACAAACCTGCAGATTGCTGTGCATACTGATATGCCGCGTATCTGCCATCATTATTGGAAACAGGAATGGAATCATTGCCATCAGCGCCGCGCAGCTTATGGATATAAATGAAATCTTGCAGATAATTATAAAACACCGAAGCGGTAAAGTGCGCATGATCTGAATTGAACTCTAATCCCAAATCAGTCTGATAGCTTTTTTCAGGCTTGAGTTGTAAGTTGCCGTATTCATAGCGGATGGTTCCTTCATGTCTGCCGTTGGCGGAAAGCTCTGCAATATTGGGCGCACGATAACCGGAAGCGACATTGAACTTTATAATGGTTTTTCTAGCCAGCTTGTAGCTCATACCCAGGCTCCCGTTCAGGTTTGAAAACGTTTTGCCAAATGAAGAAAATAATTGCAAACCGTTTTCATCCGTTAATGATTTTGCGTTCATATCTCTGTGGTCATAACGGATGCCGCCCGATACATAAAGCTTATCCCATTGTTTGTTGACGATGGTATAAATGCCTGCGTCAAATAAGTCATAATCAGGCACTAAAAATTCGCTGCCCCGGTTAGTATTCTGCTGCTTCATGCCGCTTGCGCCAATGGTTATATGCCATTCTTTCCAATGTGGCAGATGATATTTTACATCGTAAGTAAAGGTCTTTAGCAAGAGATTGAGTCCCGGCATATCTGGGTTTGACACTTCTTCAAATTCGCGTCGCTCATTTTGCTGAAAACCCAGAATCATATTGAGGCTGCTTTCATTTTTCAGGTAGAAATTATTATCCCAAACCAACTTTTTATGATTGATCTGTTGTCTTGGAATCGCCAGTTTATAAGATGTTCCGTCATTAGCGATCTTTTCTTCATCCTGCCCGTTATTGTTTATCGGCATTAAAAATTTTCCGGTGGCGCTGTCGCGTTCTCCTTCGGCAATACCCAGTAGCTGATTAAAAGAATTGAAAGTAAGTTTGGAATAGCCCCATTGTTTATTAAGCCCGATGCCTGCGCCAAAATCCCGGTTTTTATAACGGGTATCAAATACATAGCCGTCGTACTTGTTTTTATAATCATGCGCGTTTTTTGCCGTTCCGAAAACATTCCAGATAATGCCTTTATTATTGCCTGCAAGGTGTGCATGCAGAGCGGCGGAGCCATTGTTGGTCTGATAGTTGGTAGTAATGGAACCTATTATTTTTTCCTGTGGCAGGCTGGGTGTGGTAATGATATTGACTACGCCCGCCAATGCGTCAGATCCGTAAGCAAGCGAAGCAGGGCCTTTCAAAACCTCTACAGAAGAAACGTTATAATCATCCACTTCAATGCCATGCTCATCGCCCCATTGTTGTCCTTCTTGGCGTACGCCATCGCTTATGGTAAGTACACGGTTAGCGCCCAATCCTCTGATGACGGGTTTTGAAATTGCGGGGCCAGTGGCGGATTTTGCCATGCCCGGTAAGTTGGAGATCGCATCTATAATGTTGGATGAACTGTTTTCTCTAAGTGTTTTTGCTGAGATAGAGGCGATAGGGGTGGGGCTGCGATCGCGCTCTGTGCTATGGCTGGGGCCGGTTACAATTACTTCGTTTTTCTCAATAATATTCTCTTTTAAAATCAGATCCATTTTAGTAGCGCCTGCAATGGTCACCTGCTTGGTGAATGTGGAAAATCCAATCATATTTACCTGGATGAGGTACGTGCCTTTGGGTAAGTTACTGATGGAATAGTTTCCCCAAGCATCGGTAACGCCTCCGGTTTTTAAATCAGGAATAATGACATAAGCGCCTGTAAGCGCCGCGCCGGAGGTGTCTTTTACAGTGCCGGAAAGAGAATTGTCCGATTGTGCATTTGCAATGAATGAAGTGGTGAATAGTAATAAAATAAGTATGAACAAATGTCGTAATGCTGACATGACGTTAGTTTTTTATAAATAGATGATGGAATTGCCTGTTTTTATAGCAAGAACAGGATAAGCTAAAGATTGTAACTAACACATGGTGGTCCTCTGAAAGCAGGGATGATCAGCTCTTTCGTGATATACGCTTCGCGAATTTCCACTGCAGAAATTGTAAAAGAACCCGACTTTGCAAAAGGGATAAAGAAAGGTGTCGGTGCTTCGAAGGGTGGTAAAGAATCGCTTAGAAAACTACAGTGATGGTGTTTGCTATCAAAGCTGAGCTTGGCGTTGCTGGGATGATGAATCGTATCGGTATGTCCCGCAAATCCGTGAATAAATTCTTTTGCTGTCCCTCCGAACAGAATGAGAAAAGCAAGGCAAAAAGAAAGAATAATATGTGCTGTCTTCTGACGATACATGAACGGCGAACGTAAAGATAATTTAATTAAAGACACTGTATCTTGTCATCAGATGAAAAAAATATTTCCCATTTGGTGCTTTGCAATGGCGGGTATTTTCTCTGTTGTATCCTTACGGGGAATGATGCTGGAAGAGTTTGGAACGGTGGTAATTATTCCCGCTTTGCTTTGCATCGCGTTAGTGATTGTAGGCGTGAAACATAGCGGCAACAATGAAAATACGAATCAGTAACCTACTAACTTAAATGCTTCCGAACTTGCCTTCAGCCACTCTATCTTACCGAGATCCATACTGAATGTGATACTTTTTAGCAGCTTGTCTTTGACAATAACTGACTTGAAATAATCACTATAATCACTGCTCATCAGCAATGGAATATAAATGTGGATGATGTCTTTTACATGAACTTCCACGCCGGCGTCAAACAATATCTTATTACCACTGGGATTAAGTTTATGCGCATCTGCAAACGTGGCGACATCCAAAAATAACCTTACCGGCAATTTGACTGGAAGATCTGTTTTGAGATTCAATGCCGCCAGCCAATTGTCGCTTCTACCCAAAGGCGACGCAAGAAAAGGCGTAGGTATTTTTAAACCGCCTTCTCTAAACGAAATCTGATGCGCTGAAAACCCCGATTGTTCGCTTCTGCCGATATAAGTGTCATCGTATAAATAATCATTGACTCCGGAGAAAGTACTGTTGAGAAAATAACGGGAAGTATTTAAAGACGAAGCATTGTTCAGCGTCAGAAATTTGCCTGCGAAAGCTCTTACATACAACGATTTTTTGGGAAGATTATAATCAATGCGGATCGTTGCTTCCGCCATCAGTTTTGCAAAGTCTTTTCCACCTTGTATTTCGGCCTGGTAAGAAAAGGGATTAAACGTACGGCTATTTTCGTGTGTATAACGAAGCAAACCATAATAAGAAGTCTGGTTGGTAAGCGCAGGACGATAAAGACTGTCCGCCGGACTTTGGTTATATATAAAATCTTCCTCGTTAATACCATATCCTTTGATAAGGAGGCTGCGTTTTACACTGCTGGTTGCTTCCGGTTCTTTAAAAATAAAACTTAACGAAGGTGCAATCTTTGTATAGCGTGCAAAGAGCAGCTTTGGAATATTCAAGCCGCTTTCGTTGTAATTGAAACTCTTGGCATCTAATTGTAAAGAAATTTCCTGAAATGTTTTTTCAGGATGCATTACATAAGCAACCGAGCCTAATCCGTTGAAAGTCTTGCTGCGAAAACCATACATCGGAGCAAGTATAAAACGGAATTTGTTTTCCGGCATCGTGATGTTATGAAAAACCAGTCCTGCACCAAAGCCGTCATATATATTATAGCCAATAGCGGGCAACCAGAATATTTTTTGTTTGTTGCCTGTATTAAAGCCTGTAAAAGGTTTCAGCTGCACACCCGATTTATGAAATAAGCCGTAGCGGCGATATTCGTTGTTTTGTGATTTCATATCGGCTATTGTGGGCGATATAGCTATTTTATCCCATTTCACAGGTGTCATTATGGTTACTTCCTTCTTTCCTTTAAAAGGCTCTATCCACAAAACAGTATCACCATTCACGTAACTAGCGCCTTGTGTAAACCCTGCATTAATTTCTCTAAAAAAGGTATCGTTTTTTGTTGTAATTATTCCGACAGGTAAAGCAAACTGAGTTTTGTTGTCTATGATGAATTGTGTTTTTTGTTTTTTTCTTTTCACATTCTTTATTACAAAATCTATTCGTTCCTCACTATTCATTAAATCATTAAAAAACCAGTCTAAATTTTTGGGACTGTTCTTTTCCATAACCGCTCTGAAATCTTCGGGATAAGGATGTCGGAATTTCCAGGTTTGGTAATATTCATGCATTCCATTTTCAAAAGCTTCTTTACCCATATAGGCTTCCAGCCAACCGAGAAACCATGCTGTTTTGTAATACACATCCATTCCATAATTTATCTCGCGAAAGTTTTTAGAAGTTTGGTCAATTGCCTGGTCTTTTCCTGATGCCGCTAATTGCGCGATTACGCCTTTATTCAGATCTACTTCAAAACGGATTCCCTTTTTCTTTTTGGTTACAGCATGTTGCGCATTCGAGTCAGCGGTTTCCATCATCGTGCGCATTTCATAAAAAGTGTTGATGCCTTCATCCATCCATGCATGATCTCGTTCATTGCTTCCTAATATTCCATAAAACCAGTTATGTCCCGCTTCATGTACGATCACATCTTTATCGCCACCTTCTGTTTTGTCAATAATTGTCACCGTCGGATATTCCATTCCGCCTCCCGCTTTCATATCACCCTGCACCGCTTTTATGGTTTTGTACGGGTATGGACCCACATATTTCCCATAAGTTATCAAAGCGTCTTTCAACGCTTGTGTTCCTTTGCGCCAACTGTTTTTATAAGCCGGGAGAAAAGCGGTGTAGATAGAAACATCGTTAAATGTATCTTTTCTTACAATAAATCGTTTATCGGCAAACCATGCAAAATCATGCACATTATTTTCATGAAAATGTAACGTCTTGTATTGATAACTGCTGGGCGGAATAGAATCGGTAAATTTTGTCTTTGCATAGCTCGTATCGTACCAGTTGATTGCCGCCAGACTGTCTAACCATTTATTTTCTTCTTCATTCAAAAGATTGCCGGTTGCCATTACCACATAGTTTTTGGGCAACGTAATATTTACATCATAAGAGCCATATTCACTGTAAAATTCTCCCTGATCCAGATAAGGAATTGGGTGCCAGCCTTTGCGGTCATATACGGCAGGTTTGGGAAACCACTGAGAAATGAAATAAGCCTGCTTCGTATGTCCCATTCTTGAAAAAACTTTCGGGATCTTCACGCGGAAAGGTGTGAAAATAGTTATTTGTGCGCCCGGAGCTAAAGGCTTTATCAAATTGAGGCGTGCGATATCCGGTGTATTTTCTGTGCTGTAATAATTCAGTTCGTTGCCATCCACTTCAAAAGAAAGACTGTCTATAAACCCACGTTGATTAGGTTTTGCATAGTAGAAATCGGTTTTGCCCTGTACATATTGTTGCTCTGCAAACTGCGTGTGATCATGCTTATATGCGTTTGCCCAAAGATGCAGATAAAGATATGTAAGTGTGTCGGGAGAATTATTGGTATAAACGATCGTTTCATCGCCCCGTAAAAAATGATGTTCATCGTCAAGCGTTACATTTATTTGCGTGGCTACCTGTTGCTGCCAGTAACTATTCTGAGGCTGTGCGGTAAAATGAATAAAAGCAAAAAGTAGAAAAAAAATAAGACGTTTCATGTGTGTCTGCAACAGTTGTACGCCCAAGATAAGACAGGTTTTTGAAAACAAATGAAAGCATTCCTGAAAATGAGCAGCATAAAAAAACCACCGGTTGCGGTGGTTGAAAAATGCTTATGCTTTTTTAGCAGATTTTGCAGTAGCGGTTCTCAGCGTTCTTCTGGCGATTCTTTTTTTGCCGAATGAACCCATCGCTATTTTACCGCGTTTGGTGCGTTTGTCGCCTCTTCCCATGATAATACGTTTTTGTTTTTTTGATTTAAGGGTGTAAAAATAAAAAAAGCAAGCCAAATGATTGCTTGCTTTTCCTGCCGGAGAAATAAAAAATTATTTCTTGCCGGAAATTTTAGTGGAAAATTCTTTACCTGCTTTGAATTTAGGAACTTTACGAGCTTTAATTTTGATGACTTCGCCTGTTTGCGGATTGCGGCCATTGCGTGCAGCGCGTTCAGAAACAGAGAAAGTACCGAAACCTACCAAAGTAACGCGATCACCTTTTTTCAAAGAAGCTACCACGCAGTTGGTAAAAGAATCAATAGCGTCATTGGCTTGTGTTTTTGTAACACCGGCATCTTTTGCGATCTTATCGATCATTTCAGCTTTGTTCATGCTTGTTTAATTTTTTTTGTTGTGAGAAATAAATTCAGATGGGGCAAATATAGTGAGGTTTAGCACAGTTCCAAATATTCATTTGAAAAATTTTCGCTTCAAAAGCCTTGCCAGTAGCAGCTTTCCACAGTTTATTCACATAAATTCTGCTGTGCAAAGACAAACGCTTTTCGCTGAAAGCCTTTTATACCAAGGATTCTGTTGGGAAAATTCAGAATTTTTTCTGCATCAGGGTTCTGAAAGCGATGAATTTATCGCCAAACCTGCGAATGCCTTCTTCCCGCATTTGCTGAGCGTGATTTTTTATATAGTCGTTGTATTCGTTGAGGCTTTTGCATTGGTATTGCGCTACGTAAGTCATGCCTTCGGTTTCATCCTGTTCCAGCAGTTTATGAAGCTGGTAGCTATCAAAACAGCCGGTATCGAAAAGCGCCGGCATGTGCTCATTTTCCATCCAGCGCAGCCATTCTTCTTCTATTGAAGGGTCTACTTTGATGGTTACGTTATACGTGATCATTTTTATTAAGAGTGATGATAAGAATTTTTAAAAATAGTTTAGGCAAATTTGCTTCGTTTTACAAGATATGTATGCAGTAATTGTTCAACAGAAGTAGTGAGATCAATCGGCACATAATCTATCTGATATTGATGACAGCGACTTTTTATATTTTGTAAAAACTGCTCGATGCGAGCCCTATACTCTTCCTTTACCTGCTGCGGTTGCAGTTTTATTTTTTCTCCTGTTTCCATATCCACAAATTCATAAGGTCTGTTTTCAAATTCAAAACGTTGTTCCTGCGCCGCTTCGGAAAGATGAAAAAGTATGACTTCATGTTTGTTGTATTTTAAATGTTGGAGCGCTGAAAAAAGCGCTTCTTCGTGTCCCGGAGCATCCACCATATCGCTGAAAACAACAATCAGAGAACGGCGATGCATTTTTTCGGCCAATTCATGTAGCGCGTTAGTGGCGTTGGTGGTTATTCCCGCAGCATTTTTGCCGAGTTCATTTTCCAGTTTTGCCATCAGCATCCTGTAATGTGTATGCGAAGAACGGCATTCGGAAAGGTAGCGGATATGCTCATCGAAGAATGCGAGGCAGGTGGCATCTAACTGTTTTTTTAATAATTGAATAATGCAGGCCGCGCCGAAAATGGAGTAATCTAATTTGCTGAGCTGCTCTTGCTTATCAGGAAAATGCATGGAAGATGAAGTATCTATCGCAATACAGCATCTCAGGTTCGTTTCTTCTTCAAACCGCTTTACAAAAAGTTTGTCCGTGCGGCCATAAACCCGCCAGTCTATATGCCGCAGCGCATCACCCTGGTTATACAGCCTGTGTTCTGCAAACTCCACCGAAAACCCATGAAACGGACTTTTGTGCAAACCAATAATATAACCTTCCACTGTCTGCCTTGCCAGCAATTCAAGATTTTCAAATATCGGTTGAGGCTTTATCATCTTTAAAAAATGAACAGACCAAAAATAAGTGAGAATGAACAGGATAAAAACTTAAAAAAATAATTTTTGGATGCGATTGCAGGTAAATGCGCTTAAAGTTGCCGCTTTGCAATGGTGGCTTGCACGTTTAAAAATTATCTATTACCTTTCAACCGTTAAATTTATTTTTTAATGAAATTTCGTTTATCCACTGTGGTGCTTGGGTTCTTTTTAACGGCTGTAGTATTTAGCTCCTGCACACGAGAATATACTTGCACATGCGATATTTCTTACAAAGGGCAGCCGGGGTTGCCTGAACCTTTTACAAAAGAATATACAATACGGGATACCAAGAGCAAGGCTAAATCTGTTTGTGAAGACAATTCTGACAGTTCGCAGACGGGAGGTATTACTACCGTGGAAAAGTGTCATTTATATTAAGGAACTTCGTGCCGATATTTTTCATTAGATGAACGGCGATAACAAGACTTCTGCAACTCCTTTTTTTTATATACAACGTATTTTAGGTTTTATACTGTTGCTATCACTGGCAGCGGTATTTTTATTTTCGGGCATCAGCAAGCTGTACGCGTTTGAACAGTTTTTGTGGAATGTGATGGATGTGGGTATATCCAACATGATGCTTGCAGGGATCATAGCGCGGTTATTTATTGGTTTGGAATTACTGCTGGGTGCGTTTCTCGCTTTGCATATTTATTTGAAATCCTTTACCTATCCTGCTGTAATGGCGCTGCTTATTTTTTTCAGTATTTATTTAATGTTTCTTATTCATACACAAGGCGACTCGGGCAACTGCGGTTGCTTTGGTGAAGCCTATCAGATGAAACCTTCGGCGGGCATTATAAAAAATATTATTCTGCTGGGCATCACGGCGATTCTTTGGGTCATTTATCCTGTAAAATCTTATAAAGGCAGTTTGTATATCGGGTCTTTTCTCGTGATGATCGGATTGGTTTTGCCCTTTATATTGTTCCCGCTCAGCAAGCAATCGCAGCCCAAAATAGTGCACGAGCCTATAGATTTAAATGCACTGTATGAAGGAAATGCCCAACCTGATGTAGAGTTGCGAACCGGGAAACACATCATCGCTTTTATGAGCCTGAGCTGCCCGCATTGTCAGAAAGCAGGATTTATTTTTCATATTATACACAAGCAACATCCTGAAATCCCTATTTTCTTAGTACTACACGGAAGCAAAGAATTTGAGAAAGATTTTTACGAAGCCAGCAAAGCGCAGCAAGTGCCGCAAATGCGCTTTGATAATACAGAAGCCTTTATCCATTATGCGCATGACGGTGTGCCGGCGATCTACTGGATTAATAACGGCGTTATAGAAAGAGATGCCAACTATTTTCAGCTGGACCCACAGAATATGAAAGAGTGGCTTTCAGAGAAGTAGGGATAATTCGTTTTATTTTTTTAACAACCCTCGTCATCAATTTCCGCTAAATTTAGTGTGCTGATACATTATGAATATACAAAGAGCCGCACCGGTTAATGAATGGCTGGCGAAGGTTATTTTTTTAATCCTGCCCACGGCTATGGTCGTTTATTTTTTGCTGTGGAATGTGAGCCAATACTTTGGCGTTATCGGAGATCCCGGTACCGGACTGCTTTCGTACTTGCCCGCAGATAACCTGAGCCTGTTGTTAAGTTTTTTCTTTTTATCGGGTGCGGTATTGAGCACTTTTTTTCACGCGTTTCGGTTTCGTTTTTTAGTGCCGTTTCTTCTGTTGCTTTTCGGAGCTTATATAATTTATCAAGGCATTGATACTTTGGCTACCGGCGAGTTCGACGCATTTTTTATTTCTAATCAGTTTCGCAGTTTTTCTACCTTGTTTTTATTAGGATGGCTGGTAGGCTGGGGCTTTATGCGATTGCGCTACTTCTCTATTTTCATAGGAGCTGCTTTGTTGTGTATATGCATTTTGCTAATTGCCAAGTCTAAAACCGATTCGGTAATGCACTTGCTGAAGGCATTCAGCCCGGCGTTGCTGTATAGCATCTATATTATTTTCACCTCAGAGCAGCTGTACAACTACAAAGACAAGGCGCAAAAATTTTGGTGGTTTCTCACAAGGCGATTATTGCTATTCGGTTTGCTGGCTTTTTTTCTTCTGTGGGGAGTAGTGTATGCAATGAAAGGAGAGATAAAACAAACAGTGGCGAATTATGGCGGCGGCGGTAAGGAAGGCAAAAACAGTCTGCTGAAGAAAAATAAAGATGGCACATTTGATCTGGAACAATATACCCGGCTGAGGGGTTCACTTGGCAGAAGTAATGAACTGCTTTTTTGCGCGCATATTGATAACTATTTTCCGAATACAGACATCCCGAATCCGCTTTATCTCACAGCTTTTCATTATAACGTATTTGACACTGCTACCGAAACTTTTGAAAAAGATACTCTGGGCGTTCCTAAAAATGATCTTTTTGAACCCAAGCCCAATAAACTTCCTCTGTTTTTTACAAAGACAGACAGCAGCGTGATCCGCAACAGTATGGGCGATAAACTTCGGAAAACGGTAGAAATAGAAGTGTATTGCAAAGCGCTTTCACCGGAAACTTATTTAGCACCCAGTACCGGTTTTTTTGTACAGCCTATAACGGTTGAAAAAGACTTTAAGGAAGAATTTAAAACTGCCTTCCGTGCCAAAAGTTATGTATCGGAATTGAACAGCGCTTATTTTATTTATAACGCCGATAACCCGCAGATAAGAGCATTTCAGGAACAACGTTTTGAAGTGTTGCGCAAGGTGACCGATTATAGTGATGTAGATAAAACCTTCATGAACTATTATACAAAGATGCCGCGCGATGCTAAGTTTCAGAAGATAACGCAGCTGGCGCAGAAAATAACGGCGAATGCCAAAACGCCGGTGGATAAAGTATTGGCAATACGCGATTATTTTCTTTCAAAAGATGAGAATGGTGAACCTTTATTTTCATACACCGATAATCCCGGCATTCCTGATATTCCCAGCGCATCCAAGTTAATGTATTTTCTTTTCGAAAACCGCAAAGGATATTGCGCTTACTATGCCGGCGCCACTTTATTTATGTTGCGCGCGTTAGGTATCCCATCCCGCATTACTGTCGGTTTTTTAACGGTGGACAGAAGCGATAAAAATAAAGGCTGGTACTGGTATTATGCCGATCAGGCACACGCGTGGGTAGAAGTTTTTTTCCCGGGATATGGCTGGCTGGATTTTGACACTACGGTAGGAAATTCTGACGCGCAGGAAAGTCCTAAACCGGATGGCACGCCGCCGATGCAACCGCCCAGAGCATGGCTGGCCGCGGAAGGTATCGTTCGGGAAATAGACACTTTAAAAAAGCTGATGACGATGCAAGTGAAAAGTATGGTATTTCATGATAAAGAATATCGTTTGCAAAAGGCGGAAGATGTGAAGATGGATTTGAAGATTGCCACCATTCGTATAGACAGCACGGACGTGCCGATAAGCGCCATCCGTAAAGGCGATGAAGCGACGGCGGTTTCTTACGCGGAAGCTATGAAAAATATAAATCCGAAAGAAAATGAAACCGGTACATCTTTAATACAGCGTTTCCCACAACCTGCACCAATTGATGAAGTATATCTGAAAAGAAAAGACCAAAGCAAGCCGCCCGGAAAACAGCAAGCTGAAATGAAAGAACAACCTGTTTCTGTAAAAGATATTCTTTTTTGGATGGCTGTTATTATAATGTCCATTCTTATCCTTTTATTATTGACACCTTCTCTTATTTACAACTACTATAAAATGCGGTTCTCTAATGCAGGCAGCCGGCAAAAACCTTACTGGGCTTATAAAACAGCGACTTTCTATTTACATCAGATCGGTTTTTATAGGAAAGATGAAACACCAATGCAGTACGCTGTGAAAACAATTGACCCACTGTTTGGAACTTCTTTTACATCGTTTATGAATATTTATTTGAAACAGAAATATGCAAAGCAACCTTTAACAGAGAACGAGCTGAACTTTGTACAAAACTTCCTGAAGCCTTTTATTAAAAAAATAAAAAATCAAACATCCTTTAAAAAACGATTTGCAGGTTTTATAAATCCACTGAGATGCATTACTTATTTTAGCAAGAGCGAGGAGTATGAAGGATAATATGTGACTTTCAAGTTTTAGTTTTTAGTTTTAGCTTAATTTATAGCTTTGTGCATCTTTTATGACGCAGGTTAAAGAAACACCTAAAAAAGGAAATAGAGCGGTTCGCCTTTTGTGGCGTGCATTTTGGATTGGCGTTATCCTGTTCAATTTATTGATTGTAGGCATTAATTTCGGTTTGTTAGGTTATATGCCTTCCATGCGTGAACTGGAAAACCCAAGCAGCGCCTTGTCTTCCGAAGTATATGCAAATGATGGCACCTTGCTGGGCAGGTATTTTGTGCAAGACCGTTCGAACAGCGAGTATAATGAAATTTCTCCCAATATCATCAATGCGTTGCTGGCTACGGAAGACGCGCGTTTTTATGAACATTCTGGTATTGATGGAAGGGCTACGTTGCGGGCAGTTTTGTTATTAGGTAAAGAAGGCGGCGGTAGTACTATTACGCAGCAGTTGGCAAAAAATCTTTTCCCACGCCGTAATCCAAACGTTTTCACGTTGCCTTTTATCAAAATTAAAGAATGGGTGTTGGCGGTAAAGCTTGAGACAAATCTTACCAAAAACGAAATTATTACCCTCTATCTGAACACCGTACCGTTTGGCGATAATGTGTATGGTATAAAAAATGCGTCCCTTACTTTTTTCAATAAACAACCCGATAAAGTTTCAGTAGATGAAGCAGCCGTACTGATCGGGATGCTGAAGGGTAATACTTTGTATAATCCGCGCCGTAATCCGGAAAACGCTTTAGCCAGAAGAAATATTGTACTGGGGCAAATGGTGAAATATGGATTTCTGTCGGGAGATGAATATAGCAAATATGAAAATAAGCCCATTAAACTCAATTATCACAAATTGGATTATCATGAAGGAATGGCACCATATTTCCGCCAGGAAGTAGAGCAGGAAGTGAAAAAAATACTGAAAGGAATAAAAAAACCTAACAGCGATGATGATTATAATATTTACAAGGACGGATTGAAAATATATACAACGCTTGATATAAAAATGCAACATTATGCAGAGCAGGCGGTAGAAGAACATTTGGAAGATCTTCAGAAAACTTTCATGTCTCAGTCCGGTTATAAAGACGGAAGCATCTGGAATACAACATTGAAAGCCAATTTGCAGCGCTCTATTAAACAAACGGAACGCTACCGGCAAATGAAGGAAGAAGGCAACTCTGAAACCGAGATCATGAAAGCGATGAATACGCCGGTGAAGATGAAAGTCTTTGCCTGGAATAAGTCGCACAGCATAGATACCATAATGAGTCCGATTGACTCCATAAAGTACATGAAAATGTTTTTACAGGCAGGTTTTATGGTTGTAGATCCTTTTACCGGTGATGTGAAAGCATGGGTGGGCGGTATTGATCATACCCAGTTTCAGTATGATCATGTAAATATAGGCTCCGGTCGCCAGGTAGGTTCTACTATCAAGCCCCTGCTTTATACTTTTGCTGTGGACAATGGCTTTTCAGCCTGTGGCTCCGTATCTACCGGTGCACAGCATTTCCCGGGTTTTCATCCTACTTATTATGATGCCGGCGGTTCCAAATATGGTTCATTGCCTATGAGCAAAGCGTTGGCTCTTTCCATAAACAATGCGGCGCTGTATCTCATCAACCAGGTGGGCATCAATGCGTTTGTAGATTTTGCACACCGGTGCGGCATTTCTTCTGACCTCGCAAAAGTGCCCGCCATCGCGCTTGGCGTTTCGGATGTGTCACTTTATGAAATGCTTTGGGCTTACACTATGTTCCCGACCAATGGAATGAACACCAAACCTATTTACATCACCAAGATCGAAGATAAAAACGGGAACATTATAAAAAGTTTTGTGCCTCAGCAAAAAGAATTGATACCCGCCAATACAGCTTATACAATGGTGAAAATGATGCGGGGCGTGATAGATTTCGGTACAGGTAAAAGAATGCGATTCCGGTATGGTATAAAAAGTGAGATAGCCGGTAAAACAGGTACGACCAATAAGCAGGCGGACGCATGGTTTATAGGTTATACACCACAATTACTTGCAGGAGCTTGGGTAGGCTGTGATGATCGTGCATTACGTTTTCGCAGCGAAGCATTGGGACAAGGAGCCGCGGCTGCATTGCCTATATGGGCTTATTTCATCAAAAGAGTATATGCCGATAAATCACTGGGTATAGATCCTGATGCAAAGTTTGTAGCGCCTGATGATTATAAAGACTGCGCATTCTACGACCAGGGAAGTATGGAACGTGCGGAAACAACACCCTACGGTCATGAAGGTGGAACTTCTGTTCAGGACAGTGCAGATGATTATGAAGAAATACCTACTTTGGATGATGAAGAATGGAATAAATAATTTTTCTTCTTTAACGTCACAGAAGTGTAAGCTTTAAAAATAAAAAAGCTTTTACCCAACGTAACCAATCCTTATTGCGTCTATCTTAGCAATTGTCATTTTTTTAGTTAAAATTTGGAATATTGAAATGAATTAACTTTTTTGCAACCCGCTTCAATATTTTTTATAAAACAAAACATATTCTTATAGGCACATTTCTACCTCCAATAAATTTTATCAGAAAGACAGACTTTCTGCGATTTTAAAAAGATTTATTAAGAAATGATGCAAGTAACCACTCTTATTACCGATGCAGAATTGATAACCGCTTATCTTCAGGGTGAGGATGATGCTATTCAATCGCTTATTTACCGCCACAAAGACAAGGTTTACACCTCCATTTATATGCTGGTAAAAGATAAATGCATTGCCGAAGATCTTTTTCAGGATACCTTTTTGAAAATAATACGTACGATCAATGAAAAGCGATACAATGAACAGGGAAAATTTTTGCCTTGGGCCATTAGAGTAGCGCACAACCTTTGCATGGATCATTTCAGAAAAGAGCGCAAAAAAATACCGATCACCACAGACAATGGTGAAGATATTTTGTCTTTATTCAATTTCAATAGCGATACGCCCAACAGCAATCTTGAAAACCGTCAACTGAACGATGATATAAGAACGCTGATCGAAGCATTGCCTGAAGAACAGCGCGAAGTTGTTGTGTTGCGTATTTACGGAGATTTAAGCTTTAAGGAAATTGCAGACATCACGCAAGTAAGCATCAATACCGCTTTAGGCAGGATGCGTTATGCGCTGCTCAACCTAAGAAAAGCCATTCGCGAAAAAGGATTGATCTTGCGTTAAAAGCAATTATAGTAATTTGCTTTGCTGTATGCCGCTCCCACTTTTTTATCATTCACATGAATGCAAAACTGGTAACACGCTGGTTTTAGAAGACGAAACCGCGAAACATTTGCTTGTATTAAGAATGCAGGCAGATGAAAAAATTCAACTGACCGATGGCAAAGGATTGTTGGCTACTGTTCGCTTAACGGCTATCTCAAAAAAAAGCTGTGAAGCGGAAGTGCTTGAGCAGGAACAGAAGAAACTGCCCGAACATCGTTTACATCTGGCTATTGCTTTTACCAAAAATGCAGGAAGAAATGAATGGCTGCTGGAAAAGGCGGCAGAACTGGGTGTCGGCAGTATTATTCCTTTGCAAACCCAACGCACGGAGCGATTACACTTTAAAGAAGAACGCTGGAGGAACATTCTTATTTCCGCCATGTTGCAGTCACAGCAATATTTTCTGCCTGTTATAGAAACTCCGAAACCATTTGCTGGTGTTATAGAAAGTTTTAAAAATATATCTCAGAAATTAATAGCACATTGCGATCCGTATTATGAAAGATTGCCCTTAAAAAATGCCATGAAACCTTTTAAGGACACGATAATTTTAATAGGTCCTGAAGGAGATTTTACAAAGGAAGAAATAGAAATGGCAATAAACGCTAATTTTACCACCGTAGATTTAGGCACAAACCGTTTGCGTACGGAAACAGCAGGCATGGCAGTTTGTGCTTATTTTAAAATGATCAACGGATGAAGAAAATAATCAGTATCCTGGTTTGTTGTGTATGTTGTATTGCATCGCCTGCACAGCAAATGAAGCTCGGATTGCTTATTTACAGCGGCGGCGGCGACTGGTATGCCAATCCCACATCGTTAAAAAACCTGGCGATATTTTGCAATGAGCAAGTGCATACGAAACTGGATACCAAGGAAGTGCAGATTGAAGCTGGCAGCCCGGAAGTTTTTAATTATCCATTCATTCACATGACTGGCCACGGACGATGGGTGCTGACGGATGCAGAAGCGCAAAACCTGAGAATATATTTAGAATCTGGCGGTTTTTTGCATATTGATGATAACTACGGACTGGATGAATATGTGCGGCCGGCATTGAAAAAAATGTTTCCTGAACTTACGCTGCAAGAGCTTCCGTTTTCTCATCCCATCTACCATCAGCAATTCAATTTCCCTAACGGATTGCCCAAAATACACGAACATGATAATAAACCGCCGCGTGGTTATGGCTTAATTTACAAAGGAAGACTGGTTTGTTTTTATACGGTAGAAACCGATCTTGGAGATGGCTGGGAAGATCCGGAAGTGCATAATGACAAACCCGAAAAAAGACAACAGGCTTTGGAAATGGGCGCCAATATTATTCAGTATGTTTTTACAGGAAAATAAAATATCGTTACCTTTTATTATTCAATGAATCCCACACCGCAATTATCATTAGTTATCTGTACTTACAACAGGGATAAATATATCGCTCAGGCACTTGAAAGCATTTATGAGCAAACGGCAGCTAAAGAATTATTTGAACTTGTAGTCATAGATAATAACAGTACAGATACTACTGCGTCGATTGTAAAAAATTTTATTGACGCGCATCCTGATCTTAACGCGCATTATCATTTTGAAGAAAACAAAGGATTGTCTTTTGCACGAAACAGGGGAGTGAAAGAAGCGGACGCCGCCATTCTTTCGTATGTGGACGATGACGCCATTTTATCAACGGATTATGTTACGAATATGCTTTCTTTTTTTCAAGCTTATCCGAAAGCCGTAGGAGCAGGTGGCAAGGTAATACCCAAATATGAAAGCGGCAGCGAGCCAAAATGGATGAATAAATATCTGAATGGGTTTGTAGGAAAAGCGGATCATGGAACAGCGATCCGGAAGTATAATGAATCTATGAAATATCCTGTAGGTTGTAACATGACTTATACAAAGCAAGCTATAACAGAAGCTGGCGGTTTTAATAATGATCTTACTTTCCGAAGCGATGATAAATATATTTTTTACAAGATAAACGCTTTGTCAGATGAAATTTATTATGTGCCTGACGCTTTTGTTCACCATTATATAGACAGCCATCGTTTACAGTTTGATAATTTTAAACGCTTGTTTCTGAAAACTGGAAATGAAGAAAAAATAAGATTGCGAAGCGAATCGGGGACTGTTGGCTTATTCAAGAAATTTTTTGAACTAAGTATAAAATTTGCGGCGTCATTTATCCTGTATTTTCTTTTTTTAATTAAAGGTCAGGAACTGAAAGGACGTTATCTTCTCTATGCTCAGTGGTTTACATTAAAAGGATTTTTACTTAACAAAGTATTTGTCCGATAGTTTTACATAATAATCATTTAATAGAATTTTTTCCATCAACAAATAATACAGATAAATGGTTGAACACAAAGCTGGTTACCGCATTATCGTAATGTTTCCCTGTTTGTCAGCCGTAGTGCCGTCCTGAAAGGTAGCGTGTAACGTGAAAGCGAAAGTTTCCATATCCTGTTTTGCTCCCTTATAAGTTCCATCCCATCCTTTACTGAAATCGCTGCTTTCGAAAATCATTTGTCCCCAGCGGTTGTATATGCGGAATAAAAATTCTTTCACTCCTGCACCTTTCACATATAAAACATCGTTGGTGCCATCATTATTTGGCGTAAACGCGGTGGGCACATCAATAGTGTTGATTACTTCCGCATTAATGCGTTTGCATACTACATCGCTGCAACTGTCATCATTCCAGCCGGTAAGACATACTATATATTCGCCTGACTTTGTATATTGGTGTACAGGATTTACTTCCGTGCTTCCGCTTTCATCACCAAAATCCCAGTAATAGCTTACACATCCCACAGAGTTGTTATGAAAAGAAGTAGGAGTATTAAGCTCTGGTGTAAGTGGTGTGAAGGAAAACGATACAAAAGGTTGTTGGTTTTCTCTTAATGTAAGCGTAATCACCGAGTCGCAACCATAAGAGGTTTTAAATGTAAACTGATAAACGCCGGCTGTGTCAATGGTTTTATTGTCAAATGAAAAGGTTGTGTCGCGGCAAGTCGTTACCAGAATGTCTTTTTGCTGTGGCATTCCTACATCCAGAAGAAGAGTTACCAACGAGTCGCATCCATAGTGATTGGTAAAAGTATGCTGGTATGTACCTGTGGTATTTAAAGACTGCCCGGCAAATACATAAAAGCTGTCACTGCATATTTTTCCGGTTATGGTGCTTGGCGGAGATTTTAAAAGTGTGACCGTAAGTGTAACAAGAGAATCGCAACCCATTACATTTTGAAAATTGTGTGTATAAGTACCCGATGCAGAAATTATTTGCGAGCCAAAGGTAAAACTGGTATCACAGGTGGTGATGCTTTGATTGACCGTATCGCCGCCGGCAACAATAAGTTGTTGAATCAGCGTATCGCTGCATCCGCTACTATCGGTACCTACCAGCATTACGTTATAAGTTCCTGTAGTAGGAAATGTATGCTGCGGGCTGGTTTGACCAGACGTTGTGCCGTCTGCAAAATCCCAGAAAAAGCTAAGGGCATTTGCATTGGGAGTTTGGTTATTAAACTGTCGGGTTTTGCAGGAAACATAAGTAGCATTGAAGCTTAACTGGAGGTTTATGGGTGTAAAAGCGATAGTATTTGTAGGAAGTACAAGATTAAACAGGGTATCTCCATAATTGCCGTTTGCAGCATTCCAGGATGAATCAAAATATTGTTTGGCAACTCCATGTTTACCACCCAAAGCATTGATTGAAAGTGAACCTGGAACTGAAGACTGGGAGATCCACACTACCCCGGCACCGCCACCTCCACCAGGACCTGTGGTGTAAAGAGTAGAACTGTAAACCCAAGCGTCTGCTCCATTTCCTCCATCAACAGATGTTTGTGCAGATGAATTGTAATTAGCAATAGATAAAAGAATAGTTCCCCCTGCACCACCTCCACTATGTCCATCGTTGGCGCAACCTGTTGTTTGTCCTGTACAGTTGATAACAGAATCGCCGTTACTTTTTATAGCTTCTCCATTTCCCGTTAATGTGTTTGTATTAATGATAATAATTCCTCCGCCATTACCGCCGGGTTTATCTGTTAGCTCATTGGTATGCCCCGCGCCGCCTCCGCCGCCCATAAATATTTTATTAAGCGTATTAGAATAAGATAATCCTCCACCACCGATTCCACCAACGGCAGGAATGATTGTAGGGCATAAACCAGTTAAAGGATATTGATCACCACCATTCCCGCCAAATGTAGCATTACCACCACCTGCACCACCTGAATTGTGAGAATTGCCGCCACCACCGCCATTAGCAAGTTTTCCTCGTCCATACATTTTTGAGGAGCTGATAGTAGTTATTCCTTCTCCTTTGCAGGCACCTTCATTATTGGTTGGAGGATAATAATAATCCGTTTTATTACAGTTCATAATAGTCGAAAGCAGTGTTCCTCCACCTCTGAATCCTTTACCGCTTACATCAATATCGTTATTCAGTGTCAGCGTACCATTTACATTCATAATGAATACGCCGCCTTTAGAGCCATTCCACGCCATACAGGTATGAGGCTGAATTACTGTATAGTTCTGATAATTAGGCACCCGCACTATCTGCACTTTTCCCGCAGGTACATCATAGTGTTTCATCACTTTATAAGTAAGCGTCAGGGTATTGCCTGATTTTGCAGCTATGGTATTATATTCATAATTCCCCGCACCATTATAGGCGATCACATTTCCGAAAGACGGGCTGTTGGAAGTATCTATCGTAGCGCCTTTCATCTGTATCATCAATACGGTGTCACCTACATTGAAATCGGTAGCAGTATCTATATCAATTTTATTTTGACAAGGATCGAAATTTAATACGGCAGCATATTTGTTTATGACAGTATCTGCAGCAGGGTTGTAGCTGCAATAAGCGGATATCTCCTGTATGTTTAATGCGCGGTTATAGATTCTTACTTCGTCCAGTAAACCGCTAAAATATTGTGGATCATTCTGCCACCACGTACCGAAGCGAAGTGAACCATTTATACATGAATCTATACTGTTAGGGAAAGTGCCTACATTTACGGTTTGTTGAGCCACAAGCGAACCATTTACATAAATACTTTTTAATCCGCTGTCAAACACTACAGAAACACAATACCATTGATTAGCCTGTACCTGATTGTTTGTAATTAAATAGTGATCTGCCAATCCGGACGTCTTGAGGCAGGTGCCGAAATGTGGCGTTTCAAAGACCAAGCCGGTCGCACCTAAATTTGTTTGATTAAATTCAATTTGATACTGAAAGTTGTTGGGAAGAACTGTATAGTCGGATTTTGAAAACAAAGTTTGCGGATAAGTTCCTGTTGTTTTAAATTTAAAAGAAATAGTAAAATGACTACTTGGTGATATGGATGGGGATGCTGGTACTGAAACCCAATCGTCAATTCCGTCAAAAAAAGCAGCAGAGTTTACATTGCCCCATTGGTCGGTGCCAAAGGTTGTACCATTCAGAGCGGTACCGTTATGACCGTTGCCGCTTGCGTCAATAAAGTTTCCAGTGAAAGGATAATAAGCCAATAATCCGTTATTGAGATTTACCTGTGAAAATGCCTGAGAAAATACAATTATAAAAAGAATACACAGGGATATACGTTTATTCATTTTGGATATTTTGTATAGGATAGTATGCCCAAAGCTAATATTTTCTTAAAAATTCTTTTCAAGAAAAATAGTTGGTAACTACCTGATTTTGTATCCGAATATTTTCTGTACGAGCAACTTTATATAGTAACGTGTATAATCTTTTGCAGCATAGATGATTTTGAAAACATAATAATAAAGCCCTTTCCCTTTCATATATTCCATGATGATCATTTGATGTTTTACAAATAACTTCAGCAATCGTAATTGCTTGGATGGCTCTGTGCTGGCGTTGGCAATATGTACCAATGTATAATCTGCCAGAAAATAATTTTGATAACCCGTTTGCTGAATCTGGTAACACCAAAGTTCATCTTCGCCATACATGAAAAATCGTTCATCTAATTTTTTTTCCGGAAGCTGTTCTAAAATTTCTTTTCTGAAAATCATGTATGCGCCGATCACCCAATCACATTCAGTGTTAAAATCGCCTTTGAAATATTGGTTGAGCATCAACTGTGCCCGTTTTTTATAAGGCAGCAAATAAAGCAACGGACGTGCAAGGTCTAACAGTTCTCTGGTAATGTTTCTGAATTTCCTTCCACTGTTTTGGTAGCGCCCATCGGTGTAAACCAATTTAACGCCTGCGGCTCCTATATTTTTATGTTCTCTGACAAAAGAAGCCGGTGCCGATATGCAATCTTCAGTAAGGTATGTATCCGAATTGAGCAATAAGACTACATCACCTTTACTATGCAAAATCCCCAGATTATTTCCTTTTGCAAAGCCGTTATTCTCTGGGTTTTTTACCAGCGTGATTTGTGGAAACAGTTTCAGAAATTCATCGGGATCATCATCGGGCGAGCAATTATCTACCAAAACAATTTCATAAGGCGTCCGCACATATTGGGTGATGCTGCGTATGCAATCGCAGGTAAGAGTAAATGTATTGTAGTTGATAATAATGATGGAAACGAGCATGGATCAGGGTTTCTTGGCAACAATTACAAAATTGGTAGTGGCAATGTAGTTTTTATCCGCTTCGTCCAGCCAGGAAAAAAAGATATTAATGAACCATTTGATTCTGAAAATAAAATAAAGCGTCTTGAAGATTCTTCTGAAAAATCCTTTTTTCTGCATGGCAAAACGGAGCGAATTATGGAATATCTGCCCCGTCATTGCCCATTGTCCGCCATTGGGTGTTACTTCTACGATTTCAAAACCGGCGTTCTTTAAAATGTATTCAAATCCATAGCGTGTGAACCTGAAAAAATCGTAAGGAATCTCGTGATGTTCCCAACACATGGGGCCTGATAAAATGAGATGTCCGCCCGGTTTTAAAATCCTGAATGCTTCTGAAAGAAGTTTATTATGATCTGCAACATGCTCAATCACTTGCGTTGTAAAAACCGTATCTTTTATATTATTTTCCAAAGGTATTTCTGTTGCAGGGCAAAGTACATCTACAAGATTTCGGTCAGACTGTATGACATCGCAACCGATATAGCCTGAAATTTTGCCTTCAAAAAAAGATAAATAAGGTTTGTTACCACACCCGATATCCAGTACTTCTCCTTTCGCATAACGAGTTACGGCTGTTTTTAAGTCTTTAAATAAAAACTTGTACTGCAGGTAGTTCGGATCATTCAGGTTCGTTTTGGGTTCACTTAGCCTATGCAAACTTTCTTCTCTCATGTACAATTTAAATGTATTTGCGAAGCTTTCCTTTTTTTACGAAGTCAGCAAATTTTTGAGGAAAATATTTCTTTAAAAACAGCTTAAACGCAAATCCTCTTGCAGATTGTTCAAGCTTTTCCATAATGTAATGATCGACATATTGTGGACCAAAATAGTAGTTGTATTTTTCTATTAAGTAATCATAATTCTGCGAACCTTTTATCTTGTCATTTTTGAGTTTGTGAATGACTGAGTTATCCAGAACACGATAGGTAAACAAAGGTTCGTTGATATAAAAAAACTTATAACCGTTAAAGGCAGCCCTCAGCCAAAGATCCCAGTCTTCAATTCCTTGTAGTGTTCTATTGGTATCATAGCCTCCAATAGTATCTGTCATTTCTTTTCTGTAAACCGAGCAATTGTCAATAAAATTTCCCAGCATTAATCTTTGCAAATTGAATGCGCCGGCTTCTCTTATTCCTGTCATTTTACCAGAATAATGATTGTCACAATATACAATACTGATTTCCTCATTTTCACCTAATATTTCAATTGCCTTATGCACAAATTGGGCATCAATAGCATTGTCAGAATCTACAGGTAAAATATATTTTCCGCGCGCCTGAGAAAGCGCTTTATTGCGCGCTGCACTTACGCCTGCGTTTTCCTGAAAAATGATCAGATAATTCTCTGTTTTTGCCATTTCTGTTAATACATCATTCGTGTGTACATCAGTAGAACCATCATTTACAATAATAATTTCATAAAGATTTTTATCGGCGATAGTGTCAATACTTGCCACGGTTTCTTCAATATAATTTCCATGATTATAGCAAGGAATAATGATTGATATTTTAGGTTGTCTTAGATCGTGTTTCATTATGAAAATCTGCAATGCAGTGATGCAAAAATAATTTTTCTTAGGTCTGCGCCTACTTTTTAAAAATACTATTATGGAAATTGCATGGCTTTTGCATCCATTTTATTATGAAATATTTTCTGCTTTTTTTTCTGAATGTTTTTTTACTCACTACGTCATTCGCGCAGCTTAAGTTTTCAAAAGAAGTGCAGATTATTGTGCAGGCAATAGCGAATGCCAATAAATATGAATCCCGTTATGTAGGTTTCGCCGGTTCGGAATCGGAACAATATAAAAGAATGCTGCATCTTAAAAAAGTAGCTACAAAAGAAGAGTTACTGACATTAACCAAAAACGATAGGGCAGCGGTACGTATATACAGTTATCTGGCTTTGTTGCAGGTTTATCCCGCTGAAGCGGAAAAAGTTTATGAACGGCTTAAGAAAGACTATACGAAAGTCTTTACGCTTGAAGGCTGTGTCGGCGGTAGATCCACCGTTGGGAATATTGTATACAGATTTTCTCCGCAATGACAGCTGCTTTGCAATAAATTTGCAGGATGCGAATATTGTTTGTCTGCCTGGGAAATATCTGTCGCTCGCCAATTGCGGAAGGGGTCTTGAAGCATTATGCCGCACAGCAAAAGCTGAATTGGAAAATAGCTTCTGCCGGCACCGAATCTTACCATATAGGAAGTGCGCCGCATAAATATTCTCAAAAAGTTTGCAAGGCTAATGATATAGATATTTCCGCGCAACGTGCTCATAAGTTTACAGCAGAAGATTATGAGCATTATGACAAGATCTACGCGATGTCCAATGACGTATATGATATTATACTGGAAATAATTGGTCCGAAAAGGAATGCTGCAAAATTAGATTTATTTCTGAATGAACTGAAACCTGGGAGCAATGCATCGGTGCCTGATCCCTGGTATGGCGATGAAGAAGGATACAAGCCGGTATATAAAATGATAGATGAAACCTGTAAAAAAATTATAGAAAAATACAAATAGATTTCACACAAAGAGGACTAAGAAAACGACGATGACAAAGCTGTTCACTATACGTTGTTACTTTGTTTTCGTACTGTTTATTGTGAGAAACATTTACAAAAAAAACAAGCTGATCATCTCTTTTTCATTTTCACTTTTTAATTTTATAGCATGGATATTAACGAAGTGCCGCAGGATGCATTGGAATATAAAGATCGTGATAAGCTCAAAAAGCTCATGTATGCCGTTGGTAAAGATGGTAAATATACAGGAGTAGGTTCTGCGGGCTGGGAAGCTGAAAACATTGCTACTCAACAAGCCTGGGATGTGATAGAAGAAGAGCTTGCAGAAACTGCGCAAAAAGTGAAGCGCGGAGAGGTGAGTCCTGTTGCGTATTTTATGCTGAAAAAACTAATGGATGTAACCATTCTTGCGCGCTATGTAGGTAAGTGGCAATGGCAGGTGAAAAGACATTTTAAACCTTCTGTTTTTTATAAGCTGAATGATACCACTTTAGAAAAATACGCAGCTGTTTTTGGGATCACCAAAACAGAATTAATCAATTTCGGTAAAGAGAAACCCCTGTAGTGAACAATATTAATTTTCAACATCATCAGCACGCACATTGCGAAAGCGGCGTTACGGCCAATCTTTTGCAGCATGAAGGTATTCATATTACCGAGCCATTGGCTTTTGGCATCGGAGCCGGTATTTTTTTTGCGCACCTTCCCTTTGTGAAAGTAAATGGCACGCCCGGTACTACATTTCGTACATGGCCGGGAGCTATTTTTAAAAGAGTGACACAGCGTTTGGGTGTAAAAATTCATGCTGAAAAATTTTCTACTCCCGATAAAGCTATGAAGGCATTGGATGAAGCCTTGTCTGCCGGCAAACCCGTGGGAATGTTAAGCAGTGTTTATTACTTGCCTTATTTGCCGGAGGCTTTTCGTTTTCATTTTAATGCACATAATCTGGTTTCTTATGGTAAGGAAAATGATGAATACCTGATCAGTGATCCGGTGATGGAAGAAGCGACGCGCATTGCATACGGTGATTTGGCACAGGCGCGTTTTGCAAAAGGTACGCCTGAGCCGAAAGGCTTTATGTATTACATTACACAAGTGCCTAAAGACGTCGATTTCGCTAAAGCCATTCAGCAAGGTATTAAGCAAACGACTTTTTTTATGCTTTCACCGCCTTTGCCCTGGTTTGGTAATAATGCCATTCCGTTACTGGCAAAAAAAATAAAAATCTATCCTCAAAAACTGACATCGCGAAAAGCAGCAATTTATTTGGGAAATATCATTCGTATGCAGGAAGAAATAGGCACTGGCGGCGCGGGTTTTCGTTATCTGTATGCGGCGTTTTTACAGGAAGCCGGCAGTATGATGAAGCGTGATGATCTTATGGAAAAATCGAAACAGCTTACGAAAATTGGCGATGAATGGCGCAATTTTGCATACCTCGCGGCAAGACAAATGAAAGATCGCAAATCGGATCTGGTAAGTTTTGATGAGCTTAGTGAAGTGTTGATTCAAATAGGACAGAAAGAAAAAACATTTTTCAAATCTCTGGAGCAACTAAAGTGGTAGTTATAGACAACTAAGCAAAATCTTACAGGCGGTTTTTATTTCTTCTTCGGTAATAGTTAATGGCGGTGCGATACGGATGCACTGTGGCGCGAATAAAAACCAATCGGTAAACAGTCCGTTGTCAATACATTTTTGAATAACGGATAGTACTTTTTCTGAAGAAGCTAACTCAATTGCCATTAATAAACCTTTTCTCCTGATGCTTTTTATAGCTTCGTGGTGCAGTAAATCTTCAAATAATTTTCCTTTTGCCTCTACTTGACTTATTAATTTTTCCTCCAGCAAAAAATCCATAGCCGCTTTGCCTGCTGCGCAGCTTACAGGATGCCCGCCAAAGGTGGTGATATGCCCGAGTACAGGGTCATGTGTCAGCATTTGCATCTTTTCATAAGAGGAGATGAATGCTCCTAAAGGCATTCCGCCACCCAGCGCTTTCCCCAGCAAGATGATGTCGGGGATTACTTCATAATGTTCAAAACCCCAGAGTTTTCCCGTGCGTCCAAATCCACACTGTATCTCATCAAAAATTAACAGCGCTCCTGTTTTATCACATTTTTTACGAACGGCTTTCAGCCAGTTTTTATCGGGAGTTATCACGCCGGCTTCGGCTTGTACGGTTTCCAAAAGCACGCAGCATGTATGTTCATCAATAGAATCAATCAGCGCCTGCGAATTAAAGTCACAATGTGCAACACCCGGCAGCAGCGGACGAAAAGCATTGCGCCAATATTCATCTCCCATTACACTTAATGCCCCTAATGTAGATCCATGATAACTATTGTTACAGGCGATCACATCTGTTTTGCCGGTTGCCCGTCTTGCGAGTTTCAGTGCGCCTTCCGTAGCTTCCGCGCCGGAGTTGGTAAAGTAAACGCTGTTTAAAGATGTAGGTAAATGTTTGCAAAGCGTTGCTGCATATTCTACTTGTGGCGATTCTATCAGTTCTCCATATACCATGATGTGCATATATGCTTCCACTTGTTTTTTGATTGCGGTTATGACACGTTCATTTCCATGCCCCACATTACACACACTTATACCGCCTATCAGATCCAAATATTTTTTACCCTTTTCATCTATTAAATAATTTCCTTCTGCTTTTTGAATGTGCAGAGCAAGCGGTTCCGGAGAGGTTTGTGCAATATGCTGAAGAAATAACTGACGAAGATTCATCCGGTAAAATTATCATTTAACCGTTAATCAAAAACTAATAGAAATGCAACAATTCAGTAATGATAAAGTAAGAATTAATATTCCCGTAACACGGACTTAGCCTACGCGTAACATTGGCTTAAACAGATGGTAACATTGGATGGGGACTTTTGCGCTCAAATGAATAAATATATGCGTATTGTTTCGATGCTTATAGTCTTTATACTATTAAATACACAAGTATTTGCCGGAAAAATTGCCGGAAAGATAACGGATGAAAGTAGCGGTGAAGCCATTATAGGAGCGATAGTAACTATAAAAAATACAGATAAAGGTGCTGCGACTGATGTAGATGGCAACTATGCTATTGAAGTAACTGATGGCACTTATACACTGGAAGTAAAATACGTAGGCTATACGGGCAAATTAGTGGATGGTATAGTGGTAAAAGGTAACCAGGTGACTACCGCGAACATATTGCTTGCTGAAGCTACCTCCCAAACATTGAATGAAGTAGTGGTGCGCACTACCTTGAAAAAAGAAAACATCAGCGCACTTTACACCATTCAAAAAAATGCAGCCAGTGTATCAGATGGTATCTCTGCAGACGTGATTAAAAAATCTCCGGATCGCAGTACAGGTGAGGTGTTGAAGCGGGTAAGCGGCACTACAATTCAGGATAACAAATTTGTTATAGTAAGAGGCTTAAGTGACCGTTATAACACTGCATTGATAGATAATGCAATTTTACCGAGTACAGAGCCCAACCGCAAGGCATTTTCTTTTGATATTATCCCTTCTGCAATGATTGATAATATCGTTATCACCAAAGCAGCTACTCCTGATCTTCCAGGAGACTTTGCAGGTGGGGTAATTAATATCCTTACTAAAGAAGCACCGGATCAAAACTATAATTCCATAAGTATAGGAGGTACCTATAATACTGCTTCTACAGGTAAAGATTTTAAATCGGGATACAGAACTTCTACAGATTTTTTAGGATTTGATAATGGAAGCCGTCAATTGCCTTCTACGTTTCCTTCAAGTGCAAAAATAAATCAAGGTCTTTCTGAAACAGAAAGTATTAATGCCTTAAACTCTCTGAATAACGACTTTGCTGTGAGAACTCATAAAGCCTTTCCTGGAATGAATCTGCAAGGTGCAGTCGGTCGTTCTTATAACATGAAAGGAGGAAATAAACTGGGCATAACAGCTGCAGTTACTTATAATCATGCTGAAATGATACAATCAAACTTATTGCGTCAATATGATAACTATGACTATAAGGATAATATTTATACCTATTCTACAAACATCGGAGGCTTGTTGAACGCTGCATATTATTTTGGTAAGAACAAGATTGTATTTAAGTCTCTTTACAATAAAATATTTGATGACAACTTTCTTTATCGTGTAGGAGATAACAATAGCAACAGCTCAGAAACCAAATTTTACGCTTATGATCTTATTCAAAAATCTTTGTTTAAAACATCGATTGAAGGAGAACATCAGATTGGAAGAGGACAAAGCAAATTTGGCTGGTTGGCTTCTTATAATATCATCACTAACAATCAGCCGGATCAGAGAAAAGTGTCTTTTAGCCGACCTGTAGGATCTGAAGGAGATTATTATGCAGATAACACGTCTATTGGTAAAACTAATAACAGACTATTTGGAGACTTGAATGAAAAAATGGTTACAGGAAGTGTCTATTATTCTTCACCATACAGATTGTTTGAAAAAAGCAGTTTAAAAATTGGTGTAAATATTATTAATAGAAACAGGGATTTTTCTAACAGATACATTGGTGCTGTAGCAGATATTATTAACCCCAACACACCGGATGTGCGTACCAGAGCTATAGATCAACTGTATGCCGCTGATGCTATTAACGAAGGTGTATATTATGTTTCTACCATAAACAATCCTGGCGATCAATATAAGGCAACTGTAAATACACTGGCTGGTTATGCAATGTCAGATAATAAAGTGTCTGATAAAATCAGAATTGTTTGGGGCGTACGATATGAATCGTATAGCTTGAAGATCATCCCGTCTAATGCTACTGCACTAAACCCTGTATGGAATGATGTATTGCCATCTGCCAACTTAACGTACTCATTAAACGACAAATCAAATTTGCGTGCATCTTATTTTAGAAGTGTTGCACGACCAGAGATGAGAGAAGTTGCGCCCTTGTCGGTTTATGATTATGAACTGAATGCAAATATGAACGGTGATTTTATGGGTACTTTAAAACGTAGTCAGATTAATAACTTAGATCTTCGCTATGAAATATTTCCTAATCCCGGAGAAATATTGTCTGCGTCCGTTTTTTATAAACACTTCAATAGTACTATAGAATACAATGTAAACGGACAAAACAGTAACTATGATATTTCGGTTGCCAATTTTAAAAATGCACAAAACATCGGTGCGGAATTTGAAATAAGAAAAAGTTTAGACTTTATTGCTGATAACGATTTTTTTAAAGACTTGAATTTCTATGCAAACATCGCCTATATCAATTCTAAGGTTGCATTAGATACTGTTCAATTTGCTAACGGTCACTCATATACTTCAAGACCTCTTTCCGGTCAGTCTCCTTATACAATCAATGCTTCACTCGGCTACAGTGCTTTTGATGGGAAATGGAACATTAATCTATTGTATAACAGATTAGGACAACGCCTTTACCTCGTAGGACAAGGACGCCTGGGCAATGTATATGAGAGCCCTCGCAATCTTTTAGATTTTCAAACGAGCTACAACATTTCTAAAAGAAGTGAACTAAGGTTGAATATTAAAGACTTGTTGAACAATGCTGTTAGACTGTATTTTGATCAGGATGATAATGGAAAATTTGAACGTCAGGATTTCTCTTCTCACATAGACCCCAACAAAGACTGGATATATAAGGAATATAAGCCGGGCACCTCGTTTTCCATTAGTTACACTTATAAATTTTAGTTCTTAACACAGGCTTAATCTAAGGGTAACATTCTCATTATATCTCCCAAATACTTTCGCATAAAATTTTAAAACAACAACAATATGAAAAAACTCATTTACGGATTATTAGCTTTTGGAGCTCTTTCATTTGCCGCATGTAAAGGCGATGATAAATCAACTCCAACCCCAACTACAAAAGACAGTTCTGTAGTGAATATTTCCGGTGATATTACTTCTGATACCAAATTCTACGCAGACAGAAAATATATGTTGAATGGATTTGTGTATGTAAAATCAGGTGCAACACTTACAATTGAGCCAGGCACTGTTATCATGGGTGATAAAGTTACTAAAGGTACGTTGGTAGTGACCCGCGGAGGTAAAATTATGGCAGAGGGAACTGCAGAAAAACCCATTGTGTTTACATCAGCGATAGCTTCCGGTGCACGTCGTGAAGGAGACTGGGGTGGTGTTATTCTTTTAGGTAAAGCGCCTATCAATCCTACAGGTGGTGAAGCTAAAATCGAAGGTGGATTAGTACCTACTGCAGGTGGTGATGAAAAAACATACATCTGGTTTGGTGGTAATGATGCTAATGATAACTCAGGTATTTTAAAATATGTACGTATCGAATTTGCGGGTATTGCTTACTCTCCTGATAATGAAATTAACGGTCTTACAATGGGCGGCGTAGGTGCCGGTACTACTATTGACTATGTACAGGTTTATCGCTCCGGTGATGATGCTTTTGAATGGTTTGGCGGAAATGTAAATTGTAAACACTTGATCGCTACTTACAGCTGGGATGATGACTTCGATACCGATAATGGTTTTTCAGGTAAAGTTCAGTTTAGTATAGCTCAACGTTACAAAACGATTGCTGACCAATCAGGCTCCAACGGTTTTGAATCTGATAATGACGCAAACGGATCTATAAATGCACCACAAACTAAAGCTGTGTTTTCTAACATGACTATTCTTGGACCCATCATTGCAGGAAGTAGCGCAAGTGGTATCAATGCTAATTTCCAGAATGGTGCTCAAATCCGTCGTAACTCTTCAGAAAGCGTATATAACTCAATCATCGTAGGTTTCCCTGTAGGTCTTTATATAGATGATACAAAAGGTACCGCTACTTCAATCAATGCTGATAATGGTTCTTTAAAATTTATGAACAATATTATTGCAGGTTGCCCTGTGCCATTTAAAAATACATCTACTTGGGCGGGTGCTTCTGCTTGGTTCTCTGCTACCAATACTACCCAACTGCCTAATGCTGAAGATGTATTGCTTGCAGATGCTAACAAATTTTCTTCTGCAGTTTCTGCTACTGTAGGTACACCAAGTTTTCTGTTAAAATCAAACTCTCCTGCATTAACCGGTGCTATTGCGGTTGATGGTATGGACAACGTTTCTTACCGCGGTGCGTTTGATGCATCAAATGACTGGACTTTAGGATGGACTAACTGGTCTGCTGAAAGCACCGAATATTAATTGAAAAGTTTTCCCTGATTTTATGTGAAAGCAGCCTTTTTAAAGAAAGGCTGTTTTTGCTTATGAAAAAAGAGATCAGGAAATTGTTTTTTTATAACCCAACTCCGCTGCTTTAATAAGCATACAAGCATAAGCGGCATTGAAGTTGTTTTCTATCTCGCCATCCAGTATGGCTTCCCGAACGGCGGTTTTTATAGTACCTACATCTCGGCAGGGCTTCAGTCCGAATGTTTTCATAATGATATCGCCGTCAATAGGTGGCTGCCAGTTTCTGATTTTGTCTTTTTCTTCTACTTCAATTAATCGTTTTCTTACCAGTTCGAAGTTTTCTAAGTAACGGGCAACTTTGTATTTATTCTTTGAAGTGATATCGCTTTCGCATAATATCATCAGATCATCCACAGCTTCGCCGGCATCAAATAATAACCTTCGCATGGCAGAGTCTGTCACTTCTTCTTTTGAAAGACTTATAGGTCGTAAATGGAGCGCCACCAGTTTCGCCACGTACTTCATATTTTCCTGTTGTGGCAGCTTCAGTTGTCTGAAAATTTTAGGAACCATTCTTTCTCCTACTACTTCATGTCCATGGAAAGTCCATCCGTGCCCTTCTTCAAATTTCTTGGTTGCAGGTTTGCCGATATCATGCAGAATAGCTGCCCAGCGAAGCCACAAGTCGTTACTCCGGTAAGCTACATTGTCCAATACTTGCAGCGTGTGATAGAAATTGTCTTTGTGTCCTTTGCCATCAATAAACTCTGCGCCAGATAAATCATTCATTTGTGGGAAGAAAAATTTTAATAAACCCGAACGGTATAAAAGGTCGAAACCAACAGATGGCTTTTTACTGAGAATGATTTTATTGAGTTCGTCCGTAATGCGTTCCTGAGAAATAATTTTTATACGCTCACTGTTACGGATGATCGCTTCAAATGTTTCCGCATGAATGGAAAATTGCAATTGCGCAGCAAAACGAATGGCGCGCATCATGCGCAGCGGGTCATCGGAAAATGTGATGTCCGGATCAAGCGGCGTACGGATGAGTTTGTTATTTAAATCTTCCAGTCCATGAAAAGGATCCAGCAAATTTCCATAACCTTCTTTGTTGAGATTAATGGCCAGCGCGTTGATAGTAAAATCTCTTCTTTGCTGATCGTCTTCCAAGCTGCCTGCTGTAACGTATGGTTTCCGCGAATCGGTTTGATAGGATTCTTTGCGTGCGCCCACAAATTCTACATCGAAACTACCAATACGAAAATGTGCCGTGCCAAAATTTTTAAAAAAAGAAACTTTAAGTTTTGGAGTATAAGTAGCCGCTACAGTATGTGCCATTTCAATACCATCGCCTATGCAAACAATATCTGCGTCTTTCGTGGTTCTGTTCAATAGTTTATCTCTTACAAAGCCGCCAATAAGATAAGTGGCTATTCCTGATTCCTGTGCTACCCGCGCTATTCTTTCTATAACTTCTTTTTCTTGTTTTTGTAGTTGAATGTCCATGCCGTATGTTTGATAAAGGTATTTGTAAAAAGGAATCTAACGGATGACTGTAATATCACCATCATCGGATATTTTTATAATGCGGGAAGGTGCATGAATTGCAACATCTTTTTGCCGATGGTTTACCATATAATCCACTTGTTTTTTTATTGCTTCTTTTACCATGGAAAAGATAGGCGCGGCGGCTTCTCCGGATATATTAGCCGAAGTAGAAATAATGGGTTTCTGCAAACGTTTGATCAGTGCTTTGCAAAAAGGATCCTGGGTTATTCTTATGGCAACGCTCCCATTTTCATTAATGGCATTATCAGGCAGTTCCAGTGCGTGATCGTATATGACAGTTGTAGGTGTTTCAAAATTTTCAAGGATATTAATAATATCCGGTGGAGGTGTAGCTACATAGTGCAGGATGTCTTTGGCTTCGGCCAGTAAAATGATCAGTGATTTTTCTTTAGGGCGTTGTTTTATATCAAAGATTTTGGCTATTGCAGCGGCATTTGTAGCATCGCAGCCCAATCCCCAGATGGTATCGGTAGGATAGAGTATGGTGCCGCTGTTTTGTAGCACGTTCACGCAGTTTTTTATATCATCTTCTAAAGCCACCATAATAATTGATCTGAATGTATTTTTTTAGCGCAGTTAAAATGTCCTTCAGGACAAGCCGCATATCCGTGCAATCCGCAAGGTCTGCAAGATAATTGTTCTGCTATTTCTACAGACTTGCTTTTTTCGCTTAAAGGATAAAAGCCAAACGCGGGTACTGTAGAGCAATAAATTTCCGTTACGGGCGCATTCACAGCCGAGGCGAAATGCAAAGGAGCGGAGTCGTTCGCATAATTCATAACGGCATTTTTCATTAAAGCCGCCGATTCCAGAAAATTCAATTTTCCACAAAGGGAAACCGTATTTTTATGTTGGGTATTTGCGATGATTTGCTGCGCCAAATTTTCATCTGCCGGTGCACCTAAAAGAAATATTTGATAAGAAGAGGGTAAACGATCAATTAATTCAATCCATTTTTCATAAGGAAATTGCTTGGTAAACCAGACTGAAGCCGATGCAATGCATATATAAGGATGCGTCTGATATTGCGAGATGTTTTTATAATCCTGCTCAGAAGGGTAAAGTTTGGGCAACGCTTTTTCGGTATCCGTCAAATGCGCGATTAACGCGTGATTTCTATCAGTTTCGTGAATCGGATTTTCAGCAAAAGGTTTGGAAATGATATGACGTATTTTGGTCGTATAACAAAACGAAAAAGGATTTTTATCAAAGCCAATTTTATAAGGCGCGCCGGATAAAAATGTAATTAAGCCGGAGCTGCTGAAACGATGCAGATTGATAACATGGGTATATTTTTGCAAGCGGATCAGCTTTATAATTCTTAATAAATTCTTATTCTTTTCATTTTTTTTATCCCAAATCCAAACATTATTGAGTTTTAAGTTGTCTTTTAGTAAGCCTTCATTACCTTTACGAAGCAAAAAATCAATGGTGGCGGCAGGGTAGTAAGTACGAAGTTTTTCCACTACGCCTGTGGCCAAAACCACATCGCCGATAAAGGCAGTTTGTATGACGAGAAATTTTTTCAGTGATGCAAAATTAAGGATCAAAATCCTTTAACGGTGATTTAACAAAAATTGGAGCGACATTAGAAGTTTAAAAGTCAAATATTAATAATCAATTCTTAAAAAATCTACTGCATGAAAAAGATTATTCTTTCTTTAGGATTACTTACTCTCACAGCAACCATGAGCTTTGCACAAGACAAAGGAAAAGTAAAAGTTGATAAAGCAAAAAACATGGAAGTAATGCCTACAGCTACTACGCAAGCTGCTCCTGCGCAAAATCCGGATGTAATGAAATTCAAAGAAGAAGTTCATGATTTTGGTACTGTGCCTCAGGGAAAACCTGTAACTACAGAATTCAGCTTTAAAAACACGGGAAAAGAACCCATTGTTATCCAGAACGTGCACGCTTCCTGCGGATGTACTACACCAGAATGGACTAAAGAACCCGTATTGCCTGGTAAAACCGGTACCGTAAAAGCAACTTACAATGCTGCTGCTGCTGCTCCGTTTACCAAAACCGTAACAGTAACATCTAACATGGGTACAAAAATGCTTACCATTAAAGGTGTAGTGGAAGCTGCTCCTTCAAGCTCCGTACCTCAGAATAATTCTTCTGTAAAAACTAACTAATTTATAGAAGTTTGTTGATGAAAAAGGTATTGATCGGGTTTGTATTGATGATCGGAATGAATGCCGCTTTTGCACAGGCTGTGAATAATGTGCCCGAGCCGCAGAAGGTGGAAAACAACAACGCGAAAGCACCCAAGTTTAAATTTTTGAAAGGAGATGTGCATGACTTTGGTAAAATTGCCGAAGGACCACAAGCTATCTATGTTTTCGAATTTAAAAACACTGGCAATGCGCCGCTCATCATCAATGAAGCCAATGCTTCCTGTGGTTGTACAACGCCGGAATGGCCGAAAGAACCAATCCTGCCCGGTAAAAAAGGAACTATAAAAGTGACTTATAATACAACCGGCAGAGGCAATCAGCCTTTTGATAAACAGATCTATATTAAATCCAACGTTCCTACCGAAAACAACAAGCCAACGGAGTTGCACATTAAGGGTTTTGTAACACCAAAAAGTTCAGTACCCACGGATAACAAGGTGAGGAAATAAGATTGACAGAATTTTTATAAAAAGCGTTTCAATTTTTTGAAACGCTTTTTTATTTGATTTTCATAACAACTATTTTTATTTGAAATTATGTTTTTTTTTAAAGTGTGAAAATTTATTTATTTTAGACAATCTTTTATTATTAAAACGATAGAATTATGAAAAAATATTTTTCCGTCTTTATCAGTTTATTGTTTTTCTCTTATACTGTTTATGCCCAGCAGTTCAGCATACAATGGCAGCGCTGCTATGGCGGCACAGGAATGGACGGTTTTCAGGATTTTGATACTACGGAAGACGGCGGGTATATTTTCTGCGGTATGAAAGAAGGCAGCTGCACCGGCAACATTGCCGATGAAGATATGTGGATCGTAAAGACCGATACTGCGGGTACGGTATTGTGGGAAAAATGTGTAGGCGGTAGCAGTTATGATATTCCCGCGGCTATCCGCACGGTTCCTGGAGCTAATAACGGGTTTATCCTTGCCGGTGGAGTTTATTCAAACGACGGGGATGTGAGCGGCAACCACGGCGGCTTGGGCGACATGTGGGTGGCAAGGCTGGACATGGCAGGCAATATCCTCTGGCAGCAATGCATCGGCGGCACGTCCGATGACGGAGCAAATGATATAGCTGTTACCGCTGACGGCAACTTTGTGATAATCGGGACTACGCAGTCTGTGGATGGAGATGCTACGGGAAATCACGGCAGCTGGGATATCCTGCTTATAAAAATTAATAAGGAAGGTAATGTACTTTGGAAAAAAGTATTAGGCAGTTCAGGAGTAGATAAAGGCTCCAAAGTCATTGCCACGCCGGATAATGATGTGATCATAGGAGGCTCGGTATCGGCAGCCGACGGCGATGTAGCTTCCTGCAACCCCGGCGGCGACTGGTGGGTGGCTAAGCTGAACAGTACGGGAAACATCCTATGGGAAGAAACATTCGGTACGAATATACCCTACGAAGAATTAATATCCCTGACGGGTACCTCAGACGGCGGGTGCATTGCATCGGGAATTTACTCTCCTAACACCAGTGCAAAAAAATTAGACGCCAACGGCGTAGTGGAATGGTCTAAAGATTGGGAAATGGCTTACGTGCTTCAGTTTCCCGACTCCTCGTATGTAAATGCCAACCTTACCAAGGGTGGGCTTTTCACAGGCGACAGCTCTTTCAATGCCAGCCTGATGTGGATGGATAAGCAGGGCGACAGCACCGGCTATCAGGTGTTCGGCGGCACCGACTATGATTATTTTACAAAAGGAATTTATTATAAGGGAGCTTATACATTTTTAGGTAATACGCTGTCCAACGATATGGATGTAAGCGGCAACCACGGGCAAGGGGATGCCTGGGTGGTACGCATGACGCAAAACACTACGGCTGTACACGAGCCTCTAACAGCAGGAAAAATACTTCTTTCCCCTAACCCTGTGCAAACTGTTGTCTATTTTTCCCAATCGTGCAATTACCGTTTATACGATTTGGTAGGAAGGGAAATTGCTATTGGGAAAAATACAGCTCAAATTGATCTTACTGCATTGCCCCAAGGCATTTATTTGATAAAACTTTATAATGAGAAAGGCATAATGATACAGGAGGAGAAACTCCTGAAGCGGTAATATCTTTATTTTTCTCCCCTCTGTTTTTAAAAGGTTGCTTTGTCTATTTTTGCGCCATGCCTGTAATCGCACATCGCGGCGCGCAGATGCCGCCATCTCCCATCAGAAAATTGGTTCCTTATGCAGACGCTGCCAAGAAAAAAGGAATCAACGTATATCATCTCAATATCGGGCAACCGGACATTGAAACGCCGCCTTCCATTCTGGATGCGGTGAAACATACCGATATGAAAGTGCTGGAATACTCGCACAGCGCAGGTTTTGAAAGCTATCGTAAAAAATTGGTGGAGTATTATAAACGCAATGATATTGATGTGAATTATAATCAAATCATTGTAACAACGGGTGGCTCTGAAGCAATTTTATTTGCCATAATGAGTTGTATGGATCCCGGAGACGAGATGATTATTCCTGAACCTTTTTATGCCAATTATAATGGCTTTGCCACCAGCGCAGGCATCAGAATAGTTCCCATTCCTTCCGGCATAGAAACCGGTTTTGCATTACCACCAATAGAAGCATTTGAAAAAGCGGTAACCAACCGTACAAAAGCAATTATGATCTGTAATCCTAACAATCCTACAGGTTATTTATACAGCAGGGAAGAATTGGATGTGCTGAAACAGATTTGTCTGAAACACGATCTGTTTTTGTTCAGCGATGAAGCTTATCGTGAGTTTTGCTACGATGGACGTAAACATATTTCTGCACTGTCGTTGCAAGGCTTGGAAGAAAATGCCATTCTTTTAGACACTATTTCCAAAAGATACAGTGCTTGCGGCGGCCGTATCGGTGCATTTGTGACTAAAAATCAGCAAGTGCTGGATGCGGCTATGAAGTTTGCACAGGCACGTTTGAGTCCGCCTACATTTGCACAAATACTTGGTGAAGCTGCGGTAGATCTTCCTGCCGATTATTTCGATAAAGTACATGCGGAGTATAATGCCCGCAGAGATTTGCTGGTAGTACGTTTGCAGGCAATGGATGGTGTTACTTGTCCTATGCCCGGCGGTGCATTTTATGCAATGGCAAAACTGCCGGTAGATGACAGTGATAAATTTTGCCAGTGGTTGCTGGAGCATTTTTCACATAAAGGTAGTACGGTAATGATGGCACCCGCTTCGGGTTTTTACGCCACCATCGGTAAGGGAAAAAATGAAGTGCGTCTGGCCTATGTATTAAATGAACAAGCTATCAATGAGGCGATGGATTGTCTGGAGGTTGCTTTAAAAACCTATAATTCCTAAAATTTTAATTGTAAAATTCCTAGATGAGAATCCTGTTTTTCTCTGCGCTTGAAGCAGTGCCTTTTGGCGGCAGTGAACAACTGTGGACGGATATGGCATTGCGTTTTCTGGAAGAGAAGCATGAGGTAATGGCTTGCGTGCTGGAATGGGATGTGATGCCCAATAAAATAAAAGAGCTCTCAGACCATGGTGCGCATATTTGCTTTCGTCCTAATGTGCATAAACATGGCAGAAAACAGGATTGGATAATAAATCGCCTGAAAGAAACTTCCTGGAAAAAAAAGGTGAAGAAATTTGTTCCTGATCAGATATTTATCAATCTCAGCGGCACGTTCGACCGCAGTATTTTTTTGCACGGCGTCTTTTTACAGTCGCTATTGAGTCCGTTCTGTTTATTATCCAATTACTGTGAGGAGTTTGGACTGTTGCCGGAAAGAGAACGATTATTTTTCAAAGATTTTTTTCCCAGGGCGAAAGATTTCTTTTTTGTAAGCCGGCGAAATTTGGAATCGGCGGAACGATTGCTTTTCAGTAAACTAACCAATGCTCAGATCATCAAAAATCCTGTGAAAATAAAACAGACTCCTGCTTCATTCCCCGATAGCAGTGAATGTTATAAGCTGGCTGTAGTGGCGCGATTGGATATGGTGGTCAAAGGATTTGATATTTTAATAGATACCTTTTCACTACCGGTGTGGCGCCAAAGAAATTTTATAGTGAATGTTTATGGATCCGGCGCGCAGGAAGAGCAAATACGCGAATTAATTTCCTTCAGGAATATGACTGACAGAATTATCTTGAAAGGCTTTACAGATAATGTAGTTTCGATATGGGAAGAAAATCAATTGCTGCTAATGCCATCGCGTGGAGAAGGAACACCTTTAACGCTTCTTGAAGCCACTTATTGCTCGCGCGCCGCTGTGGTTACCGATGTGGGAGATAATGCGGCGGTGGTACAGGACGGTGAAACGGGTTTTGTGGCGAAAGCGCCTGTCATCAGTTGTTTTTCGGAAGCTATGGAGCGTGCATGGCAGCAACGCGATCACTGGCAACAATTAGGCATCAACGCCCGGAAATTATTAGATGAAACCCACCCCGAAGACCCGGTAGGTGAAATGTGCCGGAAAATCACTTTTTAAATAGTCTTTTTTACTCAATCGCCCCCTTATCCCGAATATAATTTTTGGGACGAAGCACCCGAAGCATTTGCAAAACCACAGAAAGAAGAATCAATGAAAGCCCCAGATAAAAAACCCATGTGAGTTCTTTGTTTTCTTTGAAGAGGAGAAAAGCCAAGGCGATGCCGTAAATCGGCTCTAAGTTTACACTCAACGTGGCAGTGAAAGAGCTGATGTGCTTTAGAGCGCTCAATGCCAGCGATTGTGCCCATACTGTGCAGCACAAACTCAAAATAATCAGCCAGACAAAATCCCAAAACCCAGGCAATAAGTGTGTTTCAGGAAGGTAGGAAAACTGCAATGGTAATAACAACGTGATCAGCAGCCAGCCTGTTCCCATTTCATAAAACACCATGGTGCGGGCAGGATATTTGGAAGCGACACGTTTATTCAATACTGTAAATACCGCGCTCAAAATTGCTGCTACAACGCCCGAAAGAATGCCCAAGCCGCGATTGGGTAAAGGTGTTTCATTGCTTATGTGTTGAATTTCCGGTAATACATACATTACAGCAACACCCAATAAAGCTATCGCGCCAATGGTCAGTTCGTTTTTATCGGGGCGTTTTTTATGAAGTAGCGCATCGGTGAGCGTTGTGAAAATACTTGCTGTAGATAAACAGATAAGCGCAATGGAAGCATTGGCAAGCTTGATGCTTCCATAAAAAGCAACCCAATGTACAGCCATTAAACAGCCAACAGTAATAAGTTGCAGCATATCCTTTTGCTGAATGCGTACCCATTGTCTCCTGTAAAAAAGGATGAATGCCATGAAAACTGCTGTCAGCAACATTCTGTACCATACCAAGACTGGCGCGTCTAAAGTGATCGCCCGGCCTAACACGCCTGTAAAGCCCCAGAGCAATACGGCAAGATGCATTTGTAAGAGCGCTTTTTTCATGAAGTAAATAATAGAAAGGCAAACGATGAACGGAGCGTCGCAACTTTGCATAATAGTAGCAACTACGCTAAGTGCAAAAAATTAAAAATGATACATCGCATCTTTAAGCAATGGCTGTACCAAATCTTTCTCCGAAACAAGGGCTTTATCCAAGTCTATTTTCCAGTCGATATGGAGTGAAGGATCATTATAAAAAATGCCGCCTTCATCTGCTTTACTGTAAAAATTATCGCATTTGTAAAATACTTCGGCTGTTTCTGTAAGTACGGAGTAGCCGTGTGCAAAGCCGCGTGGCACCAGAAACTGGCGTTTGTTTTCGGCAGAAAGCTCTACGCCGTACCATTGTCCGAATGTTTGGCTGTCTTTGCGGATATCTACTACCACATCCCAGATGGCGCCTTCCAAAGCACGGATAAGTTTTGTTTGCGCGTTGGGTGTATTTTGATAGTGTAATCCTCTTAAGACATTTATAGAAGAACGTGCCTGATTGTCCTGTACAAATTTATGGGTAAAACCAGTCGCCTTTTGAAAAGCCTGTTCATTATAGCTTTCAAAAAAATAACCGCGGTCATCGTTGAAAACGCGAGGTTCTATAATCAGCAAACCTTCAAGCGGTGTTTGTATAACGTTCATTAATTGTTGCTTAGTTGGTTAACGACTTCAATAAAATTCTCTGTAATAAACTGCAATTCTTCTTCTGTAAATTCAGTATGTATTGGCAAAGAGATTACACACGTGTTTAGAAAATCCGTTACCGGAAGATTGAAATCCGAACCGCCCATTTCTTTAAACATATTTTGTTTGTGACTGGGAACGGGATAATAGATCATTGTGGGAATATTGCGTTGTGCCATTGCTTCCGAAACAGCGTCTCTGTCCACATTTTTCAGTTGTAATGTGTATTGGTGAAAAACGTGTTTGTTATAGGACGCACGGTAAGGAGTTGCAATATTGGGATGATTGGCAAATGCAGCATCATAATAATCCGCTACTTTTCTCCTGGCATCGCAGTACTCATCCAGCTTGCGGAGTTTTATTCGCAACACTGCGGCTTGTATGGAATCCAGCCGGCTGTTGCAGCCTACCATTTCGTGATAATAACGTACTTTCTGTCCGTGATTGGCAATCATGCGAAGTTTTTCAGCAAGCGCATCATCGTTGGTAAACATAGCGCCGCCATCGCCATAGCAACCTAAATTTTTAGAAGGGAAAAAAGAAGTGCAGCCAACAATTCCCATCGCTCCTGTTTTTACTTTTTTGCCATTGCTGAATGTATAATCACCGCCGATAGCTTGAGCGTTGTCTTCTATAACAGGAATATTATGTTCATTAGCGATAGTGAGGATTTCTTCCATTTGCGCGCATTGTCCATAAAGATGCACGGGAATGATCGCTTTGGTTTTTGGCGTAATGGCTTTTTTAAGACTGTCTAAATTGATCGTGTAAGTATCGGCATCCACATCTACAAAAACCGGTTTCAGATTCAGCAATGCAACTACTTCTACCGTAGCTATGTAGGTAAATGAAGGCGTGATCACTTCATCGCCGGGTTGTAAGCCCAAGCCCATCAAAGCTATTTGTAATGCATCTGTTCCATTGGCACAGGGAATCACGTGTTTTACGGCGAGATACGCCTCCAATTCTTTCGCAAATTCCTGTACTTCCGGTCCGTTGATGAATGCTGTATTATTGATTACATTTTGAATGGCGGCATCTACTTCAGGTTTTATCTTTTCATACTGGCGCTTCAGATCCACCATTTGTATCTTATGCATAAAATATACTTTAAAAACGATTGCAAACCTACACTATCAGCTGCATTATACAAAGCTGTAATAACTGTTCTTCATTGTTTTTTACAGTATCTTCACAGCGTAAATTCTGACAAGTTTTTTTATGAAATATTTTCTGTCTGTGGTTTTGCTGTTCTCATTTTCAGGCTATAGTTACGCGCAGGATGATCTTTTCGGTACTGAAAAAAAACCTGCCAAACATGGATTGGTGGTGGGTGTGAATGGAAATTTTGATGCGCCTGCCGGTGATATGGCAAAACGTTTTGGACTGAGTTACAGAATCGGCCCATCTTTTCAGTACAAAACCCAATCGAACTGGCTGTTTGGGCTAAAGGCAGATTTTATATTTGGAAATAAAATTAATGAACCAGGTTTTTTATCCAATTTCCCTTACAGAAATGCAGGAATGATAGGAACGGATGGTTACCGTACTTCTGCTAATACTTATGAACGGGGCTATATGATAGGAATACAGGGAGGAAAGATTTTTAATATTTCAAAAAAGAACAGCGATAACGGCATTCTGCTATCAGGCACTGCAGGTTTTTTACAGCATAAAATTCTTATTACAAACAGTGATGGCAAACTACTGCAATTTTCCGGCGACTATCGGAAAGGATATGACCGACTTGCAAACGGCGCCTTTATAGAACCTTACATAGGCTATATTTATTTTTCGAAAAACGGACTGGTCAATTTTCATATCGGATTGGATGCTGTAATGGGTTTTACACAAGGCCGCAGAGATTATTGGTTTGATGTGCGCCAGTCAGGAAATGATAAGCGATTGGATATACTTTTTGGCCTGCGCGGCGGATGGTATATTCCCGCATTTAAAAGAAAATCGGAAGAATTTTTCTTTGAATGATAGAGCTACGTATAAAAATATTATTTTTGACGTATAAAAAAGAAGAAGATGGATGTAAAGCTCACATTAAGTTTTGATGCTGCCGTCATAGACCGTGCAAAGAAATTTGCGGAGGAGCAGGGTATAAGTCTGAGCCGCCTTATAGAAATAATGCTGCGCAAAGCCACCAGCAAAGATTATTCATCCATAGAAGCATTGCCGATAGCAGATTGGGTAATGGAAGTAGCGGAAGGGAATGCCGAATATACCACCAAAAAGCGCGGCAGAAAATCTATGAAAGACGAATATTTTTCTTCTAAGAAATGAATGTTTTTCTGGATGCGAATATTTTAGTTACTGTGCTGAACAAAGAATATCCTTTGTTTCCAAACGCTGCGAAAATTTTAAGCCTTACAGACAGACAACAAATTCACTTACATACCTCTCCTATTTGCCTCGCGATCGCGTTTTATTTCGCTGCAAAAAAACATGGCTCCAAGGTGGCAAAGGAGAAAATCTCTCTTTTGATAGAACACATTAATATAGCGCCTTGTGGCAAGCAGGAAGCTCTGAAAAGCGCTGCCAATAAAAAGGTGCATGATTTTGAAGACGGGCTTGAATATTACAGCGCCATTCATACAGGCTGCACTTGTATTATCACCGAAGACACGAACGACTTTCATTTTTCTGAAATTGAAATATTGAATACCGAAGGTTTTTTGAAAAAATATTTCGGACAGAAGGCAAGCAGGAAAAAATAAAATGATGCTGCATCATGCTTATGAAAAATAATAACGAATCATTGATAGAATGTGTGCCCAATTTCAGCGAAGGAAGGGATGAAAAAAAAATTGAAGCTATCGCTGATTCTATTCGCTCCGTGGAAGGTGTAAAATTATTGCATATTGACAAAAGCCCTGCTGCCAACAGAACGGTAATGACTTTTGCCGGCGCTCCAAAACCCTTGGTGGAAGCTGCATTTCAGGCTATAAAAAAAGCTTCGGAAGTTATAGATATGACACAGCAGCAAGGTGTGCATCCGAGAATCGGCGCTACGGATGTTTGTCCATTGGTGCCTTTGAAAAATATAACGATGGACGAAGTAGTGCATTGCTCAAAACTTCTTGGTGAAAGAGTGGGAAAAGAACTGAATATACCGGTTTATCTGTATGAACATTCTGCAATGGAAAATTATCGTAAACCGTTGCCCAACATACGCAAGGGGCAATATGAAAACTTTGCTGAAAAGATAAAAGATAAAAAATGGCAACCGGATTACGGACCACTTCATTTTAACCTGAAAACCGGCGCCACAGTTATCGGGGCCAGAGCTATACTTGTAGCCTTTAATATAGCGTTAGACACTCAGGATGTGACCATAGCAAACAAAATAGCCGGGAAAATAAGAGAAAGCGGTTTTGTGAAAGAGAGCAATGCAAACCCGGTAAAAGTGAAAGGGATACTTGCGAAACTGAGAGCCATTGGATGGTATATGGAGGATTATAAAAAGGCGCAGGTGTCGTTTAATCTTTTGGATTATAATACAACTTCTCCCTTAAAAGTATGGCAAACCTGCAAAGCTTTGGCAGAAGAAGAAGATACGAAATTATTAGGAAGTGAAGTCATCGGTCTGATTCCTGAATCTTGCGTATGGGAAGCCGGGAAATTTGCTATTGCACAGGAAGATGATTTGTTTTTAAATAATGAATCTTTCCTTATCCGGCGTGGAATTGAATATTTGGGTCTTGACAAGCTCAAACCTTTTGAACCTCAGGAAAAAATCCTGGAATATGCTTTAGCGAACGCGCAATTGTTTTGATAAAGCAATGCGAAGTGATGTTCTTACATTTACGTTTATTTGCCATCCATGTCTGAACGCAATATACTTTATCATTTTTTTTCTGTAGTAAGAATTTTGCTCTATCCGCTGGCGCTTATTTACGGTGCTGTTGTGTGGCTGCGCAATCGTCTTTATGATACCGGATTTTTTTCTTCAGTATCGTTCAGTGTGCCGGTTATTTCCGTGGGAAATCTTTCGGTTGGAGGCACAGGCAAGACGCCTCATGTGGAATATCTGATTCGCTTATTGCAATACCGTTATAAAGTAGCCACCATGAGCCGGGGATATAAAAGGAGAACGCAGGGTTTTTTGCTGGCTGATGAAAATGCAAACGCGCTGCGTATTGGCGATGAGCCGATGCAGTACCACATGAAATATCCCGAAGCAGTGGTGAGTGTGGCAGAAGAACGGATTACAGGCATTCCTCAATTGCTGCAACTGCAACCTGATATAGACGTGGTGCTTTTGGATGACGCTTATCAGCACCGCTCTGTAAAGCCCGGAGTCAATATTTTGATAACGGATTACAGCAAGCCATTTTTTGAGGATTATATTTTGCCTTATGGTACACTTCGTGAACGGCGAAAAGCGGCATCCAGGGCGGATATTATTATTATTTCAAAATGCCCGTCTGATTTAACAAAACAGGAAGCTGATAAGATTATTAAAAAAATAAATCCTCTTCCTCACCAGAAAGTTTTTTTTACAAGTCTGATATATGATGAGCCTTATGATCTTTTTACTAACGAAAAAATTGCGATTCAGGCAACCAACGCAATAATAGTTTGCGGTATCGCAAAACCATCGCCATTACTGTCTTATGTGTGCAAACAGGTGACTTCTGTGCATACGCTTTCTTATAAGGATCATCATTATTTTGTCAGCAGCGATTTAGAAGAAATAAAAACAGCATTTGATAATTGGGATAAGCCCAATAAAATTATTCTTACCACCGAGAAAGATGCCACCCGTTTATTGTTGCATGCAGATAAACTTGTGAAGTGGAATACGACGATTGCCGTGTTACCTGTGAAAGTTGATTTTCTTTTTGAGGAAAGAAATGTATTTGACGCACTTATTAATAATTATGTTGAACAGGAGCTTATGGAAAATGAAGATGACGCCATTCTGTATCCTGAAATAAAATAAAAAGATTTTTCGTTCTATCAAAAAAAGATTATGAAAGAAAAAGCTAAAACAAATCAGTGATGCTTACAACGAAGGCCGTCGTGGGTTTAATGGCTTTCTCGGTTGCGTTGGTATTTTTAGGGTATTGTTTAGATAGCGATCCGCCTTATCCCAGCTTTATACAAACAGTCAAAGAATTTATCACGTTATGTGGCTTTGTATTTGTTTTTGTCACCCTGCTTTTTATTGCGGCAATATCGCTCGTAAGAATTCAGCGGAAAGCAGGTACAGTTAAAACAATCTTGTGATAAAATAAATAATCGCAGCCATCAGCCCGCTTACGGGAATGGTCAGTATCCAAGCCCAGAGAAGATTGATGGTAACGCCCCAGCGCACAGCTGATAAGCGTTTGGTGGCTCCCACGCCAATGATGGAGCCGGTGATTGTATGCGTAGTGCTTACCGGTATTTTTAATTGTTCGGTTACAAAAAGTGTAATAGCGCCGGCCGTTTCTGCGGCCACGCCTTCAAAAGGAGTTACTTTGGTAATGCGTGTGCCCATGGTTTTTATAATCTTCCAGCCGCCGCTCATGGTACCTAACCCGATGGACGTGTAGCACGCCAAAGGAACCCATAAAGGCATTTGTTCAAAACTTTGTATCCTGCCACCGGCTATAAGCGCGGCTGTGATAATACCCATCACTTTCTGCGCGTCATTTCCGCCATGCCCGATACTGAAAGCTGCCGAAGAAACCAATTGTAGTCGCTTGAACCAGGTAGTGGCTCTTGCTACATTGAGGCTGCTCAGATAAAAGGTAAATAAAGCCATGACCACCACAATAACCGAAAGTAAAATCCATTTGAAATTTTCGCCATAGAAAAAAACATCCCAAAAACGATTGGTTCTGTTAGATTGATAAATCGTTTTCATTTCCGCTTCGTGATCCTCTCTGAATATTTTAAAATCTATTGCTTTTGAATGGTAATGTTTCAATAATTCAGCGTCCAGTTCCTTTTTTGTACTTACGTTAATGTCGTCAATGCTGAGAATCACATCTCCTTTTTTAAGCCCCATTTTCTGAGCGGGAGAATGATAAAAAACATCTGTCAGCCGCACTCCTGTGGGTATTCCTTCCGTAGTTGTTTTCATACCTACAATTCTGGATGTTTCCGTTACAATGACGCCCGCAAGGACGAATCCGATTACAATGATTATTGCCGTAGAAATGAGCTTGGGTAATATTCCTTTTTTAAAAGAATTGATAAACCAGAGAGAGATAATAAAAGCGATAATCATGCCTACCAATGGCGCGATGACGATAAAAGCCACGGTCTTAAATACAGGTTCGGGGTTCACACTGTTAAAACCTGCATGTGCTACCGCCGCGCCCGCGAAACCACCGATAAGTGTATGAGAAGAAGAAGAGGGAATGCCAAACCACCAGGTGAGCAAGTTCCAGCCGATGGCAGCGATAAGCCCGGAGATGATAACGGGAAGTGTAATGAATTCTTCCTTTACTGTTTTGGCAATGGTATTGGCAACTCCATGATCTTTAAAAATAAAAAAAGCAGCAAAGTTGAAAACCGCTGCCCAGATAACCGCCTGAAAGGGCGTAAGTACTTTGGTAGATACAATCGTAGCTATGGAGTTGGCCGCATCATGAAACCCATTGATGTAGTCAAAAATAATTGCCAGTACAATGATCACTATGAGTAAAAAGCTCATCAGGGAATTGTCTTAAGAATATTTAATAATAATAGTTTCGATAACGTTGGCGGCATCTTCACATTTATCGGTTACAATCTCGAGCATTTCGTACAAGTCTTTTCTTTTTACAAGTTCTACCGCATCTATGGAAGAAGAGAAAAGCTGCATCATGGCTTTGTCCAAAAGTTCATCGCCTTCATTTTCCAAACTGTTTATAAGCACGCAGGCTTCCGTTACGCTGCGGAGGTTTTTCATATCACGCAATTCATTTACGGCAATGCTCAGCGCTTGTGTAGCTTTGGTGAAGATCTGCGAATATTCCCGGGTAATGCTGTCGCTGCTGTCGATGGAATAATTCAGAATACGCTTGGTACTTCCCCAGATATAGTCGGCAACGTCATCCAAAGCGGTAGCGAGCGAATGAATGTCTTCCCGGTCGAAAGGTGTGATGAAATTTCTTCCGAGCTCTATGAAAATTTTATGGGTGGTTTCATCATTTTTATGCTCATAGTCTTCAATTCTTTTAAGATACTCAAGAGCCTTGCCGCTGTCTGTTTCATTAGTGGCTTTGACGAAAACATCAGCCATTTCAATAAGTGTGGATGCCACTTCTTCAAACAAGGTGTAGAAGATCTTGTCTTTGGGCATAAACAACTTTACTATAGAATTTAATGACATGTGAGCTTGATTAAAAAACGATGCAAAAGTATTTTTTTAAAATCGGAGTTCATGCAGAAATGAAAACTTAATAATTTGATAACCTACGCTAAAATCTGTACTGAAATCTCAATGTAAAAATATTGTCTTTTAAATCGTTTTTATAACCCGTGACATTCGTTTTTTCATTGCTCACCCATTCATAATAAAAAAATGCCTTTACGTGCACATTTACATAGTATAAAAAACCGCCTCCCAATGTGTTGTACCGCACATCTGCTTGTGTAAATCCTTTGCTGTCTTTGACTTCTTCATCTTTGACTTTTTTGTTGGGGTCATACCAGTCATATTTTAAAACCAATTGCAAATCATCTCGCCCCAAATGCTGGATGTAGTAGAAATAAGCGCCGTCAAATTGCCTTATGTATAAAGGCTGAAGTACATTGTCTGTGATAGGATAAGTTCCCGGCGTTTCCGATGTGGCGGCGGTTGCGGTTTGAAGTCCTCTGATATATTCCGCGCGGAACTCGGTATATCCTTTCCTGTTGGGGATTTTAAGCTGTGCATCAATGCCTGCGTATTTTCTGGGGCTTATATAACCTATGTTTGCCTTGCTGCTGTCGAGATACATATAAGCATTATCGCCTGCGCCAGATGCTTTATAAATATTGGTGGAACGACTGGTGATGCCTCCAAAATAGCCTGATATGCTTGCTGATAAAATCCATTGTTTTTTATTAATCTTCAAGGGCTTCAATGCCAAACGTCCTATAATATCTTTATGGCTGTCATAATCATTCGGTCCCGCAAGTCCCTGTCCGTTGAAAACACCTACGTCAAGCTTTATAATTTTTAAAGGATTGTTTTTTCTGCGCGGCTCCCAAGTAAGCATAGCGCCAATATCGCGTTCTGTCTTCATTAATATTTGTGACATGCGTCCTCTTTCAGGCGTTTCCCGGTCAGAAGAAGATAAATTGACTTCATAGCCCATAGGTCTTGCAAACATTCCGGCGCTTAATGCAAACATGTCCCATTTATTATCATAAAACCTTCCCCAAAAATCTCTGATATTCACGCCTCGTTCTGTACCATCAAACTGAAAAGCGAATAACGCCAAAGGCTTTCCGTCTGTAGTAAAATGTCCATAATCCACCCGGATGCGCCCGCGTCGCAGCATAAAACGATTGTTCGAATTGTCGGAAAAATCGCCACCGGCATACGTTTTGGCACCTTTAGCTTCGGCAAACTGAAACTGCGGCTGCATATAACCTCCGAATTTTAGCCGGTCATTTTGCTGATAAAGCGGATAAATTCCTTTCCCGATGTTGGTGGTTGTATCCATCATATCGGTGAGGAAACGTTGCGCTTTCAGCGATTCGGAAAACCCGATAAAGAGAAAAATTGCAGGCAAAACCTTATGCATACTTTATAAAAAATCACGCAAAAGTATTTTTTAGAAAGCCAATAAATAAGAAGTAATTAAAAGGTAATAATTTCTTAACGCAAGAGTAAAGGCTCTTTTAAAAGCTCAATTTTGCACAGTCATTTTCTTATAAAAACGGACAGCCATATTGAACAAAACCTGAAGCAGTAGGCTAAGCCCCCAGATAAGCAAAATATAAATGAGGTAAACAACCCAGTTTCCCCACGATTTCATCCAGCGGAAATCATACCATCCCTCGTCTATAAAAAACAGAAACTGAGTAAGGATGTTGGCAATGATAAAGGAAATTTTAATCTGCCGCTTTGATAAATAATTCATGGCGATTTTATGGGAATAACGTGAAATATCCGGTTTTATTGCTGCTTTAAATTAAACAAGCTATCTACAAATTCATATTTGTTGAAAATCTGCAGATCTTCCATTCTTTCTCCTACACCAATATATTTTACAGGTATTTTAAACTGGTTGGCAATGGCTAAAACTACGCCGCCTTTCGCGGTGCCATCCAGTTTTGTAACAGCAATGGCTGTAACATCTGTGGCTGCTGTAAAATGTTTTGCCTGTTCCAAGGCGTTTTGTCCTGTACTTCCATCCAGCACCAATAAAACTTCGTGAGGCGCATCGGGCATTTTTTTGCCAATTACCCTGCGGATTTTAGAAAGCTCTTCCATCAAATGTGCTTTATTGTGCAAACGCCCTGCGGTATCAATAATCACTACATCCGCATCACGCGCCATACCGCTCGCCACAGCATCAAACGCTACGGAGCTGGGGTCGCTTCCCATTTCTTTTTTCACAATAGGTACACCCACGCGTTCGCTCCATATAGTAAGTTGATCTACGGCCGCTGCACGGAAAGTGTCAGCAGCGCCCAGTACAACTGATTTGCCGTTCTTTTTAAAATTATATGCAAGTTTACCGATGGTCGTAGTTTTTCCAACACCATTTACACCTACTACCAATAGCACATAAGGCTTTTTGCCCGATGGCGTTTCAAAGTTTGCAAACTCGTTGGAGGGCGCATCTGTAAGCATGCTCATGATCTCTTCCTGCAGAATATCATTAAGCTGGGAAGTACCTATATATTTATCTTTCGCTACACGTGCTTCGATGCGATTAATAATCTCCACCGTAGTATCAATGCCTACATCAGAAGCCACTAAAGCGTTTTCCAGTTCATCTAAAACCTCTTCATCTACTTTGTCTTTGCCGGCTATGGCTTTGGTGATTTTAGAGAAAAAGCCTTCTTTGGTTTTTTGCAAGCCCTGATCCAACGCTTCTTTTTGTACTTCCTGCTCTTTATTGCGTTTAAATAATTTATCGAAAAGCCCCATGAGAATAATTGAGAATGCGAAGGTAGCAGAAGTTTATGTTTTTAAAACCGTCTTGCCACGATTGTATTGTAAAGCAGTTTATGGAGATAAAATTCTCTAAATTTGCCCTACATTTAATCTTATGAAAAATTATCTTGTAAGAAGCATCATCATGGCGGCATGGTAAGTGTTTTACGCAACATGTATTTGCTCAGTAGAAAATAGAATGTACAAGAGTGATTAAAACAAATCAAAAGATACGTTTTAATAATTCAAGAAATTACAACGATGCTAAATAGTCGCAACTAAGCCGACTGTAAAAAAAGAAAAAATCATTACTTCATTTTAAATTATTAATAACGATGTCAGAAACATTAACCTTCGCGGAAAAAATAGCGAAAGCAGAGAATTTTTTACCGATAAACGGTACCGATTATATCGAATTTTATTGCGGCAATGCCAAGCAAGCAGCGCATTTTTACAAGACGGCATTCGGCTTTCAGTCGGTAGCCTATGCAGGTCCGGAAACAGGCGTGCGTGATCGTGCTTCCTATGTATTGCAACAAGGGAAAATCCGCTTGGTACTCACTACAGCACTTAAATCAGACCACCCAATTGCAGAGCATGTAAAGAAGCACGGCGATGGTGTAAAAATACTTGCACTTTGGGTAGATGATGCATACAAAGCATTTGAAGAAACCACTAAGCGCGGCGGAAAACCTTATCTGGAGCCGATGACGCTTACTGATGACCACGGCGAAGTACGTATGAGTGGCATCTACACGTATGGAGAAACGGTGCACATGTTTGTAGAGCGTAAGAATTATAAAGGGATTTTTATGCCTGGCTATGAAAAATGGGAAAGCGCTTATAACCCTACTGATTGCGGATTGTTGTATGTGGATCATTGTGTGGGCAATGTGGGCTGGAACCGAATGTTGCCAACGGTAAAATGGTATGAAGAAGTAATGGGTTTTGTAAACATCCTGTCGTTTGATGATAAGCAAATCAATACCGAATATTCGGCACTGATGAGTAAAGTGATGAGCAACGGTAACGGCTATGCAAAATTCCCGATCAACGAACCGGCAGAAGGAAAGAAAAAATCGCAGATAGAAGAATACTTAGATTTTTATGAAGGCGAAGGCGTGCAGCATATTGCGGTAGCTACGAAAGACATTGTGAAAACAGTAACCGAGCTGAAAAGCCGCGGCGTGGAGTTTTTAAGCGCACCGCCGGAAGCGTATTATGAAATGTTGCCGGAGCGCGTGGGCACTATAGATGAGGATATTAAGAAATTGCAGGGCTTAGGTATTTTGGTAGATAGAGATGAGGAAGGATATTTGTTGCAAATCTTTACCAAACCTGTGGAAGACCGCCCTACCTTATTCTTCGAGATCATTGAAAGACATGGTGCGCAGAGCTTTGGTGCAGGCAATTTCAAAGCGCTGTTTGAAAGTATAGAAAGAGAGCAGGCGAAGAGAGGAAATCTGTAAGATTCAAACCTTCAATATATATTGAATATTTTGGAAAATCCTGAAGAATAAAATCTTCGGGATTTTTTTATCTTGTTACTAACGTTTGAATAAGCTCCTGCGTCTATCTATCCAAACATTCATTTTTTAAAACCAAAAAACAAGTGATATGAAAAAACTTTCCTTAACCCTCCTTAGTGTTTTAATCGCTATGGTAGGTTTTTCGCAATCGCCCTGTAGTCAGCTAAATGCGAGTTTTACACTGACGCAGAATATTAATGCTGTAACCCTCACCAATACTTCGACACTTCCTACAAGCACTAATCCATCAGGAAGTTACGCTACAATTGATTGGGGTGATAACAATTGGGGAAATCCTAATCCTACAGCAAATCATACTTACGCAAATCCGGGCACATATAATATAACGATGTATGTAAGCTGGTGGGACTCTTCTTCAACAACTCAAAACTATTGTACGGATACCGCTTATCAAACGGTCAATATTTCACTACCCCCTTGCAACGCCAGTATTTCATCCATTAATAATGGTAATGGTTCCTACACATTCACTGCTAATAATTTAGGTGGTGGTACCAATACTTATTTTTGGGATTTTGGGGATGGAAGTACGGGTACGGGTTCTCCGGCATCACACACCTACACTGCTTCCGGCAATTATACGGTAACACTTACTTCTTCCGGAAGTGGATGTACGGATACAAGTACAACTCCTATAACTTACTGGAACGGACAAATAAATTGCAGTAGTCTTCAGGCAAGCTTCAGTCATAATGGTAGCGGCTATACACATATTTTTTATAATACATCGACTTCGCCAAGCTACCCTTATGTCAATGTGGGCAGACTTGCCAGTTGGGATTTTGGAGATGGAACAACTGCTACAGATCAAAATTATCTAAGTCACACATACACAAATCCAGGTACTTACACGGTAATCATGACGAACAACTGGGTAGATTCTTCTACTTTCTATAATAATACCGTACTTTGTACAAAGACTGATACGCAGCAAGTGACAATTACTCCACCGCCACCACCTGCCAATCTTATTTCCGGAAGTATTGTTTATGATAGCTTACTTATCAATAACCCCGTAAGCTTTAAAGTATGGCTTATTCAACAAGGTTATGACAGTACTGCAATGTCCATTACGCTTACCGCTGTAGACTCGATGATTACAAATCCAGGTTATCCATGGGCAGATTATCAATTCAACAATATTGCTAACGGCACCTATTATGTAAAAGCACGCGTGGCACCCGGCACTACCAATCCTGGATTGATACCTACTTACCATCAATCAACTGCTACCTGGAGCAATGCCACTTCTTTTTATCATAACGGAGGATCTACTATTAATAAACACATTTTCATGATCTCCGGCACGCCTACTTCCGGTCCGGGTTTCATAGGAGGTAATGTAAGTCAGGGTGCGGGCAAAGGCACAAATACAGGCATCGTTAATTTATTGATCCTGCTTAGAGATGCCAGCGCAAATGTAATCGCGGCTACTTATACAGATGCCAACGGCGATTATTCTTTTGGAAGTATTCCTGCCGGTACTTATACCATTTACCCTGAAGAAATGAATTATCAAACAACGCCTTCTGCTTCATTGGCTATTGGTGCAGGTGTAAATGTTTATAACACAGTTAATTTCGAGAAAAACTCCAAGACCATCAAGCCCAAAACAACAGGTATAAAAGATGTCGTGAATAATGTATTCAGCATTTATCCGAATCCTTCTAAAGGAATTGTAAACATCCAATGGAAGAACGGAATAAGCGGCGAAGCAAATGCTGTAGTAACTGATATCGCAGGACGAATAGTATATCAACATTCATTAAATACCAATGCAAAAGCTGTAATAAACCTCACCGGTTTAAATGCAGGCGTTTATTTTCTGAAAGTACAGACAGAAAAAGCGCAACATACAGAACGTATTGTGATAGAATAACAGGATCAATAAAATAAATTCAGAAATGCCGGTTTGTATATCATCCGGCATTTTTATTTCGGCTTAACATTTCTGTAAATATTCACCTTAATATTAAAACTTATATTTGCCCGACTAACCTTCATATTCACTTTTGTAATTTTTTTGATTAGGATTTATGATGAAACTAAAAACAATGTGTATGGTCCTGCTGGCGCTACTTTCCATAAGGGCTTATGCACAGGATGATGTTCAGACATTCCGCAATTTTCAGTTTTCGTTTAACCGTGTGAGCAACGCCTGGATTTCTTATAATGATACGCTGGCTAAACTATTTAAAGCAAAAGGATTGAAATATCCTTCCAAAGATATTTACATACGCACCTTTAAAGCCAGCAACGAAATGGAACTTTGGGCACGCGATAATGATACAATGGAATACAGTCTGGTAAAGGATTACAGGATATGTGCCTTGTCGGGAATATTAGGGCCGAAACGTTATGAAGGTGACCGGCAAGTACCCGAAGGTTTGTATTTTATCGACGATTTTAATCCTAAAAGCGATTTTTACCTTTCCATGCTTATCAATTATCCCAACTACAGCGATATGGTATTGGGAGACAAGCAACGCCCCGGTGGCGATATTTACATTCACGGAGGTTGCGTTACTGTAGGTTGTATGCCGCTCACAGATCCTGTCATTCAGGAGATTTATGTGCTTTGTCTCAATGCAAAACTCAATGGTGAAAATTACATTCCCGTACACATTTTCCCTACACGTTTTAATAGAGTGGGACTGAATTTCCTCGGTAAAAATTATAAAGACGACTTGGTGAAACAAAAATTTTGGGTAAACCTTAAATCCAGTTATGACTACTTCGAAAAGCATCATAAGCTATTGCCGGTAATGTACACCGCCGACGGAAGATATGTTAATTGATTGAAATTGTACCTTCGCGCATCATTTATCTTACTGTGGCAAAAAAGTTTGTTTTCTTCGGTTTTCTTTCCTGTTGTTTATTATTGCTTTCTTGTGAAAAGGAAGTTCATATCAATCTTAAAGATGGCGAAACCAAACTTGTGGTGGACGGACAGATAGAAACCAACAGCTATCCGTTTATAGTGCTTACTAAATCCGTCGGTTACTTTTCCAAAATAGATCTGGCTACTTTGCAAAACAGTTTTGTACATAATGCCGTAGTTACTGTTTCAGACGGCAGTAAAACAGTAACGCTGAAAGAATACAGTATTGATACAGGTTTCAACGGGGCGAATACGTTTTCGTTTTATTCCATTGATACCGCTGATGTAAATTCGTTCGGCTTTAAAGGTGTAGAAGAAAAATATTACTCATTAAGAATAGAAACCGGAGGAAAAGTTTATACATCTGTTACAAAAATACCCAGAGCCAAAGGCGTAGACTCGATGTGGTTTAAACAACCGAACGGAGATAATGTTTTGGAAGGCGCGGTGTTGATGTATGTGAAATATACGGATCCCGATACACTGGGAAATTATATGCACTACTTTACCAAAAGGAACAGCGAGCTGTTTTTGACTCCCTTCAATTCTACCTTTGATGACCAGATTGTAAATGGAACAACCCTTGACAGCTTAACGCTTGCTGCCGGATACAACAGAACGAAGGAGCCGAATTTTGACTCGATAGGATATTTTTTTAAAGGCGACACCGTTACCCTAAAATGGTGCGCGATTGATAAAAACAGTTATAAGTTTTTCAGCACTTTCGAATACGCTACGGGTTCTGTAGGCAATCCTTTTTCTTCGCCGGTAAATGTAACAACCAATATTCAGGGCGGCGCATTAGGCGTGTGGGCCGGTTATGGTGTTACCGAAAATACCAAGATCATTTTGAAGTAGTGGCAAACTGCTTTAAAATGATAAAGGCTGCTCCACGAAAAGCAACCTTTTACTTGTTATTTTCATAATTAAAGATTATTCCATTACTGTAAATTTTCCTGCAAGCACTTCTCCATCCGCACACTGCGCTTTGATGATATAATTCCCTTTGGGCAAGTTGCCGAAGTAGATTTCTTTTGAATTAAGTTGATTTCCTTTCACCTGATAAACAACGCTTCCCAGAAAATTAAAAATCTGTACGGAAGAAATAGTTCCGTCATAAGAGAGTGTAAGTTTATCTTTTGCGGGGTTCGGATAAATGGTTATTTCTTTTCTGAACAGCGATGGAACAGCGCTGACATTCGGATCGTTAAGCGGGTTTCTTTGATTCGCCATTACACTTCTCATAATGACAATCTGATCGTTAGTAAACATAGTTTGGCATACGTCGTTTGTATAATCCATATAGTTTTCCCACATGTCGGGCAAGTCGCCTGCTACGCCTGCACCACAACTGTTTTTGGTAGCCGACGCACAACCACCGCCTTGCACCACAGAAATAAGGCTTTGCTCCGGAGTATCGCCGATGCCATCACTTACTATTGCCGTTCCGCAGTCGCTTGAAGAACTTCCTGAAGTGCCACCGAATATGTGCATTAACCCAAGATAATGACCCACCTCATGCACAGCGCATCGTCCTTTTGTATAAGTACCCTGCAATTGTGCGCTCAATGCATTATTATCTCCAACCGCGTGTGCCTGTAGCACCACACCGTCCACGAAACCTGCTAACCCTGCATCAGAACCGGCCGGCCAGTTGTTGGGTATCGGATTTAATGGCGGTATTGCATATCCTAAAACAGAGAGCTGACCTTGATTGTCTGTAAGATTAGTAACCCAAATATTTAAGTATTTTGTCACCGGCCATGGATCTATTCCGCCGCTTGCTGTTTTCTTTACCCGTTCAAAAGAATCCATGTCCGGCATTCCCGAAGACGAACCGAAATAAACATGTGAAGATATTGTTCGGGTAATACCTGTAGTTGGATTTCCTGAAGGATCTTTTGTAGCCAGGTGAAATTGGATTTCCGCATCTTTGGATAAGCTTTTGAAAATGGCGCGTGTATTTCCTGTGTCACTATGCGTTTTGCGATAGGCTTTATTAAGCACTGAAATCTGGTTGATTAAAACACTGTCGGGAATATTGAAACTTGGCATACCCGCATTATAAACCACATGGAAAACGACAGGAATGTCATATACCACATCCGTAGTTTTAGCTTGCGGCGCACCCATTTTCGATTGAGCGATTATTGTTTCATAATTTTTCATAACAGCTTCATACTGGAAATGTGCTTTCTCCAGTACCTTGTCAAAACCACACCGTTCGCCTCCTATATATTTTATTTCCTGAAATGAACCCTGCTGCGCAATAGCTCCGGTGATAATGCTTCCTGTGAAGAAAAGCAAAGTGAATATTTTTTTCATTATCCTGATAAATTTTTAGAAGAACGAAAATAATGATGTGTTTCTTCTTCTATTGTTAGTTACAGTTAAGTAGTGTTAATGAACGTTAATAGCAGAGTAAGGATATGAAAGTGAAGTATATTTTTGTATAGTGAAAAAAATAAAACTGAGTTTGCAACGTTCCCAGTTTGTAACACTCACTACTATACTAATACTTATGGGCATGGCAACTATGCAGATATATTGGTTAGTTACTGCTTATAAGGATGAAAAACAAAAATTTTATAATGATGTAAACTCGCTGCTGAGTACCGTTATAAATCAGGTTCATTTGCAAAAACTATTGACTTATTCTACGCCTGAGATCAAGGAAATGCTGCAGCAGGCGCAGGTAACAGGCAGAAATAAAATCGAACCCGGCCACGATACAAAATCGGTAAAACAAGGGATGGTGGTGATTACTGTAAACGACACTTTAAGTAATGATAGCAATTCTTCTCTGTTGAATGACCGATTGTCGTTGATCAAAAAATCTATTGAAGCGATTTCCAGCGATAGTTCTCTTATGCAAACCATACAAAAAGAGGAAATTCAAACTTATGCAAATGCTTACCGCACCGAGCTGCAAAAAAATAAAATTGACATTCCGTTTGAAATGGCCATCATAGATTCTAACAGGAAAATAAGTTATTGCACCTGCGATACAAATGTGTTTAAGCATTTTGCTTATCGTACCTCGATGGACGATTCCAAAATATTAAACTTCAGGAAACAAGTAATGGTGGCGGCATTTCCAAAGGCAATGGCTTACATCATAAAACAGATTGCCGCTTTGCTTATCGGAAGTATTATCCTGTTGGTTACCGGTTGTATTTCATTCAGCTATCTTATTTCGCTTTTCTTCAGGCATCAGAAACTTGCTGAGATCAGAGAGCAGTTTATCAATAACATGACACACGAGTTGAAAACCCCTGTAAGCTCTGTAGGCGTGGCGTTGGAGCTATTGCTTGACGAAAGAAATGATTATACGGAAAATAAAAAGAAACAAATTTTGCATATTGCCCAGAAAGAACTGATAAGACTTAATACTTTAATTGAAACAACGCTTAAAATTGCTGCTGCCGGACGAAGGAACAACGAACCCGACATGGAACTTCTTGAAGTGACACCGCTGCTTGACGAAATAAAAATGAGTTTTCTTCCGTTGGCAGAAAAAAATAATGCGATCATAAATATTTTTACAGCCGCCAATGTACGGTTTATAAAAACCGATAAAATCTACTTCACCAGTATTCTTCAGAACCTTATTGAAAATGCATTAAAATACAATACAAAACCTGCGCCGCACGTGACTATAAAAGTGGAAGAGCGAAAGAAAACCGCAATAATCACCGTTGAAGACAATGGAATAGGAATAGAACCGAAATACCTGGATAAAATATTCGATAAATTTTTCAGAGTGCCAAGCGGCGATATTCATGATAAAAAAGGAAGCGGTTTAGGACTGAACTATGTAAAAACTTTAGTGGAGCAACTGGGCGGAACCATTGACGTCAAAAGTATCCTGAAAGAAGGAACTATTTTTACTATTCATTTGCCATCCGAAAATCAATAACATGATCCGTATTCTCTTTGCAGAAGATGAACCTTTTCTGGGACAGCTTGTAAAAGAAGCGCTCGAAAATAAAAAAGACCTGACAGTAACCTGGATCACCGACGGAGCTGCTGTGCTTCCTGCATTCAGCGATATAAAACCGCAACTCTGTATTCTGGATGTGATGTTGCCGGGTAAAGACGGGTTTACCATAGCAAAGGAAATCAGAAAAATGGATGAACATATACCCATTCTTTTTCTTACAGCACGCTCACAAACTACGGATGTGGTAAAAGGTTTTGAAATCGGCGGAAATGATTACCTTAAAAAACCTTTCAGCATTGCGGAGCTTATAGCGCGCATCCGCGAATTGCTGCGTCGTGTGGCAAAAAACAATTATCAGTCTTCAGCTAAAGATTCCTTTTTCACGATTGGCAAATATGAATTCCAGCCGGACATTCATGTTTTGAAATGCGGGGATATAAAGTACAACCTCACCAACCGGGAAACCGAACTTCTTAAAAAGCTCGTGGTCAATAAAAACAGTCTGATGGAACGAAATGAAACTCTGCTGGAACTTTGGGGCGATGAAAGTTTTTTTCATGCGCGTAATATGGATGTATATATTACCAAACTTCGTAAGTACCTCATACACGATCCTAAAATAACAATCGTGAATATCAGAGGTTTTGGTTATAAGCTTATTGATGAAAGCTGATTATGTGAAAATAAAGAAAACCGATACACCTCTTTTCAATTTGTTGCTCCGCATTTTCTTTCGCATTTTTACAGCTAAATCTTGAACGTATTAAGCCATGTCAAAAACAGAAGAGCTTACAGTAGAAAAAATAGAATGCCTTATCATAGGATCCGGCCCTGCGGGATATACGGCAGCTATATATACGGCCCGCGCCAATCTCAAACCCGTTTTGTACCAAGGGTTGCAGCCGGGCGGACAATTGACGATAACCACTGACGTAGAAAATTATCCCGGCTATCCCGATGGAATTATGGGACCGCAGATGATGGTAGATTTTGAAAAACAGGCGCAGCGCATGGGTGCGGATATTCGTTGGGGATATGCAACGAAAGTAGATTTTACAAGCCGTCCCTATAAAGTGCAGATAGATGAAGAAAAATGGATAGAAGCCAAAGCTCTTATTATCGCTACCGGCGCTTCGGCCAAATGGTTAGACTTGCCATCAGAACAAAGATTGAATGGTCACGGAGTTTCGGCTTGTGCGGTCTGCGATGGGTTCTTTTTCAAAGGGCAGGAGGTAGCCATTGTAGGCGCTGGTGATACCGCTTGCGAAGAAGCAGTTTATCTTTCTAAAATATGCAGCAAAGTGCACATGCTGGTGCGCAAAGGAGAAGACGGTATGAAAGCCAGCAAAGTGATGCAGGAACGGGTGAAGAAAACTGCCAATATACAGGTTTACTGGAATACCGAAACTGAAGAAGTGCTGGGAGATGATAAAGTGACCGGAGTGCGTATCAAAAATAATGAAACCGGAGATACACAGGAAATTACGGTAAAGGCTTTTTTTGTTGCTATCGGACACCAGCCTAATTCCGATCTTTTTAAAGGAATGCTGGATATGGATGAAGCCGGATATATCCTTACTAAACCCGGCACATCAAAAACCAATATAGAAGGTGTTTTTGCCTGCGGCGATGTACAGGACAAAAATTACCGTCAGGCGGTCACAGCAGCGGGTAGCGGTTGTATGGCGGCATTGGATGCAGAACGTTACTTAAGTGTTTTAGAGCATGAGCATGCGAATCTTGTTAGCGCATAGTTTTAAAAATATCGAAAGAAAAATCCGGACGCACAGCCCGGATTTTTTTTATGAAAACTACTTTTTCTGTAAAACGTCAGATAATCTTTTGAAAAATCATCACAGCCAATATCCTTATCTTTGCGCCCTGATTTTTATTTGTTCAATTATAAATTCTGACATTCTAAAATGAATCCCGCTATTCGCCGTTTTCTTGTTTTCAACAGACTTTACATAGCCATCGCTTTAATAGCCCTTGGTTTCTGGATTGGCTTTTCCGTTACCTGGTGGATTGCTTGGATCCCTTTTTTAATAGCGGTGCTGATGGTGGTGGCACATTTTCTGGTGGGCCCGATGACGTTGATACAGGGCTATGTAGAAAATGGCGATATGGAAGGTGCAGAACGCCTGATGGCAAAAGTGAAATATCCTAACCTGCTTTATAAGCCGGTTCGTTCTTCATATTATATGCTGCGCGCAAATTTCTCAAGCATGGGTGATAACCTGGATAAAGCGGAGGAAGATCTGAAAAGAGGATTGGCAGCAGGTATGCCGGAAAAAGAATATGAAGGAACGGCTTATTTGCAATTGGGTTCTATTGCCTTTAAAAAAGGAAATACCAAAGAAGCTTATGAAAACATTCGCAAAGCGGTAAAAATAGGATTGCCTGATAAAGACAGCGAAGCGACTGCTTATTTACAGCTTTCTGGTATATGTATGCAACGCAGAGATTTTCGCAGTGCGAAGATGTATTTCAATAAAGCGAAAATGTGTAAGCCAAAGAATAAAGAAGTAGTATCGCAGCTTACTGAGATGAGCAAATATATGGCGCGCATTCCTGGTTAGTCATCATCGTTCTACATACAGCTGATCCAGACTCAACCTCACCAAATCTCCCATTGTATTACAATGCAGGAATTCAGAAACTTTGTAGTGTTGTGCTAGTTCTTCACGGAGTGAAATTACTTTTTCGGGTGGCGAAATGGTATCATGGCTCATCACTTTGAGCAGATCGTCCAGTTGGGCGCGTGCTGTTTTACTTCTGCGCATCATCAGTGTTCGTTCTTCTTCCTGGTATTGTTCAATATTTTCCATGCGAAGTTTTTCCTGCACTAAAACTACAAGCGGATAATTTTCTTTGAAAAATTGCGGCAGGTAAACATTCATTTTGCCTTCGTAACTCTGCTGATCAAAATCTATGGCACGAATGCGGAACTGCACTTCTTCAAAATCGGGTGTGATGTCAAATACATAATTGTAAGAACGCATATCGCCAAGCAGCCTTACAAAACACCGGTAATTAAATTTTACCAGTTCTTTAGCGATGCGCACTTTATTAAACTCTTGATTGTTTACATAAGACGTAATGAACTGATCGCCGGGAATGCCTGGAATATGTTCTTCCACAAGCGTCTTGTTATCTACAAAGTAAATAAGTGAAGTAGGAGAGAGAATTTGCTCCAACTCTAAGCCGTAAACACGTGAAGCGTCCGCTTTTTTTACATAGAAATAATCGTAGTTGTCATTGAAGTTGTTTACGATCTTTATGCGAAACGGATGCGAATTTCCGAAAGTGCAGTAATCTACCCGCTCTACATGCAGGTGTTGGTGGACACGGCTTTCACCTTCCGTTTTCAGAATGGAATAAATTTGTTTTAATCCTTCGTGAATGCGACCTACTTCATTGGTGCTATATAATGCACTTTCCCATAAAGTATCTTTTCCGTTTTTATCATATACGGGAATGGTGCTGGTGAAATGAAGCAAGTCATCATACTTAACAGGCAGTTCAATACTTCTGCTGTATGTTTTTAAATAAGTATGCAAATCATTATTTACCGGATAATGAGATTTCTTTTTCGATATTTTTTGATCACCGGCTTTTTGTTGTAGATAACCGTCTGTCATTAAAAGTTTTTATTTAGTCTGTCGCCTTTCCAGGCATAGAATAAAATGAAAAGATAGCAAGGCAGCATTAACGCATAAGCCAATTGTTTGGAATGAATGACTTCCGCAATTTTTCCATACAAAGGCGGAAGAACCGCACCACCTACGATTCCCATAATAAGCAAGGCACTTCCTGTTTTAATAAATTTTCCCAATCCGTGAATGGCTAATGGCCAAATTGCCGGCCACATTACAGAGTTGGTAAAACCTAATAAAGCAAAACATACTACAGCCGTATAACCCTTTGTAAACATTGCCAGCAACACCATGAGCATACTTAATAGCGTGGCTATGATCAGCGCTTTTTGCTGAGAAATCATTTTTGGAATAGCGATGATGCTGAGCACATAACCGGCAAGCAATCCGTACCCTGTATAAGATGCGAAGCTTTTTGCCGTTTCCAGTTTAAAGCCCAAGGCTTCACCAAAGCTGCTAAAGGTATCATAACTTATAACTTCCACGCCCACGTAAAGAAAAATGGCTACCACACCCAGCACCAGATTGGGAAATTGAAATACGCTTGTCTTAGTCGTTTTTGCAACGCTTTCTGTTTCTTCTTGCTCTATTTCAGGCAGGTGCATAAAATAAAACGCCACCGCTAATAAAGCTAATACCGAGGCAATGATGATATAAGGTACAATCGCTTTTGAAGCCAGCAGATTCAGCTCTGCGGCTTTTTCCTGAGGATTTAACGTGAGCAATTTTTCCTTCAGCACATCTACATTGCTGAGGGTGATGCTTCCTAAAATATATACAGCAAGAATGCCCGCGATTTTATTACAGATACCCATCACACTTATACGGCTGGCGGCGCTTTCTATAGGTCCTAAAACTGTTACATAAGGATTGGATGCGGTTTGCAAAAGCGCCAGTCCTGTGCCGATGATAAACAGGCCCGATAAAAACAACGGATAACTTCTTGTTTTGGCAGCAGGAATGAACAGGACAGCTCCTAAAGCCATTACCAATAATCCTACCGACATACCGTTTTTAAAACCGGTAGTTTTCAATACATAGGATGAAGGAATGGCCATAAAAAAATAAGCGGCGAAAAACGCTGTTGCCACTAAATAAGATTGCGTGTCAGAAAGCTCGCAAGCAATTTTCAGATAAGGTATAAGCTGGCTGTTGCTCCATGTTACAAAACCGAAAATGAAAAATAAAATACCAATAAGAATAAGTGGTGTAGTATAGTTTGCTCTGCGCTGTTGCATAAAAGAATAGTAAAACTCTAACTTAGTTATTTTTTATTGATAAAAGGGAATCAATGAAGATTATTCTTAATCAGTGCAGCCAGCTCTTGTGCAATAGTAGAAGCTAATGCAACACCCATGCCTCCCATCCTGAATGCGCCGAAGACGTTTTCTGAAAAAGTTTTTACAATAGGTTCTTTTTTATTGCCGAAAGCCATAATGCCGCACCAGCGAGTGTCTGTTTCAAAAGGAGTAGCGGGAAGAATAACAGTTTTTAATTTTTCTTCCAGATCGTTCTGTATTTTTTCATTCAAGGCAAAATGAGTGGTTTCTTCCGTTTCAAAATCAACATTGCGACCGCCTCCAAAAAGTACGCGTCCTTCTATTTCCCTGAAATAATAATAGCCTTTATCAAAATGAAAAATTCCTTTGAACGGCAAGTTGTGAATGGTTTTTGTCACCAACACTTGTCCACGGCCGGGTTGAAGATTTACATCAGGTAAAAGCTGTTTTGTAAAAGCATTAGTACAGATGCTTAAAGTCTTGCATCGGAAATGAACCGGCTTATGAAAATTGTTGGTTACTTCTACCGTTACGTGATTTTTTCCCTGATGAAATTCTGTTACTTCGGCACCCGTTTTTATTTCTATTTTCTTTGAAAAAGCTAATTGCAGCAAAGCTTTCATCATTTTGCCTGTATGCAATTCTCCTTCATGAAGATTCTCTATAAGCGCGGTGGTATAAGCAGCTGAAAATCCGAATGATTTTATTTTATCATTGGCGAGTGCAAATGAAGACTGCCGGTCGATGTCGAAAAGGAGTTTGTTTAAATAACCTATTTTTTCAAGGCAGGAAATTTCTTCGCGGCTGATCAATTCATAGCTTCCATTTTTTTTATAGTCAATAATATCTTTGTCCAGTCGCTGCATCAATAATTCCAATCCCTTCTTACGCTTTTCATAAAGCCCTATTACTTCATCCTCGGTACTATGCATAAGATCGTCGAGCAATTCCGTAACGCTGCCCATGCAGGCAAAACCTGCATTTTTAGTGCTGGCACCTGTTGGTAGAATCCCTCTTTCTAAAACTAAAATTTTATGGTTGGGAAATAAATCTACTAGCTCAATTGCGGTATTCAATCCTACCAAACCACTTCCTATAATGATGTGATCATACTCTAAAAAGCTTTGTTGTTCCCAATAGCTAAACATGAATAGCCTATTTCACATTTCCCATCAGTTTCCTTACAACAGGAGAGATTACGATCAGCACTACACCTGCTATAAGCGCATAAATTGCCAATTGTTTATAACCATCTGTATAAGCAATGAGTTTTTCAACAGGCGTTCCGTTTTCATTGGCTTGTGCCATTCCTGCTCCCAGGATTCCGGCAACATATTGTCCGTAAGCACTTGCTAAAAACCACATACCCATCATCACACCTTGCAAACGTTGGGGCGAAAGTTTGGTCATAATGGAAAGCCCGATAGGTGAAAGACATAGCTCACCAAAGGTGATAACGAGATAAGCCAATGTAAAAACATCTAAACTGGCTACACCGGGTATAAGCTGGAAGAAACGGGTAGCATAAAAAACATAAAATGATAATGCTAAAAACAAAAAACCTAATCCAAACTTCACAACAGTATTGGGTTCTATTTTTTTCTTTGCCAGCCCCAGCCAGATAAGCCCAACCAAGGGCGCGAAAATTATCACAAACAGAGAGTTGGCTGCATTATTGACACCATTCGGATCAAGTTTTATTGCACCCAGTATTTTATCATCCAAGTTATTTGCTGCAAACAGACTTAATGAACCACCGCTTTGCTCGAAGAACGCCCAGAAAATAATGGAAAAAATAATGAACACCAACGCAGCTATCAGTTTCTTTACTTCCTCCGCGCTATGTTTGGTCATTTCATAGCCGAGATACAACAAGGTACAAGGTCCGATAATGTACATGAACCAATCGGTGTATTCGGTTTTGGCTACCATTTTCATAATTACTGGTATCATGGCCAATGCACCGATATAAACGAGATATTCATACCATTTTTTACCTTTTACAGGTTCTGTTACCACATCAGCCGCTTCCTGGTTGGGGTTATCGCCAATAGCGCCATAGTCCACGATGTCTTCTGTAGATTTTTTATTTCTTAAGAAAGGTGAAAGACCTATTGGACCTAACGTCTTTTGTGTAAAGATGAAGGTAATAAGGCTTATGGTCATTACCAGTGCAGCCAAGCCGAATGCGACATTCCAGCGCAGGTTTTCAGGGATAACTCCACTCAGCATCTGACCTTTGCCGATAGCTACACAAGCATAGCCACCCAGCAATGCACCAATGTTGATACCTGAATAAAAAAGAGAAAAACCCGCATCGCGTCGTTCGTCTCCGGTTTTATACAGCGACCCTACCATTGTGGAAATATTAGGTTTGAAGAAACCGGTTCCGATAATAGTGAAGCTTATTCCTAAAAAGAAAAATTTATGAGGATCGGAGGCTAATATCAAACTGCCGGTAATCATCAGAATGCCGCCCCAAAACAATGATTTACGAAAGCCCAAAATCTTATCGGCAAACAAACCTCCAATAAAAGTGAAAGCATATACAAAAGCCTGCGTAGCGCCATACTGAAGATTAGCTTGTGTTTCCGGCATCATAAGCTGGTTTACCATAAAAAAGGTAAGCATACCGCGCATACCATAAAAACAAAAGCGCTCCCACATTTCGGAGAAGAACAAATACCAAAGTTGCTTGGGGTATTTACCCTTAAAATTTTGTATGGATGCCAGAGATGTATTGTTGCTCATACCGCTGTTTTTTTAATGAGGACAAGATATTTATTTTATCGGAAAGCAAACCCTTTGCCAAAGAAAAATCCCGCATGAAGCGGGAGGTTTTCTCTTGAGCATAATACAAGATGTGTTATTGCACGCCGTGCATCATCTTTTTCAGCTTGGGTGAAATCAATGCTAATATCACCGCCGCGATACCGCACAGCACTACGAACACCATGAAAAATTCAAAGAGGTTATGAATTTCAAAACCTGCGAACATCGGATTTTCAAGCGGCAATTGTTCTTTCTTAAATAATGTAATTTGATCTGCATTCAGGGTTATTTTTTTATCCAGTACTTCCTGAAGATTTACACCCAACTCTTCTGCTTTTTTATACTTATCACCTGTTGCGGGAAGTATGGAACCTAATGTGCCTGCAAGTGCATATCCTGCCGCGTTGGAAATGAAAAATACGCCATACAGTAATGAAGAAAAACGCTTGGGAGATAACTTGCCCACAAGCGATAAGCCGATTGGCGATAAGCAAAGTTCACCGCAAGTTTGGATAAAGTATAATAAAATCAACCATTTTATAGCCAACAGTCCACTATTGCCAAGGTCTTTCACATTGTTGGCTATGATAAAATAACTTACAGCTATTAGTGCAAGACCAAATGCTTGTTTTAACGGTGATACCGGTTCTTTTCCTTTTGCGCGCAGTTTATCCCAAAGCATACTGAAAGGAACGGCTAATAATACTACAAACACACCGTTGAATATTTGTACCATTGAAGGAGGCATATTCCAACCGAAGAAATTTCTGTCGGTCTGATTATCGGCTATAAACGTGAGCGAAGAACCAGCCTGCTCAAATGCCGCCCAAAAGAAAATAATAAAGAACGAAACAATATAAATTACAAAAATCCGCTGCTTCTCAATTTTAGTGATAGAATTATCTGATACAATTAAAGTAGCCAGCGAAATGCCCGCTGCATAAATTATTGGGTAGATAATTCCTTTGATAATAGTGCCAATAGCAAATGTGCTGAACCATACTTCATCTACCAGCAAATAACGGAAAACAAAAAACAAAACAACAAACATACCTATTGTAATGCTAATTGATTTATTGCTAAAGGAAGCAGATGTGGCTTCTCCTTCTTCAAAATCCTCACTTACATTATGTTTTGGTAAGCCACCGATGGGTCTCCCTGTAGGAGTAACTACATACTTGTTTTTAAGGAATAGAAAAACAAGGGTGCCAATGAACATAGCGATAGAAGCAGCCAGGAAACCCCATTTGAATGCATGAATATCACGAATGCCGTCTGCAGTTTTTACATCACCCACGATAGGGCAAATGAATTGACCTAAGAAAGCCCCCAGGTTGATTCCCATATAGAAAATTGTAAAAGCGCTGTCCAGCTTGCTTTTTTCTTGCTTTGGGTAAAGGCTGCCTACCATTGATGAAATATTAGGCTTGAAAAATCCATTTCCGAAAATGATCACTACCAATGCAAACCACATTATCGTTTTAGCGAAATCAATGCTTCCATCAAAACTGCTGGCGCTGAAAAAAAGCATTAATTGCCCAAGCCCCATTAAGCTGCCTCCTATAAGAATACAGTTTCTGTTACCCAAATATTTATCAGAAATAAAACCACCCAAAAGCGGTGTGAGATAACAGAGCGCCAAAAAACCGCCGTAAATAATAGAAGCGTCACTTTCTTTTATCAGCAGAGAGTTTACCATAAAAAGCGTAAGCAACGCACGCATTCCATAAAAGTTGAAACGCTCCCACATTTCCGTTCCAAAGAGCACCCATAAACCTTTAGGGTGTTTCTTTTTGGAAACATCAGCTTGCACAGGCTGGTCCAGCGTCACCTCCGCTTCTAATTCTTTTTCGTGTTGATTTGACATGAAATTATTTTTATTAAAGCCGTAAGATAAAAATTATTTGTTTGGGATATAATTTTCTGAAAATAAAATACCGCCCAATGAGGGACAAAATAACCGCCAATAAAATAACAGTTCTGATTTGGATGATTTATTACATTTGTTTCCGTTTATAAAAATCATTGAGAATTTCTTTTACCATAAAGAATGAACAATACTTACACCGATCTCGTAAAGCAAACCTTCGACTTTCCGCAAGAAGGATTTTCTGTAAACGATCAAAACTATCTTGAGTTTAATGGCGTGGATATTAAAAAGCTGATAGATAAGTACGGCACGCCTTTTAAACTTACTTACCTGCCCAAGATCGGAATGCAGATCAACAAAGCGAAAAAATTATTTAACGACGCTATAAAAAAACACCGGTACGATGGTAACTATTATTACTGCTACTGTACCAAAAGCTCTCATTTTTCATTTATGGTAGAAGAAACACTGAAGCACGGCGTACATATCGAAACCTCATTTGCTTATGATATCGAAATCATTAAGCAACTTTATAAACGCAGAAAGATCAATAAGGAAACGTACATTATTTGCAACGGTTTTAAGACAAGACCTTATACGCGCAATATCGCGCAGCTTATCAATTCCGGTTTTAAAAATGTGATTCCTGTATTGGATAACAAAAGTGAATTTGAAGACTATAAAAAATCAATTCGTGCCAAAGATCCTGTGAAAATAGGTATTCGTATAGCGAGCGAGGAAGAACCGACTTTTGATTTTTACACGTCGCGTTTAGGCATTCGCAGCCGCGATGTACTGGAATTTTATGTAGATAAAATAAAAGGTAATGATCGCTTCCAGCTAAAGATGCTGCACTTCTTTATGAACAAGGGTATAAAAGATGATATTTATTACTGGAGCGAATTGAATAAAGTAGTGAATCTGTATTGTCAGTTAAAAAAGATTTGTCCTGAATTAGACGGATTGAACATTGGCGGCGGCTTTCCGATAAAGCACTCCTTGGGTTTTGATTACGACTATAATTATATGGTCAATCAGATCATCATGAACATTAAGAAAGTATGTAAGAAAAATAAAGTGGAAGTGCCGGATATTTATACGGAGTTTGGTTCATTCACCGTTGGTGAAGCAGGTGCGGTCGTATATTCTATTCTCAATGAAAAAATGCAAAACGACCGGGAGATATGGTACATGATAGATAGTTCTTTCATTACTACTTTGCCTGATACATGGGGTATCGGAGAAAAATTTTTATTGATGCCCATAAATAAATGGGATAAAGAATATCAGGAAGTGCATCTTGGAGGGCTCACTTGCGACAGCCATGATTTTTATACTTCTGAAGAGCATATCAATGCGGTGTTTCTTCCCAAGCTTGATAAGGAAAAAGGAGAAGAGCCTTTGTACATTGGTTTTTTTCATACAGGTGCTTACCAGGATCAATTAGCAGGATATGGTGGTATCAAACATTGCATGATTCCTTCACCTAAGCATGTGGTTATTGAAAAAAATAAAGACGGCGAGTTGGAAGATTGGCTTTATGCAAAAGAGCAAACGCCACAAAGTATGTTGAAAATATTGGGATATATTAAATAGCTGTCATTCTTTTATAAACAGTCTTTCATCAAACGTAAAAAGGGCCGTTTCTTTTATTTTTATTTTATTGATCAATTTGTGTCTGGGGTTGATAAGATAATTATAATCCCCTTGCACAGTAGCTGACGGCACTTTCAGAACTATATATTTTTCGTCCTTTACAAAGTTGTCTCCTATTATTTGCGTAGCATTTCCATGTGGGTAACTGTTCCAGTCTTCAGGCAGTTTTTTTTCATTGTATGCTGCCGTAGGTATATCCTCTGGAATAAAAATGGAAATCAGAAAATAATCTTCGGGTATAATGCCTAAAGGTGTATGCACTGCAATTTCTGTAACGCACAAAGCTCTGGAAGATGACGTGTAAATGAGCGCGGTTCCTTTACTGTTCCATCTGCCGCCGGTGATTTCTGCGCCTTTGCCGGAAAGATCATCTTTATATTTCTCCCTGGCTAATCTATAAACTATCATGCAAGAATACCGTGTTCTATCGAGGTGAGTTCGTCTTTTACCATATTAATACCAAAAGAAGTATCTAAAAGATCTTTGGGTTTTATGCCGCCTATTGCTATGTTTTTAGCGTTCAGCCATGTGTTGAATTTTTCTTTGTTCCCAAAAACTTCAAAGCCGTATTTATATAGCATAGTGAGCTCCAGTATTTTTTCAGAGTAAACAGGATCAAAAGTTTTATTGTCTTTTTTATAGCGGTGTATGGTTCTTTCCGAAAGGTGTAAATAGTCGCACCATTCAGCAATATTGAAGGGGCTTTTGTCTGCTATGCTAAGAAACATATTGTAATCCACTCCCTTTTTTACGGTATTAATAAGAAGAAGTGTGTTTTTGTCATCTACGACATTGTAGGTTATTTGTGGTTCTTGCAGCATATCGGGTTGTTCTTGTGATTGCGAGTATTTTTTCATACTCTAAATATACACATTTGTCTTTTGTTTTAAGACATTTGTCATTTTTTTTTTTTTTTTTTTTTTTTTTTTAAAAAAAAAACAAAAATTTAAAATTTTTTTTTTTAAAAAAATTTTTTTTTTTTTTTTTAATTTTTATTTTTTTTTTTTTTGGGTTTTTTTTTTTTTTTTTTTTTT
>Ga0153956_1000110_pt1 | contig 102804 bp, 90 predicted proteins | sample TSFL040MetaG_FD_104704 | JGI IMG/M metagenome (GOLD analysis project Ga0153956, IMG submission 104704) | Attine ant fungus gardens microbial communities from Florida, USA - TSFL040 MetaG | ecosystem: Host-associated > Fungi > Mycelium > Unclassified | place: USA: Florida, Wekiwa Springs... | reverse complement strand
TTTCAGTCTTACTTTTCCGTCAAGCGTGTTTACATCCACTTCACCACCCAATACGGCTGTATAAAGATCAACAGGCACCGTAAGACTGAGGTCTGCGCCATTTCTATGAAAAGAAGTATTGTTGTTGATGACGAATGTAACATATAAATCTCCTTTCGGTCCTCCGTTTACGCCTTCGCCACCATAGCCTTTTAAACGTAGTGTTTGTCCGTTTTCAATACCGGCGGGAATGGTAATGCGCACTTGCTTATTATTGATAGTGATAATCTGCTGATGTGTTTTATAGGCATCTGTGAGATTTACGTGTAATTCCGAATTGTAATCCTGTCCGCGAAATTGTCGCTGCCTGCCTTGGGCGTGACCGCCGGCATTGGTTTTACCGAAAAAAAATTCAAAAAAATCCGAGTAATCGCCACCGCCTTCATAGCTGAAATAATCTTCACCTCCATGACCGCTTTGGTATTGTTGCTGCGTACGATGTTGCTGTCTGGCTTGTTCGTATTGTTCTGCATGTTTCCAGTCGGCGCCGTATTGGTCATATTTTTTCCGCTTTTCAGGATCGCTGAGCACTTCGTGTGCTTCATTGATCTGCTGAAATTTTTTATTGGCATCCTGATCATTGGGATTGAGGTCGGGATGATATTTCCTGGCCAACTTTCTGTATGCAGATTTTATTTGTTCTGCGGTAGCATTTTTATCTAAACCTAAAACTTTGTAATAGTCAATAAAATCCATAATGCTATTTAAAAAGAAAATTATAAAAATTAATCGGGATTATTTAGTTAAGAGATAACAAACTCTGTTCAACCTTCCCTGAAAATCAAAAGGTGTGGTGGCGCCCGTTATATCTTTTATATCAAAAGCCGGAATCGCGTCTTTATCCAGCTGGAACTTGTGATAATTGTTGCTGAAGTATATTTTTCCTTCTTCCGTGGTGGCTTTTAATAATTTTTTTAAAAGTGCAACATGATCGCGTTGTACATCAAACGTGCCTTCAGTTCGCTTGCTGTTGCTAAAGGTTGGAGGATCGCAAATGATAAGATCGTACTTGTTTGCGGGCAATTCGTTGATCACTTCCATGACATCGGCTTGTATAAACTCATGCTTTTTATCATCGTATAACTTATTGAATTGCATATTTCTCTTTGCCCAGTTGATATAAGTTTTTGAAAGATCTACTGACGTGACCTGTGAAGCGCCACCTGCTGCGGCATATACACTGAAGGAGCCTGTGTAGCAAAACAGGTTCAGTACATTTTTCCCTTCTGCATCCTCTTTAACCATAGCACGGGTAAGCCGGTGATCGAGAAATAAACCGGTATCCAGATAGTCCGTAAGGTTGATGATGAAATTCAGTCCATTTTCCTGAATGATTTTTTCTTGTTTGGTTTCATCAAATTTATCATACTGTCCTTGTTTGCCTTCTTTACGTTGTCGTGTTTTTATGAAAACATTTTCTTTACTCATGTCCAGTTCCTGAGCGATGATTTCTTTACAATTTTCCTTCCACTGCTCATGTTCATTTTCTTCCATGCCATGTCTTCTTTTATATTCAGAAGCATGAACGGCACCTTCGTAATAATCAATAGCAAAAGGAAACTCCGGTAAATCGTGATCATAAAAACGAAAACAGGAAACCTGTTGCTTGCGCGCTATTTTGCTGTAATGTTTCCACATTTTATGCAGGCGGTTGCGGAACATTGAAAACTTATCATGGGTAGAAAGACTGGTCATAAGAATAGCAACTATAAGTTATTTAGAAGGAAAAATAATATTGACAGCATTATGTTTAATTACGGCAGTTATTTTTTTGGTCTTGCCCAGGTATTCGCCGTCTATTTGAAAATATACTCTTCTTTTCACTTTTATTGCCACCGCTTCCGCCTGAAATATTTCTGTTTTTTTTGCATTGAATTTACGATTGTAAAAAAGCATTTTAAAGAGTTCGGTCAAAGAGAGTTTTCTGAGAATCACCACTTCAAAAATGCCGTCACGCACATTGCTGAGTGGGTTGATGCGCGCACCCGTTCCGTAACTGCTCGCATTGGCCAATACTACCATAAAAGCCTGACGGATGATTTTTCGCTGCCTGCTTACAATTTCCACGTCCATCAGCCGTTTCCTCCACAAAACGCGAAATATTTCTTTAGCATAACCCCATTTTCCGCGCATATCATTTTCTTCAAAATACTTTACTAATTGCGCATTAATACCAATATCGCTGAGGTGAACGCATAAATGTTTTTCATTGATGCAAATTGTATCAATCGTTTGAGGTTTTCCCTGAAAAAGTATTTTCATACAGCCGGCTACCTCTTGGGGCATTCCTATTTCCTTTGCCATTCCGTTGGCAGAGCCGCCCGGGAAAATGCAAATAGGTATCCCTGTTTCCGCAATGGCTTCTACAACCAGCTTTACTGTTCCGTCGCCGCCTACCACCACCACTCTGTCGGGTTGTAGTTTTTCTGCCCAGTATTTTATGGATTCGTGTTCATGGTCAGAAGTAATATTATAGAGCTGAAACTGATGAGATGTATTCTTGAGATAGGCTCTTATTTCAGTTTCCCAATTGATAAAGGAATGCAGCCATTTTCTTTTTGAATGTTTTCTGCTACCTGCATTAGGATTGAGTATAAACAGTAATTTTAAGACTTCTTGTTCTGGCACGTTATTGTAAGCTTATTGACCACCTATAAAAAAATGACACCAATTCGGCAATGATAACTCAAAAAAAATCAATTAAGGAATGGTTGCTGAACCGGCTCAATATAACTCATAAACCTGTAGTACGTGTTTACAACGGTTATGGAGATGAAGATTTATTATTGATAATGGGACATGTATTAAAACAGTCGCCTTTACCTAAAACAAAATTTAAAAAAAATTTCTGGAGCAACAGTCTTTCACTGATCAGATTATTCATTGTAGAGCCTTGCAAGCAGGTAACTGTACAAATGGAGTGGGGTAATCAGCAACTGGAAACACGTACGGATAGTGATGGTTTTTATAAGTTTGAATGGAAGGCAGGCGAAAAGCCGCAGCCAGGCTGGCATTCCGTAAAAGTGGAAGTAGTGAGTGGCAAATTTTCGGGCACATCAGGAAAGGGGAAATTATTAGTACCTCAGCCTACACAATATGCTTTTATATCGGATATAGATGATACATTTCTCATATCATACTCTTCAAATTTGCGAAAACGTATGTATGTTTTGCTTACTAAAAACGCACGCACCCGCAAGCCTTTTGAAGGAGTGGTGCGTCATTATCAGCTGTTGGCAGATGGCGATAAATACAGAGAGCAAAATCCATTTTTTTATGTTTCCAGCAGTGAGTGGAATTTGTACTATTATATAAAAGAGTTTAAAGAAAACTATGGTATTCCTGAAGGTGTGTATTTGCTGAATCAAATGAAAACCGGATTAGAATTTTTAAAGACAGGACAGAATAAACATAATGGAAAGTATATGCGCATAGCCCGTGTACTGAAAGAATTTCCTCACCGAAAATTTATACTTCTTGGAGATGATACGCAACGTGACCCTGAAATTTACACTCATATTGTAGAAAGTTTTCCCGGCAGGATTATCTGCGTTTACCTTCGGCATGTAGGTAAAAAGAAGAAACCCGAAGTAATTACAAAAATAGCGACGATCAAACAAGCCGGTGTAGAAGTGCTTTATTTTAAGAAAAGCGAGGAAGCTATTGAACATTCCAAAAAAATCGGACTTATAGCTGCCGATCCTGTCAGTCAAAACTGATCTTGCGTAGTTTCCCGCACGGAATAATAATTCGGGTTTGTTATTTTTGTAAGTATGCAATCCTGTAAATATTTCAGCTATTCCCAATTATTAACAGCTATTCTCTTTTTGCTTTACCATACGGCGGTTGCGCAAAATCTCAATGGCGAAAAAATAAAAGTAAGTCCGGAAAGCATTACGGCGCTAAAATTTAATGCGACCATTATGGATTATCAGTGGAGCGATCCTTCGGGCTATACCTGCATTGCACGCAACAATGACAATACATTGCTTGTAAAAACCCTGAAAGACGATCCGGCGCCTACCACATTAATAGTAAGTGAAGGGAAACGCACTCATTACTTTATCATAGAATTCGTAAAGAAAATAGACATCAACAATACAAAACTCTACTATGATTATTCTGATCTGAAACAACTGAAGAAAATAGTACAAAACTCACAAGCAGTTGCAGTAAATAATCCTCCTAAAGAAAAAGAACAGCCTGCTGAAGAAGAACTGTCATCGAAAGAAAAAAAGAAACTCGCAAAAGAGGAAGAAGCACAGAAGAAAGCCGCCGAACAGAAACGGAAAGAAGATGACGCGACGCGTCAGAAGCTATTGGCCGAACAAGAGCAAAAAGCTGCTGAGCTGAAGCAGAAAGAAAAAGAAGAAACCGCCCAAAAGGAAAAAGAACAAGAACTGAAACAACAACAATTGGCTGAGCAAAAACGCAAAGAGCAGGAAGAAAAAGACCGCAAAGAACAAGAACGCCTGGATGCCATTGCCAAAGAACAACAACGCATAAACGCCGAAAAAGAAAAACAAGTGCAGATAGCAGCCGCGAAAGAAGAAGACAGAAAGCGTAAAGCTGAAGAAGAAGCCGCACGTATTAAAAAGCTGAATGATGAAAAAGAAGCCGCCGCCGCTGCTGCAAAAGAAAAACAACGTTTGGAAACGGAAAAGAAAAAACAGCTGGCTGAAGAAAAAGAACAAGCGCGGCAAGAGCAGGAAAGACAAAAACAGCTTGCTGTGCTGAAAGAACAACAGCGTAAAGAAGAAGAAAAGCAAAAGCAACTGGCTAAAATAGAAGAGCAAAAACGCATTAAAGAAGAAGAAGAGCGTAAAAAGAAAGAAGCGGAAGCCAACAAAACAGAATATACCCATGTAGAGCTTTGGAAAAAATATCCCAGTATTGTATTTGCGGATCCGCCGCCCAGCCAACACCTCACCGGCGAATATTATATGCCGGCAGATACCGCCGAAAACCACCGCGTAAGCGACCGTTTGCTGCAAATGGATTATTGGTTAAACATATCTTCCCAAACGGTAAACGGCGTGACCATTACTTTGCAAAGTCTTATTTTCAGCGGCGTCAATACCTATATGCGCATTCTTATAAAAAACGAAACAGATAAAGATTTCCTTACCGGCCGCATGAATTTGAGGTGGGTAAAGAATGAAGGCGGAAGCGTTGATTTATATCCCTGCTATGTAACCGATTTTCCGGTAGTGCTGCCGCACAAACAAAAAGTAATGGTGTATGCTGCCCGCGCCGTAAACGCCGATAACAGAGATAAATTTGTTTTCACACTTACAGACCGTTTTGAAAAAACATCTTTGGAGTTTGGTTTTGACGGAGCGGAATATAATCTTGAAATGAGTAAATAAACTAATCTCATGTACGCATTGACAAGATTTATCCTTGTAATAAGTATTATTATTTGTGCGTTTTCGACTAAAGCGCATACGGTAGCTTTTGCTGGTGAGATCATTCCTGTGGATAATGATTTTGTGGCGAATAAACTTATGAATGTGATTCGCAGGCAAATGCCGAATGCCAATCTTCCTTCACTTCGTCAGCGCGCACTCCTATATTTCCCCTATATAGAAAATGAACTGCAAAAAGCGGGCATACCGTTAGATTTTAAATATTTACCAATCGTAGAATCCGGTTTTCTTAATCTTTCTTCCAGAGTAGGCGCCCGTGGCTTCTGGCAGATCATGCCTGAAACCGCAAAAGGATTGGGGCTTATAATTTCTCCGGATTTGGACGAGCGCGACGATATTCAAAAAGCGACCAAAGCGGCTTGCAAACTCCTCTCACAATATTATAACCTCATTTATAAACGTCACAATGTGGCATCATGGTCTCTCACTGCGGCTGCTTACAATTTTGGTATTGGCAATATCTTCAATGCGATTTCCAAACAGGGGAAAAATTATTTTACCATGAACCTCAATCCGGAAACTTCTGTGTATGTCTATAAAATTATCGCGGTAAAAGAATTATTTGAATACCCGGAATTATACATGAAGAACTTTGGATACAATGTGTTTAAAATAAAAAACACTTCTAAAACCTCGGCCGGCGGCAGCGACGAGGATAATGATTTTAAAGGAATGGAAGTGAATGTAAGCGCCCAGAAAGGAAAGTCTCTTGTGAAAGATGCAAAAGAAACTTACGTAGCCGCGCATTTACAAGGAAAGTATAAAAACTTTGGAGACGGAGATCTTGTAACGCTGGAGCTGGATGAGGATTTAACCGTACAAGGCGGTTTTACCAAAAAAGGAAACATCCTGAAAGGAAGAGGCTGGCTTATTGATAACAAAGTATATGTGGATATGGGCTACGGACATGCCGTTACGCTCTATGATGTAAACGGGAAAAAAGGAGTGGATATAGCTTCTCTGAAAAAAGGAACACCCATATTGCTGAAGAATGAAATTTTTGATGACGGCTCTAACTGGAAGAACTGACTGGAAGATATGTATGATTTTTTTATTTTTTAACGAATTGTGAATGTGTGAGTTTAATTGTGAATAAAAAAAACATAATTTCTATTTTGCTTTCGCATTAACTAATAAAGTCCCCTTCCAAAAGTAATTTTTGTTATGATTAATGAAACAATCGCTTTAGAAATGTATAACGATCATGAAGTTATTAAAAGACCAGAATCTTTTGATGAGTATAAAGATCGAATTCTTCACGGTTTTCAGATTGCTAAAGACAGAAGCGCCAATAATAAAATAACCCGCTTCACTGATAAGGAACGGAAAGATTATAATCTCGCATTAAAATATAATCTTGTACTGATAAACTCTTTACTGAAAGAAGATTGCATCAATACGATCTGATTTTTTTCCTGCATTTCAGTTTGTTTTTTCCGGTCAAAAAAAAATGTTTGTGATAGCCGAATGAACATTTTTCGTTCCTTATGCAAAGTTTTTTATTAAGATTTTCCATGCTATTTTTAGTGAAAACGCATTGCGATGACACTATGGAAATTGTATTTCAATCATCTTAAAAAACTTTTGCTGATATACCTTTTAGGTATTTTCATTTTTACATTGCTGCGTTCTCTTTTGGTAGCGGTCAATTTTCAGGAATTTCTGAAGGTAGGCGGTAACCGTTGGTCGTTGCTTTGGCAGGCTTATATTATGGGATGGAGGTTTGATACAGTTATCTCCTGTTATCTTATGAGTTTGCCGGCAGTTCTTATAAGCTTGTTTCATGTTTTTTATAAGGTGACGAAAGCGTTGCTCAATATAGTTTACGGCTATTTATTGCTTTTATATACGCTGGCTTTTCTTATCTGCTGTATAGATATTCCATTTTTTACGCATTTTTTTAAACGGCTGAATGATACACTTTTCAATTGGTCCAATCACAATAGTTTCGGCTTTAAGATGGTGTTGGAAGATAAAAGTTTTTATAGTTACCTGATTGTTTTTTTCCTGTTGCTCTTCGGTTATTCCTTTGTCATGCTGCGGTTGTTGAAGCTACATAAAAAGCTTTTGGTCAATTACGCGGTTATAACAAAAAGACAAAGTGCGCTTACTCTTTTTTCTGCTCTTGTTTTTTGGGGGTTGATTTTCATCGGAATCAGAGGAAGGACATCTCCGAAGACACCTATTATTCCCGGTACGGCGTTTTTTACCAACAAACCTTTTATCAACCAGGTAGGATTGAATCCGGTGTTTACACTTATGAGAAGCTTGCTCGATAATATGCAGCCTGGCAATCAGCGGTTTCAGTATATAAGCGATAAAATGGCATTGAGAGTCATGCACAGTTTGCTAAAAGGCGATGACACGTTAAACAATATTTCACCGATAGCGCGCATAGAAAAATCGGATGCGTCGCTCAAGGGTAGAAACGTGATTGTTGTAATTATGGAAAGCATGAGCGCGCATAAAATGCAACGTTTTGGAAATACAGATCAGCTCAGTCCTTTTTTAGACAGCCTTGCCAGCGCAGCCTGGTCGTTTGATAATATTTTCAGCGCGGGCATTCACACATACAACGGTATTTATACAACGTTGTTTGCGCATCCTGCCATTATGAAAAGACATACGATGGATCTGGTGAGTGTACCACGCATGGATGGTTTCTCCAATGTTCTTCATAAGAATGGTTACAACACCATCTTTTTTACAACGCATGATGATATGTTCGATAATATGTCGGGCTTTTTGTCGGCCAATGATTTTGATAAAATCGTGGGGCAGAAAGACTACCCGTTGAAAGAAGTGAAAAGCACCATGGGCGTGCCGGATGAATTTATGTTCCGCTATTCCATAAAAGAACTTAATGAACTAAGTAATAAAAGAAAACCTTTCTTCGCTGCGTTTATGACCGGCTCTGATCATAATCCGTTTATTATACCCACGGAAACGGGATTTAAAAGGCGCAATCAGGAAGATGTGAAGGCGATTGTAGAATACGCAGACTGGTCTTTGAGAAGATTTTTAAATTATGCGTCAAAGCAGGATTGGTATAAAAACAGTGTTTTTGTTTTTGTTGCTGATCATGGCTGCTATATCGGGAGCAATGTATATGACGTTGCCTTCAGTTACCATCATATACCATTTCTTGTTTTTGCACCGGGTTTCACTTCGCCGAAAGCTATTACGACTTTAGGTACACAGTCTGATGTTTTTCCTACCGTCACCAGTTTGGTGTTGCCTTCTTATATTAATAATACGTTTGGTATCAATTTGCTTAAAGATAGGAGACCTTACATTGTTTTTTCTGCCGATGATAAGCTTGCTTGTATGAATGACAGCCTTCTGTATGTTTTCAGAACCAATGCATGGCACAGCATTTACAAATATAAAAACGGCGACCCCACCGATTATGTAAACTTTTTTCCGAAGCAGATAGATACCATGCGCGCCATCGGAATATCCTGGGTGCAAACTTCGCAATGGATGATAGAGCAGGACAAGTGCCGGGTATTGCGATGAAGGGTTCTTTAAAAAAATAATTTTCTAGGTTGGCAAATAACTCCTACTTTTAACTATTAATCATTTTCTTATTTCTTTTTTATGCAAGAAGGTACAGTAAAATTTTTCAATGAAACCAAAGGTTTCGGTTTCATTAAGCCTGATGATGGCGGCGCTGAAGTCTTCGTTCATGCTACCGGTTTGGTGGATAAAATCACTCAAGACGACCGTGTAAGCTACGAAGTACAGGATGGCCGCAAAGGCAAGAATGCAGTTAACGTACGAAAAGTAAATTCCTGATTTATAACATCGAAAGTAATTGCTTAAAGAAACCGCCTCAAATTTTTGAGGCGGTTTTTCTTTTAAAAGACTTGCCGGTTTGCTTAATGTTGTCAAAATATGCAATCTTGCACTCTTGCACTCTTTTCAGGAAGAGATGATGTATATGACGAACAGTTGTCTTAATGCAATATTTTACTTACTAAAAAGACGCCTCAGATAATGAGGCGTCTTTACTATTATAAAAAATGTTATGGTTTGTTTTATCAGCGTAAGTGAATAGTACCGTTCCCGATTTTATAGCCATCATTATAAATCTCAACACTATAATCTCCTTTAGCGTAGTTGCTTTCCTGTTGCCAGTCGGCTATCACATTATCTACTTTTTCATTTTGCTTAAGGTTTATTTGTTTCATCAGTGTATAGTTAAGTGTTTGTCCGTCGTAAGTACTCGAAACGCCTGATCCGTAAGCCGCATTGCTCAGCAAATTGCCATCCGGGCCCACAATGCGAATGTACAATTCCTTCACGCCATCTTCCGCGATTCTGTTTTCATCAATATCAAAAGTTACTCTGAAAATATCGGTACGTTTTGCGCGGGTAGTATTCACTTCCTTTTTACCGTTTCTGCGAAGGTCAATTGGTTCCAGACGGATGTTGGATGTATGTAAAACACGACCCAGCCTTACTTTCTGTTGCAGTCCTATGTTTTCAGTTACAGCACTGTCGCGCTCTCCGGTGACTAATTTATTTTCTCCGGTGAGCCTTGTGTTTTCACCTTCCAGTTCGGCAATGCGCTCTTCGTAAGTTTTTACTTTCGCGTTTAATGTAGTGATCAGGTTTCTGGCTTTTTTCAAGTCAGCTTCACTAGCGTTGCTTTTGGAAATAATGTCCTGAATTTGTTTTTTCAAATGCGCTATTTCTCCGTCTCTGCTGTTGATCATGCTGTCCATCTCCGCGTTTTTGGTTACCAGCTGATCCAATCTTGCCAGCGCGGCATCATACTCTGAGCGGATGTTGTCACGGTCCAACGTCGCAGAGTCGCGTTCTATAAACGCCTGATCTCTTTGGTTGGAAACATTGTTCTGATTTATAAAAAGATAAATGACCAGGCCCAGCAGCACCGCTATGATCGCCAGGAAGATCCAGGTCATATTATTTTTCGGCGGGTTTTGCGAAGCATTGTTTTGTTCTTGTGCGTTTTGATAATTGGTGTCCTGACTCATAAAAATGTCAATTTGGTTATATTCACTTACAAATATAATTTATCACGTGCTTTATGGAACAACTACACAACATACTTTTTATAGATATTGAAACGGCTACAGGCGCTCCGTCGTTTAGTCATCTGTCCGAAAATATGCAGGAACAATGGAAGCGAAAAGCAAAAATATTATTGGCAAGATCGGAGGAAGATAAAGACACTGCGCAGTTTTACGAAGAAAAAGCCGCCATTTTCGCGGAGTTTGGAAAGGTCGTATGCATCGGGCTGGGAGCTTATATAAAAGAAGAGCATGATTGGAAATTCGTTATGAAATCTATAACAGACGATGATGAAAAAATTTTGTTAAACGAATTTGCAGACGCCGTTTCAAGGTTTGGTTCTCAAAGAAAGCAGGTTGTTTTTTGCGGGCACAATATCAAAGAGTTTGATATTCCTTTTCTTTGCCGCCGGATGCTGATTCACGGGATTTCACTTCCCAAAGCCATGCAACTGCATGGAAAAAAACCGTGGGATGTGCCGCATATAGATACACTGGAGCTTTGGCGCTTCGGCGATTATAAACATTATATCACGCTGGCTTTGCTGGCAGAAATACTGGGAATACCTTCCCCCAAAGATGATATTGACGGCAGCATGGTTTCCGCATTATACTGGAAAGAAAATGATAAAACGCGCATTGGTACCTATTGTTTGAAAGATGTACACACTACGGCTGCGATTTATCTGAAACTGAAAAACATTGCCGATATGCACGCAGAGAAAGTCTATTTATAGAAAATCTCTTTTTTGGATTTTGGCATTTCATTTTTGAATTTTGATCTTCATCATGTCCGACATTAAAAAACTTTTTCAATCGCTGCACCAGAAAAAATATGCACCTTTTTATCTGATAGATGGTGAAGAACCTTTTTACATAGACCGTATCTCGGAGTACTTTGAAAATAATATTCTTTCGGAAACTGAAAAAGATTTTAATCTCATTGTGCTTTATGGAAAAGATGTGGAGTGGGGCGATGTAGTGAATGCGTGCCGCCGTTTTCCCATGTTTGCAGAGCGTCAGGTGGTCATTGTAAAAGATGCCGCGCAAATGCGTTCGCTCAATGAGTTGAATTCCTATTTTGAAAATCCCACTCCCACAACCATTCTGCTGGTAGAACACCGTTTTAAAAAAGTGGATGGCCGGGGCAAGCTTGTAAAAACTGCCAAAGACAAAAACAGTTATTACACATCGGATAAGATCAAAGAAGAGCAATTGCCGCAGTGGATAGAAAACTATGGTGTGGAAACCGGTTTTCACATAGGGGATCGTGAAGCCCAGCTGCTTGCCGGCTATCTTGGAAATGATCTTCAGAAAATAGTAAATGAAATAGAAAAAGTGCGCATCAACGTACCGGATGAAAAGGCTTTGAGCGGAGATCTTATTCAAAAATACATCGGTATCAGCCGTGAATACAACGTGTTTGATTTTCCTGTGGCGCTTACCAATCAGCAAAAAGACAAGCTTTATAATATGCTGACATATTTTATGGCTAATCCCAAAGCCGCGCCGCTACCGCTTTTGATCGGTTCTTTTTACAGCCATTTCAATACCGTTTACCAGGCGCAGGCATTTGCGGGAAAAGAAAAGGAAATGCAATCATCTCTGCGTTTGTTTGGAGACCGACTGAAAGATACGATGACCGCAAGCCGGAATCTGCAGCCACCTAAGCTGGAACTGTGTATGCTGCTGCTTGCCGAATACAGTGCAAAATCGGTAGGAATTAATAACGGCGCTTCTGACAAAGAACTGCTGAAAGAAATGGTAGGAAAAATGGAATTGCTCGTAGGATAATTGATGAAGCTCCAATATCTTTTATCCTCTTATGAAAAATTTCACTCTTTTTTTAACGTTCCTGCATCACATTCCGGCTAAACATTATTTGTAAATTTGCAATCCAAATTTTTTCTCAATGCATTTCAAACACATTCTTCTTATGAGTACTGCGGCAGCTTTTGCAATGACTTCCTGCAAAGATTCGGGCTCAAAAGATTCCAAAAACGAAGCCGGGGAAAGCAAAGCTTTGCTGGATCCTGCAAACATGGATACAACCGTAAAACCGGGCAACGATTTTTTCCTTTATGCAAACGGCGCATGGCTGAAAAATAATCCTGTGCCCGGCTCCGAAACACGTTGGGGCAGCTTCAACGAACTTCAGGAAAATAACTACAAAGCCTTACATCAATTGCTGGATGACGCGGCTGCAAAAACCAATGCGGCTGACGGTAGCGCAGAGCAAAAAGTAGGTGATTTATATCGCTCCGGCATGGATAGCGCCGCTGTGGATAAAACTGGAATTACACCTCTAAATACCTCTTTTGCTGATATAGATGCCATCACGGATTCCAAAGGTATAATGGCAGAAATAGCAAAAAGCTATACAGAAGGCAATGGTCAGCTATTTGGTTTTTATGTAGCTCCCGATGATAAGAACGTAAGTAAAAACATCGCCCAGTTTATACAAAGCGGATTGGGAATGCCCGACAGAGATTATTATTTTAATAAGGACGAACGCACCGCTAAAATAAGAGATGCTTATAAAGAATATCAGGTGAAGATGCTGACATTGATGGGAGAAGATGCAGCGACTGCAAAAAAAGATGCGGCTGATATTTACAAACTGGAAGAAGCGCTTGCAGGTGCCTCTATGACACGTGTAGAAATGCGCGACCCTTATAAAATGTATAATAAATACAGCGTGGAAGGACTGAATAAACTGACACCTAATATTGACTGGAAAGTGATGTTCACGAATTTGAACATAGCTTCGCAAGACAGTTGCATTGTGGCCACTCCCAATTTTTTCAAAGAAGTATCCAAACAATTAACCGCCACTTCGTTAGATGTTTGGAAGAAATACCTGAAATTCCATACGTTCAATGACGCTGCGCCTTATCTCTCGGCGAATATTGACAATGCGCATTTTGATTTTTATGGTAAAACCGTTCGTGGACAGCAGGAGCAAAAACCGCGTTGGAAGCGTGTTTTAAATGTTGTAGATGGTTCGGTAGGTGAGTTGCTCGGACAAATGTATGTGGACAAATACTTTAAGCCCGAAGCCAAACAACGCATGATGGAAATGGTAAGCAACCTTCAGGAAACTTATGCCGAACGCATTAAAAGACTGGATTGGATGAGCGATGTTACTAAACAAAAAGCGCTGGCTAAACTGAATTCCTTTATGAAAAAAATCGGTTATCCTGATAAATGGAGAAACTATGATGCTTTGAAAATCAGTAAAGACAGCTATTATAAAAATGCCGAAGCGGCCGCTGCTTTTGAATATAATTATATGATCAGCAAGCTTGGAAAACCCGTAGACAAAACCGAATGGCAAATGACGCCTCCTACCGTAAATGCTTATTATAATCCTGCATTCAATGAAATCGTTTTCCCTGCAGGTATCTTGCAATATCCTTTCTTTGATGCCAATGCCGATGACGCAGTAAACTACGGTGGTATAGGCGCGGTTATTGGTCATGAAATGACGCATGGCTTTGACGATCAAGGGCGTCAATATGATGCAGATGGAAACCTGCATGACTGGTGGACGCCGGAAGATGCGAAGAAATTTACCGAGAAAACCAATATGGTGGTAAAACAATTTGACGGATATACGGTATTGGATTCTACACATGTAAATGGTAAACTTACCCTTGGCGAAAATTTGGCAGATCTTGGCGGACTGGCAATTGCTTATGAAGCCTTTAAGAAAACAAAACAAGGCAAAGGAGATATTAAGATTGATGGCTTCACACCAGATCAACGTTTCTTCCTTAGCTGGGCGCAGGTATGGAGAGCCAACACGCGTCCTGAAGAATTAGCGACAAGAATAATGACAGATCCACACTCCCCAAGCGAATGGCGTTGCAATGGTCCATTAAGCAATATGGAAGAATTTTACAAAGCCTTTAATGTGCAACCCGGCGATAAAATGTATAAACCGGTGACAGAGCGTGCAAAAGTTTGGTAAGAACTTTAAACAGAATAAAGCAGAAAAAATCTCTTGTAGCGATACAAGAGATTTTTTTATTGAGTTTACAAGATGTTTTTTTTAGTGCGATACGATTTTCAATCCGACAATGGAACCGATGAGTGTAGTAATGAAAAATAATCTTAAGAAAGTTGCGGGTTCATTGAAAAACAGGATTCCGACTAAAACAGTGCCTACAGCACCAATACCTGTCCACACCGCATAAGCTGTACCGATGGGTAATGTCTGCGTCGCTTTTATCAACAATACCATACTAAGCGTCAGTGCTGTAAGAAAGCCTGCATACCAAAGATACATTTCGGCTCCTCCCGTTGTTCCCTTTGCCTTTTCCAGGCAAAAAGCAAAAGCAACTTCAAACAGCCCGGCAATGATCAGTATAATCCAATTCATTTTTTATAGGTTCAAAATTTTTGATAACGAGAATTGCAAGAGTCTGAATTCACAAATTTTTATAAAGAATTCACACTACACTTTAACCACAATTTTTCCTGCGGTTCGGCGGGTTTCTATCTGAGCATGGGCTTCTGCCATAGCTGTGAATGGGTAAGTTTCAGCAATGCAGGATTTTATCACGCCTTTCGACATTAGATTAGCAATTGCTCTTAAATCCTCTCTGCTTGGTCGCATTCCCCATAAAGATAAATTTACGTTTTTCTCTTTCGCTTTACTCTTTATATTTTCATTGGTAAGGGCTAAAATAGAAATCACAGTGCCGCCGGGCTTCGTTACATCAATAGAGTGTTCTAAAGTTTCTCCGCCGATAGTATCAAAAACAAAATCAACATCTTTTACTACTTCCCGGAAATCCTGAGTTTGATAATCAATATGCTTATCAGCGCCGAGAGAGATTATAAACTCACGGTTTCTGCCGGAAGATGTTGCAATTACCTCGGCACCCAAATGTTTTGCTATTTGTACAGCATAATGTCCCACACCTCCTGATGCACCGTGGATGAGGATTTTATCACCTTTTTGGATATTCATTCCGTGAGTTAAAGGTTGCCAGGCTGTTAAACCCGCCATTGGTATGGCTGCAGCTTCTTCAAAACTAATGTGCTTCGGTTTGTGGGCTAATACTGCTACATTCACCGCCACAAATTCGGCATAGCCGTGAGCATTGGGTAAAAGTGCCAGAACTTCATCGCCCAATTCAAATCCGTCTGTATGATTATGCTTTTCAATAATTTCACCGGAGATGTCCCAACCCAAAATTACCGGTCGCTCTTTACCAAAAAGGGCGGTAATAAATGCATCGCGGTAAATAGTATCGGCAGGATTGATACCGATCGCTTTTACTTTTATTAAAACTTCGTCATTTTTTAAAGCAGGCTTATGTACTTCACCAAGTGTTAGTTTGTCGGGTCCTCCGGCTTCGTATAATAAATATGCTTTCATGTTTTTACAACCTCCATTGATTTACGCTCCGATACAAATCTCTTACTTCCAGACCTCCCGAACAAGAATTGTTTTTTGAGTTTGTTTATTAGAGCAGGCACAAGTTTGCGCTATAAAAAGTTTGTTTTTTAGTGCCCGGCAAAAGGCGTCCCAAAGATGCCAACCGCCAATTCCACCCAAATCAATAAAAAGATAAAAAGAGCGGCGCCGCAAAGTAGCATTCTGTTTTTGGTAGTTTTTACTTTTCTTAAAACCAGTTCGCATAATAAACCTGTAGCTAAAAGTAAAGCGCCCATTACTACAAAGTCCAAGAAATTCCAATTGACTTCTTTACTGAATTGCATTGCGATTAACGGAATAAATAATAATACGGTGATAGCGCCCATTATTCCTATTAACCTTCTATTTTTTGTAATCATCACTGTTGAATTTAGGTTTGTTAACTTATGTATATTTCCAATGAGTGTCGGTCTGAAAAGCAAGAATACTTCCTTTATAAAAAACCATTTTGCTTTTTCCTTTCCGTATTGTTCAGCATAATTCTGATAGCATTCATACAAATCACCTTCAATTTCTTCCCGAAAATCGGGATGGCAGAACCAGCGAAAAAGCTTTAGGAAAAACCGGGGCGGATTATTTTCAGAAGTTTCCATTATGAATATTTTAAAGCTGTTTTAGGAATGGCATTCCAGAGGGAAACTCTTTGCTCTTTTGTATCTCGCAAAATCTGTCTGCCGGTAGTTGTAATTTCATAAAACCGTTTTCTTTTTCCGCCTCTTACTTTCGTGGCTTCACCAAATTCCGATTTTAATAATTCTTTATCTTCCAGTCTTTTCAAAACTGTCTGAAGCGCTCCAAGACTTACATTTCTTTCTATCCGGGTTTCTATTTCTTCGATAATGCTTACTCCGTAGGCTTTCCCATTTAGTATAGCTACCGTCAGTAAAACAATTTCTTCAAATTCTCCTAAATGATATAAGCTCATGTTTATTTTATTTACCACAAATGTAGTTATTATAATTTATATAAACTCTATTTGTAGTTAAAATATTTGAAAAATAAACTGCTTTATGAAATTGAACGTTGAAAAAGGCTTTATGTAAAATACTATTTCGCCGGGTTCATGATTTGAATTGCCTGACGGCTTGCTGCAAAAGGCGGCGTGTGATTGTAATCGCGGCTCATCCGGTAAACTCCTGCGCCTGCTCCACCATTTTCTTTTACCCAGGCAGCATAGTCAAGAAGGTCTTGCGTGGCTTGTGCATCTTTTCCTACCTGATCCTGATGTCCGTCCGGATATAAAAAGCTATCGCCATTTACAAGGAATATCAATTTTTCTTTTCCATAAGTAACTGCCAGATTTGGAATGCTGCCAACGCCGGTACCACTCCAGTAATGCGAGCCTGTAGTATAAGACTGAAAGAGGATGTAATCATAATTGTCTTTATGATTGAGACACATCTGCGTTTCATAACCGTCTGAGCCATCCGTATCATAAAAGAAGATCGGCTTTTTCCCTTTCGCTGTTGTGCCGTAAGTGCTTTTAGGTCCGAAATAACGGGCTACCGCCACCATAAGACTATCTCCGTTATATACATTGCGTTTTACATCTCCGCCAAATGTTCCGGATTCTACATCAAGATCTATACCGTCCAGCTGATCTTCGGTAATGTGCTGCTCAAACATCGCTTTCGCCCAATGATTATAAGAACTTGTGTTTACAGAAGCCGTTCTGCTGAAATTGGAACCGATGTAATAATCAGAATCTGTAGCGTGTGGATCTTTTATGGAGCCATCAAAATATGCATCACTCAGAAAATGGCAAACGACAATTTTGGTGCCTTTATCCTGAGCTGCGCGCCAATGTGTGGGATCCGTATCTCGGCCTGCAAAAAACTCCAGAAAATCTACGCTGTCCGGCGCATTGGCGGGATTAAAGCTTTCAGCAGGATCATTGCCATCGCCTACTAAAAACCCTACAAAAACAGGATGAACGCTGTTTTTATAATCCAGGATCGTAGGCGCGTGTGTTGTATCGTTATTGTTATTGTTGTTGTTAGAGCTGTTGTTATCATTTTTTTTGCAACCTATGTTTAAGAGCAAACCGGTGGCAAGCACGGCAATCATATACAGTTTCATCGTTCTGATTTTTATCTTATTCAAAATAGTAAATTTTAGCGGAATTAATTACAACCGTGTTTTCAAAACCGGAATCATTTCGTTTTTCCAGCTGTTAAAATCGCCTTTAAAAATATGCTCACGCGCTTCCGTAACTAATTGCAAGTAAAAAGAAAGGTTGTGAATGCTGGCTATTTCTAAAGCAAGAAACTCTCCGGCTATAAATAAATGACGCAGATAGGCTTTGGTGTAATAATTGCTGATGTTGTTATCCAGCTCTTCGTCTATTACTGAAAAATCAGTTGCCCATTTTTTGTTCTTAATATTAATGATGCCTTTGCTTGTGAAAAGCATTCCGTTTCTGCCATTCCGAGTCGGCATTACGCAGTCAAACATATCAATGCCCAGGCTGATGTTTTCCAGAATGTTCCAGGGAGTGCCTACGCCCATCAGATAACGAGGTTTATCTTCCGGTAAATGATCGCAGCAAAGTGCGCACATTTCATACATCATTTCTTCAGGCTCGCCTACAGAAAGTCCTCCAATGGCGTTTCCATCTGCTTCCGCAGCAGCTACAAATTCTGCCGAAGCTTTTCTTAAATCTTTATAAGTGCTGCCCTGTACTATGGGAAATAAGGATTGGGAATATCCATATTTGGGTTCAGTATTATTAAAATGCCCGATGCAGCGGGTTAGCCAGCGATGCGTCAGCTCCATGGATTTTCTGGCGTATTCATAATCGGAAGGATAGGGTGGACATTCATCAAACGCCATTACGATATCCGCTCCGATGCTGCGTTGTATATCCATTACATTTTCGGGAGAAAACAAATGTCGTGAACCATCAATATGCGATTGAAATAACGCGCCTTCTTCTTTCAGTTTACGGTTGTTGCTCAATGAAAAAACCTGATAGCCGCCGCTGTCGGTCAGTATCGGTTTTTCCCAGCCCATGAATTTATGCAACCCTCCGGCTGCTTCCAGTATTTCCATTCCGGGTCTCAGATAAAGATGATAGGTGTTTCCCAGGATAATCTGTGCTTTTACAGCATTAGTAAGTTGCTGTTGATTAACGGCTTTTACACTGCCCACAGTACCCACAGGCATGAATATAGGCGTCAGAATATCGCCATGACCTGTGGAGATAATGCCGGCCCTCGCTTTGGAAAAATGATCTTGAACCTGAAGTTGAAATTGCATGAGTTTTCAAATGAGTTGCAAAGTAACAGGTAATTCTTTTAACGCTGTAAAAACTACAATTTGCTTAATTTAATATGCTCTACAATATCCGGATCGAGCAGCGTTGAAGTATCTCCGATATTATCCATATCGCCTTCCGCAATTTTCCGAAGAATGCGTCGCATGATTTTGCCGCTTCTCGTCTTCGGCAATCCCTTTACAAACTGAATTTTATCTGGTTTGGCTATGGCTCCGATGGTCATTGTGACAGATGCGTGAATTTCGACACGCGCGGCTTCTTCATCCGTATAGTGCGGGCTAAGCATTACGTATGCATAAATACCCTGACCTTTTATATCATGCGGGTAACCCACAACAGCGCTTTCTATTACATGCTCGTGTACGTTAATAGCGTTCTCCACTTCGGCAGTGCCTATCCGGTGTCCACTTACATTCAGCACATCATCCACACGACCGGTGATACGGTAATTTCCTTTTGCATCTCTGATCACGCCGTCTCCTGTGAAATAGTTGTTTTCATAAGCGGAAAAATAAGTGCTTTTGCAACGTTCATGATCGCCCCATGTAGTGCGTAACATACCCGGCCACGGAAATTTGATACAAAGATTTCCTGAACACTCTTCTTCCCTAATTTCATTACCTTTTTCATCCATCACAGCCGGTTGTATGCCGGGTAAAGGCAGTGTAGCCCACGATGGTTTTTCGGGTGTAATACCAGCTAAGTTCGATATCATAATGCCGCCTGTTTCCGTTTGCCACCACGTATCTACAACAGGGCATTTATTTTTACCGATATGCTCCTTGTACCAATGCCATGCTTCTTCGTTAATGGGTTCTCCAACGGTGCCCAGTACTTTTAAACTTGAAAGATCATATTTATTTACTTCTTCCAAACCATAACTCATCAGGCTGCGAATGGCGGTGGGAGCCGTATAAAGAATAGTTACGCTGTATTTTTCGATGATGTTCCAGAAACGACCGGCATCCGGATAAGTAGGCACTCCCTCAAACATCAATACCGTAGCGCCCGCACACAACGGACCATATACGATATAGCTGTGTCCTGTAATCCATCCGATATCCGCTGTGCAGAAATAAATGTCGGTGGGCTGGTACTGAAAAACATTGACAAAACTGTAAGTGGTGTAAACCATATAACCGCCTGTGGTATGCACTACGCCTTTGGGTTTGCCCGTAGACCCGCTTGTGTAAAGAATGAACAAAGGATCTTCGGCATCCATTTCTTCCGCATCTGCATCAGCGTCATATACTTTTGTGATTTCATCATGCCACCATACATCCCGTTCGTTCTGCATGACAACCTGTGTTTTCGTATGCTCCAAAACGATCACTCTTTTTACAAAATCCAATTCTTCGATCGCTTCATCTACTATCGCTTTTAGCGCTATGGTTTTTGCTCCCCGGTTAGCGCCATCTACGGTAATTATATAATTTGCATGTGCATCTTCCACACGGTCTTTTATACTCCTGGCACTGAAGCCTCCAAAGATCACGGAATGAATAGCGCCGATGCGGGCGCACGCCAGCATTGAAATGGCCAACTCCGGTATCATGCCCATATAAATGCAAACCCGATCGTCTTTTCGCACACCGTTGTTGCGCAATACCTGTGCAAACTGTACTACCTTTTCATGCAATTCCTTATAAGTAATAATGCGGTTGGCTTCGTGTATATCATTGGATTCCCAGATAATGGCGGGCTTATCGCTCAGCGTTTCAAGATGGCGATCAAGACAGTTTTCTGTAATGTTAAGTTTCGCTCCTTTAAACCATTCTATTCTCGGCTTTTTAAAATCCCAATTAAGAACGTTCTCCCATTTCTTTTTCCATAAGAAATGTTGCGCCACTTCTTCCCAAAAAGCTTCAGGTTGTTCCACGCTCTTTTTATAAGCGGCTTTATATTCTTCCAGTGATTTTATTTGAAACGGATTGTTCATGTAATACTGTGTAGTTGTGGTGTTATATTTTTGAATGAACGTTCAATAATGGTTTCGGTAATAAAAGATCTATCCTACTAATTTGTTGCTTCTTTTCTCCTTGCTATTATCAAACAAAAGATATTCATTAAACCAGTCAATTATAATCTTTTCCACTTCATTTTTATTAAATGTTTCTGGATTTCTTGTTGATTTCACATAGTGATCTCTTGTCATTTTTTTAGCAACTTCTCCCACTGTTTGTATATCAAGTTTTTTTCCGACTTTATTTGAAAACCATAATCCAAAAATTGAAAAAATAACTCCTGATACTCCTCTCATTCTTAAGTTTTTTCAACACTTACTCTACCAATTTTACTCCTGTTTTTGTCAGTTCTATAAGCCGTTGTTTGTATAAAGCACCGATTGCCATTTTAAACGCTTTTTTACTGATACCGAAAAAATCATAGATAATCTGGGGGTCGCTTTTGTCGTTGTAAGGAAGATAATTGTTGTTGTCTTTCAGCAATTGTAAAATCTGCTCTGCTTCTGTGCTTACCCGTTGGTAGCCGCGTTCTCCCATCATCACATCAATCTTATTATCTGGGCGGATGGTTTTTATAAAGCCCTGTAATTTTTCCCCATAATCGAGTTCGCGGAATACATCGCTGAAATGCAAAACACCGATATGTTGGTTGTTGATGATAACTTTATAGCCAATATCCGTTTTATCCCAAACGAGCAATGTTGCAGGGTCTTTTTCTTTTAGGGTCAGCGTTTCATTACTCAGGTATTTTTCAAATCTTTCTGTTGCAGCCATGCGTCCTGTCATCTCATCTACATAGAGATAAACGATGTAACTCCGGTCTGTAAAAATGCGTGAACGCTGCTGTGATAAAGGCAGGAACAAATCTTTCATAATGCCCCATTCGAGAAAAGCGCCTTGTTTGTTTTTATCCACTACTTTCATCAAAGCTATTTCTCCGGCAATGGCTACAGGTTTTTGCGTGGTGGCTATCAAGCGACTTTCATTATCATGATATAGAAATACTTCTACTTCATCAGCTACTTTCGCCTGCTTTGGTACAAAACGTTTGGGCAGCAATATTTCATCGCCATCGGCATCGAGGTAGGCGCCAAATTCTACAAATTTTACAATCTTGAGTGTATAATATTTTCCGGCTTGCAGCATATTTTTTTTATTGAGAATCGGCGTATTGTTTCAGAAGTTCTTTTTCTTTTTTGGTGAGACTTTTCATACCACGTTCATGTACTTTTTCCAATATTTTGTCTATCTCCGATTGCGAGGTGTGTTTGTGGAGGTTGTATTTATCTTCATAAGTAAGCTGTTGATACACGTCATTTTTGTTTACCAATATCAACTCAGGTTTGTAAACCATGATAAAGATAAGCGCCACCGCTGGCAGGAAAATACAAAGTATGGGGAGCCAGTTATTTACCAAAGTACCAGGAAACATCATAAGCGCAAAAGCCATACCCACCAAGCCGCCACCAAGATGTGCTGCATGCCCTACATCCTGCCGCTGAGAGCGGATAGCATACAGTGTATAAAGTACATAAGCCACGCCAAACATCCATCCAGGAATAAACAGGATTTTTAATTGTGGAAATAATGCGATGGTAGCAAATACCAAACCGCTGATAGCGCCCGAAGCGCCTATGGAACTATAATAAGACTGATGTTTATGTAGCAATAACGCTAATAAATTGCCACCGGCCAAACTTGTAAAATAAATAACCAACATCGGTAAAATGCCCGTTGCTCCTTCAATACCCGATCCGAAAGAATACAACACAAACATATTTACCAGCAAATGAATCCAATTAACATGCAGAAAACCCGAAGTAAGCAGCCTGTAATATTCCTTATGATATTGAATTTTATCTACCTGAAAAGAATACTGGTTTATGAAAAACTCATTCTTAAAACCTTTGTAAGAAGTAATAATGGTGATAATAATCAACGCGATGGTAACGTACATTTCAGTCTCTCTGCTCTTTGATAACGAAAGTAAGAAATATAAAAGCTATTTAGCGGGCAATATATCCCACCCAATATGCTTATAATAAGAAGGCTTATATAAACTGGTGTCTTTTAAATTTACCTGCATTCCATGGAAGAGTTTGTTGTAAAGATTTATGGCGGCTTTGTTTTGCGGAGGATATCCATAAAGATTGAGAAAATTGCTGTGATATTTTCCGGCTACTTTTCTGAAGTTGATATAAGTAGCTTTTTGCGATAAGGGCTTTTTAACCTTCATGCCCAGTTGATTTTTCTTGCTCATCAGCAAAGCGCCTCCAAGGGTAAAATCTTTCGGGTTGTACAGAATATAAATATCCTTTGCAAAGTTTATTTTATCCACCCATTTTTTATGATGGTGCTGCGGTACACAAGCCGCGTTGAATATGAGATTGTCCACCCATTTATTTTGGTTGATGAAACGAAGACTATCATGCTTTACAATTTGCTCCATTACAATATTTCCCATACTGTGAAAAAAGAAATTCAAAGAGTGGTTTCCCAGTTTCGTTTCTTCTTTTAAAATGCGAACCGTATCAAAAACCGAAGTAAAGTTTTTATAAGCAATGGTGGCGTTATGCTTGGAGAAATAGTAATTGCGTGTTCTGCGCCACTTCGCTTTTATACTCGGATAATCCAGAAAAATTACATTCACATCATATTGCGCGTTCATTCGCATGGCTCTGTCGGCCGCTGTGGTAAAGAGTTTTCCCATGCCTTCCGTATAGATAACCCAATCTTTATTTATATCCGGCAGCATGGCAATCGCATCTCTCAGACTTTTTTGAGGATGTACCATCCAATTTCCCTCATGACTGTAAATGACAAAATAATGAATTGCCCCTTTATAAACATCCGGTAGAAACCTGAAACTGTCCTTTTCATAAAGACGATTGGAAGCCATAATGCACACCGTATCATTCTCTGAAATATTGATCGCTTCACTTTCTTTCATCAGCTTTATCTTACTCCAAAAAACATCGGAATTGAAATAACTGATCTGCGCTTCCGAGACATGAAAACTGAAAAAATAGCATAAAAGAAAAAGTACACCATGCTTTTTTTGATATAATATTTTCATAGGCTGCTCCTCAAAAAGGGGGAAAAATTCTTGCAAGTTAATTGATATGTTTGCACAACTTTTTTTCTATATGTTATGAATTATAAAAAACTGTTTCTTTTCAGTGGGATGTTTTTTCTTTATACTGAAAATATTTCTGCACAAAACAGGCAATATACCATGGAGGAAGCTACAAACGGACTATCCACTACTTTGGCGCCTGAAAGTGTGAAGCAAGCGAGCTGGCAACCGGGCACGCATAATTTTTGCCGGGTAGTGAAAACAGGAGATGATAATGTATGGATTCGTACCCATTATCCTTCTTTGGAAACGGATACGCTGATGACTTTAGCTAAGTTGCAATATGTTGCAAAAAATCAGAAAGTATTAAAAACATTGCCTTCCTTTTCATGGCTTATGAAAAATAAGTTCTGGTTTGAGAATAACGGAGATTTAGTGCTGGTTACAGAAGAAAACGGCAGAATTATGTCCACTTCTTTATGGTATTCTCTTCCTGAGGGCTATGATAACTTGCATGTAGATAAATCAGGAAAGATAGCTTACACACTACAGAATAACATTTATTTGTTGTCTGGAGAAAATAGAGCAGTCAAGATCACCAACGATGAAGATAAAAATCTTATCAACGGTGCCAGTGAAGGAGTGCACAGAAATGAATTTGGTATTGACAATGGTATCTTTTTTTCTCCGAAAGGCAATCTGATAGCCTATTATCATTTGGATCAACGTCAGGTAAATGATTATCCCGTTATTGACTGGAGTAACGTACCCGCTAAAAATAACAATATCAAATATCCTATGGCGGGTGGCGCTTCGCAAATTGTAACGCTTCGTGTTTATAATCCCGAAACGGGCACTACAACAGAATTACAAACCGGAGAAGGCAAGGATCATTACCTCACTTCCGTAACCTGGAGCCCTGATGAAAAGTATATTTATGTAGCCATTCTTAATCGCGGACAGGATCATCTCTGGCTCAATCAGTACGATGCATTGACGGGGGAAAAAATAAAAACCTTATTTGATGAAACCAGTAAAACTTACGTAGAGCCTTTACATCCACTTACTTTTTTACCAAACAGCACTACTGAATTTATCTGGTTGAGCGAAGCAGATGGTTATCCTCATTTATATTTATACAATACTGCAGGTCATTTTATTCGCCAACTTACAAAAGGCAGCTATGAAGTGAATGAGATCATAGGTTTTAATGAAAATACGCATGAGGTTATATTAACTTCTGCTAAAGAATCGCCGCTTGAAAAACATATTTATACCGTAAATTATACTAACGGTCTTATGCGCAGGATAGATAAAGAAGAAGGAATGCACACAGCAACGGCTTCCGAAGACGGTGAATATTTATATGATGTTTATACATCGGCACATGTTCCCAAAGTAAGTATGATAAGAAGTACGGATGGTGAAGCAAAAAAACTCCTGATAAAGGCAGATGATCCGTTAAAAGATTTTGATCGCCCGCAAATAAAAGAAGTGACGCTGAAAGCTGCTGATGGAACACCTTTATATGGAAAACTTATTCTTCCTACTCATTTCGATGCAAAGAAAAAATATCCGGTGATTGTGTATCTCTATAATGGTCCGCATGTGCAATTAATAAAAAATACCTTTCCTGAGAGCGGCAATCTTTGGTATGAATACCTGGCACAACACGGCTATGTTGTGTTTAGCATGGATGGTCGCGGTAGTGAAAACAGAGGAAGAAAATTTGAACAGGCAACGTTTAGAAAACTGGGAACCGTGGAAATGGAAGACCAGTTGAAAGGCGTAGCTTATCTGAAGTCATTACCTTATGTAGATGCGGAACGAATGGGCGTGCATGGCTGGAGTTTTGGCGGCTTTATGACTACTTCATTGATGTTGCGACATCCGGGTGTATTTAAAGTTGGTGTTGCCGGTGGCCCGGTAATGGATTGGAAGATGTACGAAGTAATGTACACCGAGCGCTATATGGATACACCGCAGGAAAACCCTGAAGGTTATGAAGGCGCGAATCTTCTTACCAAAGTGAAAAACCTGAAAGGAAAATTATTACTGATCCACGGTACCAATGATGCTACAGTAGTTTGGCAGCACAGTATTAATTTTTTAAAGAAAGCAGTTGATGAAAATATTCAGGTCGATTATTTTGTCTATCCCGGTTATGAGCATAATGTGCGCGGCAAAGACCGTGTGCATCTGATGCAGAAGATCACCGATTATTTTGATCTGTATCTGAAACCGGAAGGAGCGAAGAAATAGGTTACTCCACACTTTCTCGTTTCCCGCTCAGCAGATAAATGACTGCCATCCGTATTGCTACTCCATTCTGCACCTGATCCAGAATGATGGATTGTGAACTGTCTGCCGCGTCAGAAGCAAGTTCAATACCTCTGTTGATAGGTCCTGGATGCATGATAATGATTTCACGGTTGATGCTGTCCAGCATTTTTTTATCGATGCCGTAATACAGAGAATATTCGCGAAGGGTAGAGAAGAGCGGCTTGTTCTGACGTTCCAGCTGAATACGTAATACGTTGGCCACTTCACACCATTGCAAGGCTTTCTTTACATCGTATTCCACTTTTACTCCAAGTGATTCGATGTGTTTTGGAATAAGTGTAGGCGGGCCTGCAACCATCACTTCCGCACCGAGCTTTGTAAGGCAGAAAATATTACTAAGCGCTACACGGGAATGCATAATGTCACCTATAATCGCTACTTTTTTCCCTTTTAAATCTCCCAGCTTTTCCCGCATGGAAAACGCGTCTAACAAACCTTGTGTGGGATGTTCATTGGTGCCATCGCCTGCGTTGATGATGCTTGCGTCAATATGATTGGCAAGAAACCAGGGAGCGCCGCTTGCCGAATGCCGCATCACCACCATATCCATTTTCATGGCGAGGATATTATTGACCGTGTCGATCAGCGTTTCTCCTTTGGAGACCGATGAGCCGGATGCTGAAAAATTGATGGTGTCTGCGCTCAGTCTTTTTTCTGCAAGCTCAAAAGAAATGCGTGTGCGGGTGGAGTTTTCAAAAAAGATATTGGCAATGGTGGTGTCTCTGAGCGCAGGTACTTTTTTAATCGGCCGTTGCAGTACTTGTTTAAAATTATCAGCCGTGCGAAAGATCGTTTCGATATCCGTTTTATCCAGTTCTTTGATTCCCAGCAAATGTTTTACCGACAGAGACATTTTTTATAAGATCGTTAGTAGTTAGTCATTAGTATATACAAAGTCTTTATCTAATCAATCAACAGCACTTCATCTTTCTTGTCTTTTTCTTTCCAGTTTACTTTTACTTTTTGGGAAATGATGGTATCTACCGTCATGCCGATATAATCTGCCTGAATAGGTAATTCACGGCTGTAATGGCGGTCCACCAATACGAGTAACTCTACATTTTTAGGCCGGCCAAATCCCAGCAAAGCATCCAAAGCTGCGCGTACTGTACGTCCTGTGTGTAATACATCATCAATCAGCACTACTTTTTTACCTTCTACGCTAAAGGGAATATCAGTTTGCGAAGGCACTTGCATATCTGCGTTTTGATGCACATCATCCCTGTAAAAAGTGAAATCGAGTTTCCCGTATAGAAGGTCTTCATTCTGCGTAATGCTTTTAAGCAAAGCGATTAGTCTGTCGGAAAGTAAGATACCACGCGGCTGTAAACCAATGATCACGGTTTCTGAAAAATCAAGATGGTTTTCAATTAATTCATGAGCAAGGCGCCGCAGCGTGATGTCAAGTTGTTGATTGTCCAGCAGTTTTTTCAAAAAGGAACTGTTTTAGAGAGCGTTCAAAAATACGCATTGAAAGGAATTACACAAACTCTTTCTCTGTATTAGATACCTGACTTTTGTAAAATGAAAAACAAAAAACTGTATGGCTTAAAAATTATTATGAGGCAATCGCATAAGTTCCGGTGGGTTATCAATTATCTTTGAGCCTTCAAAAAACAAGCGTGTAATGGAAGGTAATTTATTGTTTAAGATTAATGATTTTTTTGAAGAATATGCCGGAGCTATAGAAAGTTTTTATGCCAAATCTATGGTGCATTGCTACGATCTTCCCTGCTCTTTCATTTCCGATGAAAAAAGTTCTGTATTTGCCGATGCAGCTCAACTGGAAGGTTTTTTTTCGCAAGGCGCCAGTTTTTATAAACAGCAGGGTATCGTATATGCGCGTCCCGAAGTTTGGAACAAAATTTTATGGAAGGAAAATATAGTTAAAGTAAAACTCATCTGGCATTACTGCGATGCCAATAATCAACCTGTTTACAGTTGCGATTACCAGTATGTTCTTTTATGGAAAGACGGGAGATGGAAAATTTCGGTCGCGGTGTCGCTCAATGAAAAGCAAAGAATGGAAGAATGGCTGCAACGAAAAGCTTGATCTGTTTAGTACATTCGTTTGCATTATGCCTTACAAGTCGTTAGAAGAATGTTTGCTGGATCTGGAAAAAAACGGAATGCTTGTCCGTATAAAAGAAGAAGTGAATCCGGATTTGGAAATGGCTGCCATTCACCTGAAAGTTTATGAAGCGCAAGGCCCGGCATTGTTATTCGAAAAAGTAAAAGGCTCGGAGTTCAGAGCGGTTTCCAATATTTTCGGTACGCTGGAGCGGAGCAGGTTTATCTTTCGCGAACATTTAAAAGATGTACAGGATTTAATTGCTTTGAAAAACAATCCTGTTGCAGCGCTCAGACATCCTTTTAAAAACTGGAAGATGGGATTGGCTGCATGGAAAGCACTTCCCAAGAAAAACCCTTCTTCCCAACCCATACTTTTTGAAGAAATAAAAATCAGTGACTTGCCACAGATAAAACACTGGCAGAAAGATGGTGGTGCTTTTCTCACATTGCCACAAGTATATAGTGAAGATGTGGACAAACCGGGAATAATGAACGCTAATCTGGGTATGTATCGGGTGCAGCTTTCGGGAAATGAATATATGCAGAATGAGGAAGTAGGTTTGCATTATCAGATTCATCGCGGCATTGGTGTGCATCAATATAAAGCTAATCAGAAAGGAAAGCCTTTAAAAGTGAGTGTTTTTCTGGGAGGTCCGCCGGCGCATACGCTATCAGCCGTAATGCCATTGCCGGAAGGTTTAAGCGAACTGACATTTGCAGGCGTTCTTGGCGGCAGAAAATTCGGCTATTTTTATAAGGATGATTATTGCATAAGCGCAGATGCCGATTTTGTAATCACGGGTGAAATACACGCACAGGATGTAAAACCAGAAGGTCCGTTTGGAGATCATCTCGGTTATTATAGTCTGATTCATGATTTCCCGGTGATGAAAGTGCACAAAGTATATGCGCGCAAGAATGCGATCTTTCCTTTCACTGTCGTAGGTCGCCCGCCGCAGGAAGATACGAGTTTCGGTGCGCTTATTCATGAAATGACCGGAAGCGCGATTGCAACAGAAATACCGGGACTGAAAGAAATAAATGCTGTTGATGCTGCCGGCGTGCATCCTCTGTTGCTGGCAATCGGTACAGAACGTTATACACCTTATCAGATTGCTAAACGGCCGGCAGAGTTGCTCACCATTGCCAATCATATTTTGGGAACAGGACAGTTGAGTCTTGCCAAATATCTTTTTATAGCGGCCGATGATAAAAACAATTTATCAACACATAATATTCAGCCATTTTTCGAATATATTCTGCAACATATAGATTTCAGAACCGATCTTCATTTTCAGACAGAAACCACGATAGATACTTTAGATTATTCCGGTACAGGACTGAATAAAGGCAGTAAAATGGTTGCCGCTGCGTATGGCGATGTAAAAAGAACTTTAGCCGTAGAAATTCCTTCTGTACTGTATGAATTGCAAGATTTTTTCAACCCTCAACTTGTTTTTCCGGGTGTGGTGGCTTTGCAATGCAACAGATTTTCCACTTATGAAAACGCCGTAAAAGAGCTGGATACATTCAACGAACAACTGAAAAACCATCAGGACAAACTTATTGGATTGCCGCTGATCATTCTTGCAGATGACAGCAGTTTTGCAAGCGCAACGCTGAATAATTTTTTATGGATTACGTTTACAAGAAGCAATCCGTCTCATGATGTTTACGGCATAAAGTCTTTTATAAAAAACAAACACTGGGGCTGCGAAAGCTCTCTGATTATCGATGCGCGCATTAAGCCACATCATGCGCCACCATTGGAGTTGGCGCCGGAGGTAGAAAAAAACATTCAGTATATTTTTGAGAAAGGCGGCAGTTTGCATGATGTGTTGAAATAGCACAGTTTTCCAGAAATATCTTGTCAGGTTTAAAACAAAATTCCCACATGAAACATCCACCTGCTATGTGCAGATACAGTTCCTTTTGCTAAGTTCTGTGATAAAGGATACTGGTAATTTCCTCCGATATTCAAGTGCTTTTTCCAATAAGTTTCCACACCGGCTGTAGCAAGCAATAGCGTTCCTCCTGATAGTACCACGTCATAATCATCATCCTCGTCCAAGTTTGCATAATCATATTGAGTGCCTGCATTGGGCGCTATGAAAAATGTATTTTTAAAATTGAATTTATAATACAATTGCGCTGTTGCTGACCATTTATTACCATATTGATAAGCATAGTTGTTAGCCGTATTCATTTTGTATTGAGCGTTTATATTCAGCCCTGCATCCTGCAAACGGATATCGTACATAGCAGTAAAAATAACATCATAGCTTCCCGTACCCAGCTGATAAAGATTGGCGTTAGTATTATTGGTATTTGCCGGAGAATATCTCCCGGTTGGCAATTTGATACCTGCTCCGAGCCAAAGACTTTGCACCAATAACTTTGCATAGCCCGGTGTTTTTCTGCTGTTGATGATATTGTAATAGGAGAAAATGCTTACATCTCCAATGCCTTGCTGCAAGAGGGACTGACCGTCTTTCCGTTTCTGGGAGATGCTATTGTAAGGGATGATGCTCATAACACGCAGACGAGATGTTATATTCCAACCGCTCCATACTTCTGCAGATTGATAGCGCTCTTTGGTAGTAAGATAACTTTCATTGCCACCTTCTTGCAAATGAGATGTGAGTAAATTCTGGCGGTAGCGGAGTCCTATAATGTGTTTGTTGAACTCGGGAAGAATGCCGATATAAGTGCCGCCCACGCCGCAACCGCATATATCGCAGGCGTTCGTTTTAAATGCAGTTGCAGACAATATAAGAAGTATAACTGCACATTTCGTTCTGTTCAGTATATTCATTAGCTGATGATTTTTATAAACATCATCTTACCGGTAAAATTCCGGTAAGATGATAAGGAAGAATTAATCGGTATGATTATGAGAAAACATGTTCGCATAGTTTTGCGCGATGATGGCGCTGAAAGGATCATTCATAATAGCCGGATGTTGCGCGATGCTGAATTTTTGAGAGCCATCAAACAGTTTTTCAATATCTGCAAAAAGATGCACATTCGGATTACGCCCTTCTTTTACTATTGGCATTCCTTTGGCAGACAGATCAAGATTGATGGTTTTGATGTTATTGATAGTCGCATTGCTAAAGCCACCGATGTGGTACAGATAGTTATGATCCGTTTCCGGAGAAGCTGCAGATGTTCCTTCCATTTTAAAGAAAATATAACCGCTGTTCCACGTCCAGTACATATCGGCGGCAGCGCCTGTAACATCTAAGCTGCCGGTTCTTTGTGAGAGATCAGCGCTGCTTCTCGCGCTGTCCACACCGACTATAAATTGCAGGTTTTTATAGCGAGCTTGAGGCACATTTAAATGCACAATACAACTCGCAGGATCCGATTCGTCAATCAGGAAATAACATTCTTGCTGAGGAACTGTGTAAACAGTATTATCATCTGCCGTCAATACAAAGTTGGAAACAAAATATTTCAGCTTGGTGATGTTAAACATTTCATTGCTGGAATTGGTATAAACGCCGGTATTTAATGCGAGATTATCAGCGCCCACAACGTTGTCAAATTCTACAGAGAGAAACGATTTTTTATTAGGATCAATGTTCGTGTCTTCTTTTTTTCTGCAGGAGAATAATCCGGTAATGATTAATACCGTGAATGCTATTTTTAATAAATGGTTCATTTTTTTTAGTTGAGTGTTTGAATAATAATTACAGAGTCGTGCTATTACATTATGTTAGATTTCTCTCCGTCAATTCGACTAACAGAGAAATCTCCTGAAACTTTTTTGTATCATGCGTTTTCGGTTTATGAGAAAATTACCTGTAGCGGAATACACCGGCAGGAATTATCTAAACGCCATAATTGAATAGAAAGAAATACACCAACTAACAGGGCGGGTGAAAAATGGACGGTGAGAATTTTAGTTCATCCAAAGTATTGTGGTAAAGATTGAAAGATAATACTCCAATCGCAGGCTTGCTGAGACGGAGCTGTATTTTTTTTGCAGGAACATACAGGGAAATAGCTTCTTTGAGTTCATAGCCGCGTTTCTGTTCTTTTTCCTCCTGCTCCCTAATTTTTTTAGCCATCTGACATTTGCCGTTACAATGCATTTTTGGTCTTGCCTTGTTTTCGCAATTTTTAAGATAAGCAGCTTTGTGTATCTGATAATCAACTACCACAAAAGCGCTGCTGAAAATCTGAAGTGTAAGACTGACGAATAATATGGCTGTGGTGAGAAATTTCAACTTGTAAAAACGACGAGCGAAGTTAGTACAAACGTTTATAAAGGAAGTTTGTTTTTGTAAGGAAAATTATCCCGTTACCTTTGCGCCACAATTTGATATATACTATTATGAGCCATTCAAAACATAAACTGAACACCAGGCTGATTCATGCAGGCGTACAGCCCGATCCCTCTACTGGAGCTATTATGACGCCTATTTATCAGACATCTACATTTGTGCAGGCAGCACCCGGCGATCACAAAGGTTATGAATATGCACGTACCCAAAACCCGACGCGTACGGTGTTGCAGGATGCGCTGGCAAGTATTGAAAACGGTAAATATGGTTTGTGTTTTGGAAGTGGCATGGCGGCAACTGATTCGGTTGCCAAATTGCTGATGCCCGGCGATGAAGTGATTGTAGCAAATGACCTGTATGGAGGTACTTACCGCATTTTTACAAAAGTGTTTGCCAATTACGGTATTCAGTTTCATTTTATTGATATGAGCGATGCGTCCAACATTCGCAAGTACATTAATGATAAAACAAAAATGATATGGGCTGAAACGCCTACAAATCCTATGCTTAATGTTGTGGATATAGAAGCTTGTGGTAAAATTGCAAAAGAACATCAGCTTATTTTTGTGGTAGATAATACATTCGCTTCTCCTTATTTACAAAATCCGCTGGATTGGGGCGCCGATATCGTATTGCATTCAGCCACCAAATATCTCGGCGGTCACAGTGATGTAGTGCACGGCGCATTGATAATGAATGATTCGGGTCTTCATGAAAGACTGAGTTTTATACAAAACAGTTGTGGTGCCGTACCCGGTCCGCATGACGCATGGCTGGTGTTGCGTGGCATCAAAACTTTACACGTTCGTATGCAGCGCCATTGTGAAAATGGAGAAGCCATAGCAAAATGGTTGCGTAAACATCCTAAAGTAGGCAAAGTGATATGGACAGGTTTTGAAGATCATCCCAATCATGAAATAGCGAAAAAACAAATGAGAGATTTTGGCGGAATGATTTCCTTCACTTTGAAAAATGACAGCATAGAAGCAGCGAATGAAGTATTGAAAAAAACGGAATTATTCTCTCTTGCAGAATCTTTGGGTGGCGTGGAATCGCTGATCGGACATCCGGCTACCATGACGCATGCGTCCATCCCCCGTGAAGAACGTATGAAAAACGGATTGGTAGATTCACTGATCCGCCTGAGCGTGGGCATTGAAGATGTGGATGATCTGATACAGGATCTGGAGCAGGCAATGGGGTAGGAAGGAGATGTAATTTCAGAATGTTACCTTTGCAACGTTTAACTTATTTGATATTCTAATGTTCAATTTAATTTTATTTGGTCCTCCCGGTAGCGGCAAAGGCACACAGTCTGCCAATATTCTTAAAGCTTATCATTTGCATCATATCTCTACAGGCGATCTTTTGAGAGATGAAGTAAGCCGCCAAACACCCTTGGGAGTGGAAGCAAAAAAATATATGGATCAGGGCTTGCTGGTACCGGATGAAGTAGTCATTGGTATGATCAGCAGCAAGATTGATGAAAACCCTGATGCACGCGGTTTCATTTTTGATGGTTTCCCGCGTACGCGCGAGCAGGCGGAAGCTTTGGATAAACTTCTGGATTTTAAAGGCACGGAGATTCATTTATTGCTTGCTATGGAAGTACCCGAAGAAGAATTGGTAACACGCCTTTTAGGTCGTGGTGTGGTAAGCGGCAGAAGCGATGATAATGAAGAAATCATTGCTAAACGCATCAAAGAATACTATGCGAAAACGGAAGCTGTTGCAGATTACTATGATGCAGCCGGTAAGCTGGAAAGAGTAAAAGGCATAGGCACAATGGACGAAGTTTTCCAACTGCTGAGTAAAAACATTGATAAATACCTGCAACCCGCATAGTGGAAAAAGGCAATTTTGTAGATTATATCCGCGTTTTCTGTCGCTCCGGTAAAGGAGGAGCGGGAAGTTCGCATTTTGCACGTACTAAATTCAATGCCAAAGCCGGCCCGGATGGCGGAGATGGTGGTCGGGGTGGTCACATTATCCTGCGTGGCAATTCACAATTGTGGACACTTTTGCATTTACGCTATCATAAAAATATTTTAGCCGAAAACGGAGAAAATGGGAGCAAGAATAAATGTACCGGTCGCTTTGGTAAAGACATCATTATCGAAGTGCCGCTTGGTACGGTTGCCAAAGACGAGGAGACGGGAGAAATAGAAGCCGAAGTATTACAGGAAGGTCAGGAGATTATCTGGCTTGCGGGCGGACGAGGCGGTTTGGGCAACAGCAATTTTGCTACACCTACCAACCAGGCGCCGGAGCATGCACAACCGGGAGAACAGGGCGTGGAAGGCTATAAATATTTAGAATTAAAAATTCTCGCTGATGTAGGTTTGGTGGGTTTTCCGAATGCCGGTAAATCTACATTGCTTTCCGTTATCAGTGCGGCCAAGCCAAAGATTGCCAATTATGCGTTTACGACGTTAGTACCGCAGTTGGGTATGGTTCCTTACCGCGATAGTCGTTCCTTTGCTGTAGCAGATTTGCCCGGTATCATTGAAGGCGCTGCCGAAGGCAAAGGCTTGGGGCATCGTTTTCTTCGTCACATTGAGCGCAATCCAGTTTTATTGTTTTTAATTCCCGCAGACAGTTCCGATCATGCAAAAGAATTACAAGTACTTTTGAGTGAGTTGGAGCAGTATAATGAAGAGTTGCTGGACAAGAAAATGCTGATCGCTATTTCAAAATCCGATATGCTGGATGATGAACTGAAAGCGGAAATCTCCAAAACCTTACCATCCGAAATACCGCATATTTTTATTTCTTCTGTTGCCAATATCGGCATTACGGAGCTTAAGGATTTGCTTTGGGAAGCGTTGAATGAAAAAGAATAAAAGATAGTGTCACAAATACTTCCCCGTATAACTCTCCTTCACTTTTTTCAATCCTTCTGGCAAGCCGTCATATAGCAATTCTCCGCCGCCTGCTCCACCTTCCGGTCCAAGATCTATTACCCAATCTGCCGCTTTTATCACGTCTGCATTATGCTCTATCACAATAACGCTGTGTCCGTTTTCAATAAGCGCGTCAAAGGAAGAAAGCAATTTATTGATGTCGTGAAAATGCAAACCTGTGGTAGGTTCATCGAAAATGAACAACACTTTGTGGCTGTCTTTTCCTTTGCTGAGGAAGGAAGCAAGTTTTACGCGCTGCGCTTCGCCGCCACTGAGCGTATCGCTGCTTTGTCCGAGCTTTAGATAGCCTAATCCTACGTCGCTTAACGGCTGCAATGCTTTGGCAATCTTTTTTTCATCTTTAAAAAAATCAATGCTTTCATCTACGCTCATTTCCAGAATGTCAAAAACATTTTTGGTGCGGTAGGTTACTTCCAGCACTTCATCTTTAAAGCGCTTGCCTTTGCAGCTTTCGCAAAGGAGGTGAATATCGGCAAGGAACTGCATTTCCACGATCACTTCGCCTTCGCCTTTACAAGTGTCACATCGTCCGCCATCGGTATTGAAAGAAAAATGCTTTTCCGCATAACCACGCATTTTGGAAAGCGGCTGTTTGGCAAAAAGTTTCCGTATCTCATCCCATGCTTTGATGTAAGTAACCGGGTTGCTGCGCGAAGATTTTCCTATCGGATTCTGATCAACAAGTTCTACCTGAGCAATGCTTTTCAAATCGCCGCTCAATGATTTATAAATGCCCGGCTTGTCGCTGCTTTCCCCGAAATGCTTTTGCAGCGCGGGATACAGCGTTTGCTTTACCAATGTCGTTTTGCCGCTGCCGCTTACACCGGTTACTACGCAAAGCAAATTCAGCGGGAAATCTACGAAGATATCTTTCAGGTTATTCTGCCTGCAACCTTCTATGCGGATGGTGTTTTTGCTTTTTCTTTTTATAGGTGATGAATAAATATTCAATGCGCCGCTCAGGTATTTTCCTGTCAGGCTTTTTTCATTGGCAATGATGGCTTTTTCATTTCCTTCTGCAATCACTTCACCACCCAGATGCGATGCCAGTGGCCCCATATCAATAATGTGATCGGCTTCATGCATCATCATTTCATCATGTTCTACTACTACCACGGTATTGCCTAAATCGCGCAGCGATTTCAATACATGAATTAATCGTTCTGTATCTCTTGAATGCAAACCGATACTGGGCTCATCTAAAATATAAAGCGAATCGGTAAGGTTGCTGCCGAGAAACTTAGTGAGCTGTATCCGCTGGCTTTCGCCACCCGAAAGTGTATTGGCGGTACGGTTTAGAGTAAGATAATTCAAACCCACATCCAGCAAGGTTTTTAGGCGCTGATTGATTTCCAGTAAAATCCTTTTCGCGATTGTTGCATCATGTTCGTTAAGCTTCAGTTCTTCAAACCAATGTTGTAAATCTTCTGCCGGCAATTTTAGTAATTCAGCAATGTTCTTATTCGCCACCTTTACATAAAGCGCTTCTTTTCTTAACCGTGAGCCTTTACATTCAGGACAAGATGTTTTACCGCGATAGCGAGCTTGCATAATGCGGTATTGTACTTTATAAAGATTCTGGCTCACCATCTCGAAGAACTGACGGATGCCTTCTACCTTGCTATTGCCGTTCCAGAGCAAATCATATTCTTTTTCGGAAAGAGCAGCAATAGGTTTATGCACAGGAAAATCATATTTCGATGCTTCGCGAATAAAGGCACGTTGCCATTCACTCATCTTTTCGCCTTTCCATGGAGCTATAGCGCCTTCATAAACGCTCAGGGTTTTGTCCGGTATCACTAGGTCTTCGTCAATGCCAAGCGTCATACCAAAACCTTCGCATATAGGGCAAGCGCCATAAGGATTGTTGAAGGAAAATAAATTCGGAGTCGGTTCGTCAAACAAAATTCCATCCGCTTCAAAGCGGTTATTGAAATATCGCAATTCATCATTATTGATTTCAACAACACAGGCTCCTTCACTTTCATAAAAAGCCGTTTGCACACTGTCTGCCAGCCGGTGAATATCATCTTCATCAAAATCTTTTGTTACAAGACGATCAATTAATACAAATAAAGTTTTCTCTTTCACAAGTTTTTCATCTTCAAGAGCGTCTTCTATGCGAATTGGTTTTTCTTCATGCGCCGCGTAAATTCTTGCAAAACCTTTGTGCAGCAATATGTCTAATTCTTCTTTCAGGTTTCGTTTGTTTCTGGTAATTAACTGAACAAGGATCTGAATTTTATATCCATAAGGAAGCGCCCTGATAAAATCAACTACATCGCTGACTGTATCTTTTTTTACTTCTTTGCCGCTTACAGGAGAAAACGTTTTGCCAGTTCGTGCAAAGAGCAAACGCAGGTAATCGTAGATTTCCGTCATGGAGCCAACGGTGCTGCGCGGTGTGCGGGAAGTTACTTTTTGTTCAATAGCGATGGCGGGACAAAGATTTTTGATATAATCCACATCCGGCTTATCCATACGCATAAGAAACTGGCGGGCATAAGCGCTGAGGCTTTCTGCATATCTTCTTTGCCCTTCTGCAAAAAGCGTATCCATAGTAAGGGAAGATTTTCCCGAACCTGAAACACCGGTTACAACAATGAATTTATTTTTAGGAAAAGAGACATCAATATTTTTCAGGTTGTGCATCCGCGCACCTTTGATAAAAATGTCATCGTTGGTATTTTGGATTTTTGGTTTTTTATCCTCTTTTGTGTTTAGTTTCTTGTTTCCTGTTTCCTGTTTATTGGCTTTTGTTTTTCTCACTTCCGGTTCCGAAATGCCATACACATTTGTATCCGCGTCCTGAATATGTGATCGGATCACCACTACATTTTCATCCAGAACATTATCAATATTTTCATCTGGTTTTCCGGCTTTCAACTTTCGACTTTTAGCTTTTGATTTTTTCTCAGGCATAATAAGCGAATTTAATGGAAATGGGAGAAGTAGAATTAACTTTATGGCTGTTATGTGAAAATGGTAAATTTGGATTATGAATTTTACGCCTAAAGTTTATTTCAATTTTGCAGATGTTGAAGATGACATATATAAAAATGTTCCTCCCACTGTTTATAAATATAGACAGTGGGATATTGCTAATCATAAAACGATAATTACACAACAAGAAATTTGGCTTTCGCATCCGAAAGATTTAAACGACCCTTATGATTGCCGCCCTCCTCATAACATCATATTAGATGGTTTAGAAAAATATGGGTATCAAAAATTATGGGAAATGGGTAGAAAAGCAATGCCTCATGTAACAGAGGTGGTATTGAAAAATGAAATAGATGAAAGATGGGTTCGGATGCAAGAAAATCCTATTGACTATTTTCAAAAAAATTACAAAGTATTTGTTGAAGATGCCTCTAATTATAATCAATTTGGTGTTTTCAGTACAAGCACAAATGGGCTAAATGAAAGTTTATGGGCCAATTATGCAGATAATCATCGTGGATTTTGTGTAGGATTTAATACTGTTGAATTAGCAAAATTGTTGGAGTGTGGTTTTGGAGTAGTTGAATATAGCAATATCCCTATTGATTTTGATCCAATATATCATGAACAATATGATGTTGAAGCAAGAAGTTTATATTTAAAATCAGCGAAATGGGTATATGAAGAAGAGTTTAGATTTATTACGTTAACGATTGGAATAATACGCAATGAACGATTAACAAAATTTCCCCCAGAAATAATAACTGAAATTCTTCTTGGTCATGACATACATCCAGCAGCTGAAAAAGATATTAGGCAAAATGTCAAACATATTTTTGGAGAAAAGTTCCCTGTCTATAAAGTGGGAACTAAGACAGGAAGTTTTGGTATGGAAAGAAACAAATGATACTTCTTCTCAGTTTTTGATATTCCAATGTAAATTGGAAGCGAATTTAGGACAAAGCAAAACAATAGCACACGGGGTTTTCTAAAATGCATCCTTAAATATTTCATATCCTGCATTTACATTTGTACCATGTACCGACTGCTTTTTATTATCATTTGTCTTATAACTTTTTTTCCAATGGACGCGCAAAATTTCTCTACCGTTTTTGAAACTTCCGGCGGTAAGCAATCCGCTACTTATAAGGAGCTGATTCATTTTTACACCATGCTTGATCAGCGATATGCAACTATAAAAATGGAAGAAGCAGGCGCTACGGATGCGGGTTATCCATTGCACGTAGTCTATTTCAGCAAAGATGAAAATTTTGATGTTCAGCGATGGAAAGAAGAAAATAAGCTCGTTCTTTTTATTAACAACGGAATTCATCCCGGCGAGCCTGACGGAATTGACGCGTGCATGATGCTGTTGCGCGATGCCGCTATGAAAAAAATAAATATTCCTGAAAATATTGTGTTGGCGGTGATTCCCGTTTTTAATATTGGTGGAATGCTCAATCGCGGAAGTTTTAGCAGAGCCAATCAAAACGGGCCGGAAGCTTATGGGTTTCGCGGCAACTCACAAGATCTGGATCTGAACCGGGATTTTATAAAAACAGATGCGCTGGAAACACGAAGTTTAGTACGGTTATTTCACGAATTGGATCCGGATATTTTTATAGATAATCATGTAAGCAATGGCGCCGATTATCAGCATGTGATGACGTTACTCACAACCCACGAAAAGAAACAGGGGTATTATCTCGGAAAATTTCTGGAAAATGAAATGCTGCCTTCCTTATATAAAATGATGGCTGCGCAGGGGTATGATTTAGTGCCGTATGTGAATCACTGGGGGAATACTCCTGATAAAGGCTGGGAACAATTTTATGATCCTCCACGCTTTACAAGTGGTTTTGCTGCGTTGTTTCGCACGCTGGCTTTTGTGCCGGAAACACACATGCTGAAACCCTATAACCTGCGTGTGAAAGCCACTTACGTCTTGATGCAAACTTTTATCAATTACGCTTCAGCACACATCGATGCTATAAAAACTGTGCGGGAAATGGAATGGAAATTTATGCAGGAGCGTAAAGAATTTACTATTGACTGGAAAGCAGACACAAGCATAAAATCTACCATTGTTTTCAAAGGATATGAAGCATTATATAAACCCAGTGACGTTTCCGGAAAGCAAAGATTGTTTTATGACCGTGATAAACCTTATACAAAAGAAATTCCGTACTATAATAAGTTCTCGCCGTCAAAAACGGTTACAGCGCCTCAATATTACGTTATTCCGCAAGGATGGACTAAAGTAATCACCCGGCTGAAAATAAATAATGTAGAAATGCAGCAGCTCGGGGAGGATACCATAATGGAAGTAACTGTTTATCACATCAAAAGCTATGAAACGGTAAAGCAGCCTTTTGAAGGACATTACCTGCACAGCCGTGTGGTATATGAAAAGAAGAAAGAAAAAATCCGGTTATTGAAAGGAGATTATATGATTCCTACACAGCAAAAAACGAAACGTTATCTTATAGAAACTCTGGAACCGGATGCGCCGGACGCATTTTTTGCATGGAATTTTTTTGATGCCGTATTGCAACAAAAAGAACATTTTAGTGATTATGTTTTTGAAGATGAGGCAGCGAAGTTGTTGAACTCAAATCCTTCGTTGAAAAAAGAACTGGAAGAAAAAAGAAATTCCGACAAAGCCTTTGCAGAAGACGGTCATGCACAGCTGGAATTTATTTATGAGCATTCTTCTTACAGCGAACCGGAATATATGCGCTATCCCGTTTACCGGATTGATTAATTCGTTTTAGATTTGCCGATATGATTTATCACTTTGTTGTGGGCGATGAAGCCGCGAAACCATTGACAGAAGCTATTTTCACAAATGCAGATGAAGCGGAAACTGTTATAGTTTTAAAAGATATTTTGCATGTAGGTCCTTTGCTTAAGGAAGAAGGACAAAAATTCAGCGCGTTGCGTGCTGCTTTTTGGCAGGAGGTAAGTCCGCAAATGAAAGAACCGGTGCAAGTGGATGATCTGGAACGTGTGTTGCAAACAGGAAATGAACTCAGCAAATCCGAAAATGCACAAATCTGGTTCTGGATGGCACCTTCAGCGGCAGACACGATAGCTTATTTTTGGTTGCTTTTTTACTTGAAAAAGTACCGTGATCGTTTTTCTGTAGTGAACACAGGCGGACTGCCGTTTCTGGATGATAACGGCAAACTTTTCTATCCGAAAAATATCAGTGAAATTTCTCCGAAAGAATTGCTTAAGGCAAAAAAACTTGCGAGAATTATTACTCCTTCTGAAATGGAAGTGGATACAGAAGAATGGGAAAAACTGAGAAATGCCAATGACGGAATCAGGGTTTATGAAGGCGGAAAAAAAATTTCAGGAAAAGGAAGTGATCATTATGATCAGCAATTATTAAGCTTTTGCTCGCATCAATATCAGAAAGCTTCGAAAATATTGCGGCAGGCGATGAGCAAATATTCCATTCCTACGGGTGACACATTTCTGGCATGGCGGCTAAGACAACTGGCTGCCAACGAACAGCTTTCCATTCAAGGCGATGCCCTGAAAGCTTTTAATGAATGGGATGTGAAACTTACTGGCGGCGAACCCGCGTTAGTTGAAAATACAACATCGGATAATCAGCAGCAAGGATGAAAATTACAACGATAAAACCTTTTAGCAACGATGCTCGTGGTACGGTAGCTGAATATTTCCACGAACGAACAGGACAACATCTCATTGTTTTCAGCAAAGCAGGTGCTGTGCGCGGCAGACATTATCATAAGGGAATTTCGCTCAGTAAAAATCCTGAGATGCTGATTTTGCTTTCCGGCACTTGTATCTTCAATTGGAGAGAAGTAAATAGCCAGCAGCTTCAGACAGCAACTGTTCAGGCACCTGCTAAAATAGAGGTGTCGCCTTACGTATGGCATGAATTGCTTGCCGTTACAGACTGTTCATTTTTAGAATTGAATTCACTTTCGGAGCATGTGGCGGATACATTTTATGAAAATGAATGAAATTGTTTTTTTGAAAGATTTTCTCATCGTTTCATCTCCGGCATCGCTTCAATGAGTTTTTTCGTGTATTCATTTTGAGGATGTAACAAAACCTGTGTTGCATCACCACGCTCTATAATTTCACCGGTTTGCATTACCAAAACACGATCGCTGATGTAATGCACAACAGAAAGATCATGAGAAATAAAAAGATAAGAAAGCTGAAGTTCCTGTTGTAATTGTTTCAGCAGATTCAGTATTTGTGCCTGAATGCTCACATCAAGCGCGGAAACACTTTCGTCACAAATCAGCAATTCCGGCTTTACGGATAAAGCTCTGGCAATTCCGATTCGTTGTCTTTGTCCTCCCGAAAACTGATGAGGATAGCGATTGAACGCGTCAGCAGGTAGCTGTACCAAATCAAGCAATCGCAGCGCTTCGGTTTTCAGCCGCTTACTTTCTACGATTTTATGCACTCGCATCGGCTCTGTCAAAAGCTCGCCAATCGTAAGACGCGGATTGAGGGAAGAGTAGGGATCCTGAAAAATCATTTGAACGGATGTACTTAGTTTTCTTCGTTCATCGGCTTTAAGATGTGTAATGTCTTTTCCTTTATAAAAAATACTTCCTGCTGTTACCGGCAACAATCCCATAATACTTTTGCTAAGAGTGCTTTTACCGCATCCGCTTTCACCTACCAAACCTAATACTTCTCCTTGTTTCAGCTCAAAACTCACTTTGTCCACGGCTTTGTAAAAAGAAATTGTTCGTCCCAGCCAGTCGGAATTTTCAGGGAAGTAAATATCCAGATCGTTTACCCGCAACAGCACATTCGACAAAACTGATGAAGCAGAATAAGCCAATTTGTTTTCTTTTTTATGTTCTAAAAAATCCTGAACGGTTGGCAGAGGTTTTCCTTTATTATCCGTATTGGGTTTGCAGGCAATCAGCGCTTTTGTATAAGGTTGTTGTGGGTTTGTAAAAACGGATGTCGCATCGCCATATTCTGTCTGCCTGCCGCGATACATTACCGATACCTCATCCGCAATCATAGAAGCCAGCGCCAGATCGTGCGTGATAAAGATCATGGAAGTGCCTGTTTGCAGTTGAAGACTTTTCATAAGGTCGATGATCTCACGTTGCACCGTTACATCCAATGCGGTAGTAGGTTCGTCGGCTATCAGCAATGCAGGATGATTGCACATCGCCATCGCTATCATCATACGCTGTTTTTGTCCGCCGCTTAACTGATGTGGATATTTATGATAAGTTTTCCCAGGTGATGGAAGTTGTACTTTTTGCAGCCATTCAAGGGTCTGTTGTTTTGCTTTTCTTTTGCTAATGTTTTGGTGAATGCATAATGTTTCTTCCAATTGCTTCCCAATTTTCATTACCGGATTGAGTGAACTCATCGGCTCCTGAAAGATCATGCCTATATGGTTTCTCCGAAGTTCCTGCCACTGCGAAGTAGTCAAAGATTGCAACGGATAAGACTGATGGTGAAGATTGAAAATTAAGTTTCCTTTTATTGCGGCCTCTTTGGGTAATAAGCCCATCAACGCTAAGGCTGTAAGTGATTTTCCCGATCCGCTTTCTCCAACAATCGCGAGCACTTTTCCTTTCTCCAATGAAAAGGAAATATTATTAACTGCAATAAAATCTTCTTTTCCTTTTTGTGGAAATGAAACAGACAGCTTATGGATCTCTATGAGCGGCATAAAATATTTTTGTTGGCTAAGAATCTTTTACATCCAGTACATCGCGCAGCGCATTGCCCAAAATATTAAAGGCATATACCAGAATCATAATGGCGATGCCCGGAATGATAGCCAATACGGGACGATTGGTGATAAGGAAATTATAATGTTCTTTTATCATCAAACCCCACGAAGGTTGCGGAGGTTGTACGCCAATACCCAAAAAGCTTAAACCGGCTTCAACCAGAATGGCCGTTGCAAAATTACTGGCGGCGATTACCATTATAGGTCCGGCGATATTGGGCAGAATGTGTTTGAATATGATCCTCATATCGGTAAGTCCCAGCGCTTTCGCAGCGGTTATATATTCCATTTCTTTCAGCGCCATTACCTGCCCGCGGATGAGTCTGGCGGCACTTACCCACATTGTTAATCCGATGGCTATGAAAATTTCCCAGAATCCTTTACCGATGGTGAGTGTAATGGCAAATACCAATAATAAAGTAGGAATAGACCAAAGAATATTGATTATCCACATTACAGCATTATCCACTTTGCCGCCAAAATATCCGGCAATGGCTCCCAGCACAATACCGATAGTAAGTGACAGCAACACGGCTACAATACCTACGGCAATGCTCACTCTTGCGCCGATAATCAACCTGGAAAGAATATCGCGTCCGTAACGGTCGGTGCCTAAAAGATAAGTTTGCTGCCGGATGTTATGCTGTATAATATATTGTTTTGTGTCTTGCGCAGAAAGATATTTGGCGGTTGCCGGAAGCATTGTTTCCAAAGGAAAATATATAGTATCGCATATTCCATCGTCAATATAGTGTTGCACACCGATTCTATTTTCTTCAACCCAAAAATCGTTGATGGGAATATAGTTATAATCAGAATTTTTTCCACTGAATAACTGTATGATAGCCGGCGTTTTTTTTTGCGCGATCGTCTTTTTCACAAGCAACACTTTATGCGAAAATCCCGGTTGTTTTACCGAGTATTCTACAATCATTCTATTGGCAAAAGGTGTATTGTCCGGTGCGATCACATAAGCCAGCAAAGCCGCTAAAGCAACCAATAGGATCACACCAAAAGCAATGGCGGCCGATGGTTTTAAAAGCAGTTTTTTAAAAACAGAATATGATTTCACATTGCCCAAGATGCAAGAATAAGCTATCCGGCAAGATATTACAAACCATATTGCGAAATAAGATATGCCATTTGGGTCAGGGCTATTGCGCCCAATTTCAGCTCCCTGTGATTTACTTTTTCAAACACATCGCTATTGGTATGGTGATAATCAAAATAACGCTGGGGATCGGGCAATAATTCCATTACCGGCGTATTAAACCGGTTGCGAAGTGGGGAAATATCTGCACCACCTTCTTCCTGGTCAAAATCATAAACTCCATAAGGGAGAAATAAATATGCAAACTGTTTAATCTTTTCTCTTTGGATTTTATCCATTTCCATACCCATACCTCTTGGTGAAAAACCACCCGCATCGGTTTCTATAGCTGCAATGTGTTTTTCTCCTTTTGCCTGCGCACTGTCTGCATAAGCTTGTCCACCCTTGAGTCCATTTTCTTCATTTATAAAAAGTACACCGCGAATGGTACGTTTTGGTTTGATGTCCAACGCTTCAAATGTTCTTAATACTTCCATTACCTGCGTTACGCCGGCTCCATCATCATGAGCGCCTTCGCCAACATCCCAGCTATCCAGGTGTCCACCGACAACGATGATCTCCTCCGGTTTTTCCGTTCCGGTAATCTCCGCAATTACATTGTAAGATGAGGCTGTTCCTTTCATCGTACATTCACTTTGCAGCTGCACAGTTACTGTGCCGTTTTTACAGGCTTTTTCCATTGCGTCTGCGGAGAAGTTGCCAATGGCTACAGCCGGTATTCGTTTAGATGAGTCGTTATAATGCATGGCGCCTGTGTGCGGCACATCATCCATGCCGGTAGAAACGGAGCGGATGATGACACCTATCGCGCCTTTGGAAGAAGCAAGGTTGGGTGCAATGGAACGGTAGCGCGCAGTTAGTCCGTACCCTTCAAAAGTATTTACAAGCTCCTGAGGAAAACGATTGTTAAAGAAAACGATTTTGCCTTTTGCTTGTTGCGCGGTTAAGTCTTTTAGTTCTTCCGGATTGTTTACCATCACCACTTGTGCGGTGAGTAGTTTACCTTTTGTACCTTCTGAGTTTCCTAATGACGTCATGGGAATTTGCCTGAAAGCATTTTCACCGGGAAATTTCACTGCCAGAGATTCTTTTCCGCGATGCCAAACCGGAACAGTAACAGGTTGCAGCCATACTTTGTCAGGATGTATGGATTCCATTTGTTTTTTGGTCCATTGCACAGCTTTTCCTGCCTGAGGCGAGCCCGACAAACGGCGCCCTATTTTTTTACAAAGCTCATGCAGGTTATCATAGCATTTCCCATGCAGCAATATTTCATTGGCTATGGAACGGAAAACAGCGGAATCGCTTTGTGCGTGTAAAGAAGAAGCGAACAGAAAGAATGCAATTACAGTGGTAGTCAAGGCTCTCATGCTACCAAAATACATCATAATTTCTGAAGCCACATAGCACAACCTTTTTTATTTGCGTTCTTTTGAATGTTCGGAAATTTTTCGTCCATAAAATCTGCATATTTATATCCCAGATAAGACAATGCCCCGATGATTTTAAACTGGCGGTTGTACATTAAAAACGCTTCAAGCAAATACTGTTCATTCCACATGCGGTATTCCTGCGTCATCCAGTGAGAAGGATAATCAAAAGGAGAGAAAATATCATGAATATGAACGATGACCCCTTTCTGTAAAACAGGCAGGATGGTGAAAAATTCATATAACACATCGCCTTGCGGACGTATCATGTGAGAAGAATCTATAAAAAGAATATCGCCTTCTCCGAGCTCTTTAAACCGGGCCAGCGAAATGTCTTCCACTCTTTCGCGAATGACCTCCACATTTATTTTTTCCAGCCATTCCATTTCATAAGGTTCTACACATGTAATGTGCGTTTTATGGCTTGGGTTTTCCTGTTCATTCATTGCCACCGCTTTTTTCATCATTCTTGTAGAAAAACCGGAACCGATTTCTATGATTCTTTTTGGTTTTTTATACCGGATCAACGAGTACAGATATTCCGCATCTGCACACAAATAGGAGCCGTTTTCCCAGAAGTATTCATAATTAGAAGATTGCTGCTCGTCGGGAAGGTGGGGGATGGTTTCAAATTCTTTCTGGTAATGAAACTGATCGATGATTGCCAGTTGCTCTTCATCATTCCAGTCAAGCGGCAGCTCGCGTACTTCATTGCCTTTTTGCAATCTGTCAAAACGGAAAAGGGGTTCGTAGTAATGATCTACGATGGGAAAAACACCTACCTTATTCAGCATTTTTTGCGTAACAGGCAGCTTGGAGATGCCGATATATTTTGCCATTCTCAACCATGCCATTGCCGGTACCGTTACAAAACCCAATACTGCATCCGCGGGTTTATAAAAAATTTTACTGTTCAGAAGCTTGCGCATTGGAGACATAAAAGAAGCGATAAAAATCAAATCTGATGTGAAAGTATTTATTAATAATTAGAAATATAAGCACTCCGTGGAGATTAAAAATCCGATAACATAATCCTGTCCTTTTTATCAAATCTTTACAACCATTACCTTTGCAGCCTTATGACGCAGGAGCAGCTAAAAGAAATGCGGGAACGGGTGCAGCAATTGCATCGTTTCTTAAATATTGAAGATCGGAAAACAAAGGTGGAAAATGATCGCCAGCTATCTGTTTCTTCGGGTTTCTGGGATGATAATGCCCGTGCCACAGGCATTTTAAAGGAAATAAAAATCAATGGATTCTGGATAGATCATTACAAACAGGTGGAAGATGCCGTGGAAGATTTTGCGGTGTTATTTGACTTTTGGAAAGGGGGAGAAACTTCGGAAGAAGAAGTGCGGGAAGCCTACGATAAAGCCCAGGTTGCTTTGGACGAGCTGGAATTTAAATCTACCCTCAACGAGCCTGAAGATGAAATGACAGCGCAAATGGTAATCAATAGTGGTGCGGGAGGTACCGAAAGTCAGGATTGGGCGGAGATGCTGATGCGTATGTACAGAATGTATGGAGAAAAACAAGGGTGGAAAGTAGCAGAAGTGGATGTACAATATGGTGATGGAGCGGGTATAAAACAAGCTACTTTAGAATTTGACGGTGAGTTTGCTTATGGATTATTAAAGGCAGAAAGCGGGGTGCATCGTTTGGTGCGTATTTCCCCTTTTGACAGCAATGCACGACGTCATACTTCCTTCGCTTCGGTTTTTGTATATCCTTTGATAGATGATACCATTGAAATAGAAGTCAGTCCTTCCGATCTGGAATGGTCTTTCTCAAGATCGGGCGGTTCCGGCGGGCAGAATGTAAATAAAGTAGAAACCGCGGTACGGCTGAAACACATACCTACAGGAATTATTGTAGAATGTCAGCAGGCGCGTACACAAGGCGAAAACCGTGAAAAAGCGCTGACCATGCTTAAAAGCAGGTTGTACGAAGAGGAGCTGCGCAAACGTGAAGAAATAAAAAATGCCGCTAACGCCAGCAAGAAGAAAATAGAGTGGGGGTCGCAGATACGCTCCTATGTTTTTCATCCTTATAAAATGATCAAAGACCACCGTACAGACTACGAAGTGGGAAATGTAGGACCTATAATGGACGGCGAGCTGGATGATTTTATAAAGGCTTACCTGATGCTGCTTAAGGAAGATTAAACCCTGGCAATTTTCGGAGTTTTCTTAATCAATTGTTATCCGGTTTTTAATGAGGGGTTAAACACTGCCGGAAACTTTGTAGATAATGCATGCTGATTGATCTTTACATCATCAAACAGCGAATTATGAAAAACGCAACTCACAATCTGCCTCTTTCTTTTATCGGAATTCTTGTAAAAGTATATATCCTGGTAGGTATTGTATGGGCGAGCGTTGCTCAATAACAATGTTTATTTACTTTAAGCCTATCCTATAACAGTTGTTTTAAAACCACCTTTCGCGGTGGTTTTTCTGTTTGGCAACAAATACGCCTATCTTTGCATCACTTTACAGTGTAATCATTCAATTCATTTTGGCAAAGTTCAGGACAGGCAGCTTAAAAAAACTTTTCACCTTTACCCGGCCTTACAGAGGGCAATTGTATTTCGCGATGATCATGTCGGTGCTGCTGGCGGCACTTACGCCTGTGCGTCCTTATTTAATACAACTTTCAGTAGATAAGTATATTTCCAATTACCTGTGGGAAGGTTTACTGTGGATTTCCCTGATACATTTTTGCCTGGTGTGGGTGGAAAGCGGCCTGCGGTTCTGGTTTATGTACCGCATCAACTGGCTGGGACAAACGGTGGTAAATGATATTCGTAAAACTGTTTTTCAAAAAGTCATTTATCAGGATATTGCTTACTACGATACTACACCCATTGGTACGCTTACCACAAGAACCATCAATGATATTGAAGCCATCAATGATGTGTTTTCAGAAGGTTTGATTTCCATTGTCGCGGATATTCTCACCATCATTTCCATTATCGTGGTCATGTTGTTTACGGATTGGCGGCTCACGCTGGTATGTCTGGCGCCTTTTCCGTTGCTGATCATCGCCACTTATTTTTTTAAGGAAAGCGTCAACAAATCTTTTCAAAGGGTGCGCAATGCTGTGGCTTCGCTCAACGCGTTTGTACAGGAGCATCTTACCGGAATGTATTTGTTACAGGCGTTTGCAGCGGAAAGAAAAGAAGCCGGTAAGTTTGATAAAATCAATAAGGAACACCGCAACGCCAATATCAAAGCCATCTTTGCCTATTCTGTTTTCTTCCCTGTTGTGGAAATAATTCTGGCTATTTCTATGGGGTTGCTTGTGTGGTATGGCGCGCGGGAGATATTGCATGAAAAACTGACACCCGGTATTATTATCTCTTTTGTAATGTACCTCAATCTGCTCTTTCGTCCGCTGAGAATGCTGGCCGATAAATTCAATGTATTGCAAATGGGATTGATCGCGGGAGACCGTGTTTTTACAGTGCTTGACAGTGAAGAGCATTTAAAGGAAAACGGAAATCATTCGGCAGGGAAAATAAAAGGAGATGTAGTTTTTGAAAATGTATTTTTCAATTATAAGCCTGATGTGCCTGTGCTGAAAGGAATTTCATTTCATGTGCCTGCCGGAAAAACTATGGCGATAGTAGGGCATACCGGCGCGGGTAAAACTTCCATCATCAGCATTATCAACCGCCTTTATGAAATACAGCAGGGAAAAATACTGATTGATAACACAGCTATTCATCAGTATGATATTTACAGTTTGCGTAGTAAGATCGGCATTGTACTGCAAGATGTTTTTTTGTTTTCAGGAACGATACTGGAAAACATTACACTGCGAAATGAAAAGATCGACAGGGAGCGGGTAATGAAGGTGTGTAAGTCCATCGGCATTCATGATTTTATTATGCAGCTTCCTGGCGATTATCATTTTAATGTGATGGAACGCGGCAACAACCTTTCACAAGGGCAGAAACAATTATTATCTTTTGCAAGAGCGCTGCTTTACGATCCTGCGATTCTTATTTTGGATGAAGCAACATCTTCCATTGACACCGAAACAGAGCAGCTTATACAAAACGCCATTGATACAATTATTGCCGGCAGAACGTCTATTATCATCGCGCACCGGCTTTCTACCATTCGCAAAGCGGATAAGATCATTGTTTTAGAAAAGGGAAAAATAACAGAACAGGGAACTCATCAGCAGCTTATCCGGCACCAGGGTGTGTATCATGAATTGTATAAAGCTGTAGAAAAAGAAGAAGTATAACTCGCTTTTATAAAATGCTTATGCTCGCGCTGCTTTTTTGCAACAACTCTTCAATTTCTTTTTCCTTCTTTTTTATCTGACCACGTAAAGGAGAAAATATCCAACGGGCGCGCAATTTACTGAGCCTGTCTTTGGGGGGAAGAAAAATAAAACGTTTTATGAAACTCCATGCCGCCAGATTCCTGAAAACTTCGGAACATTTTATAAAATAAATCACAGTTCCCTGGTCACATTTTTCCAAAACATTTTTCAGATCTTTTATATCTGTAAAAGAAGAAAGGCAAAGCACCGCGCCTTTTTTTGCATCGAAGTATGAAGATAGATTTAGAGATTGCTGCCATTGGCTATTGCTGATAATGCGCAGATTTTTTTCTTGAATAGTAGCCAACTCAGGCAGATGAAATTCCTGATCGGGAAGATAGCGCATTTCAAATTCTTTTTTAGAAAGCGTATCGTAGATCGTCCACACGTAGTTTTTATAATAATTCAGCATTTCTTTCAGGTAGCCTTCGGCAAGCCATTGATTTTTTACATCTGCAAAAAAGCTGGCGTAGAAATATAAATGTGAAGCAAATGGTTCGTACAACTCCGGTATGCGCACCACCAGATCCCTGTTTTTGGCATATACTTTCCATACAATTCTGCGCACATCATCACCGCTTTCAAAATCTTTATAATTCAGGTATTCTCCTTCTACACGCCGCAATTGATCTATGCGCACATCCAGTGTTTCTGTTTTTTTAGGAAAAACATTCGCTTCATTTTCTTCTTTTAAAACAGGCGGCTGGTAAAACTGCCCGCTCAAAGGCTGCGCTACCGGAAATGAAAATAAATGCAGCATATCCTGAAAAAAAAGGAAACCACCTTTCAGCTCATATTCCTTAATGTCCGGAAGTTCCAGCTGATTTTTACCCGTGATAGCCGCACGCCACAGTGATTTTTCTTTTCGTTTGTTGGATTGCAGGTTGAAGGTGTCCGTCATTTCATAATGATCATAAAACAACCGGCCTTTTACAAAACCCAGCAGAGGACGGAATGCGCCTTCCAGCTTCGCATTCAGAAAAAGCCTTGGTTTTTTATTGTGTTTCGTTTCGGTGGTAAATGCCAGCTGAAGCAGATTTCCTTTTTTCTTTTTCAGCCACAGATAATAAAGCCAGGTAGCGACAGCGCTTAACACAGAAACTGCGATAAGCGCCAACATAAACCAAAATGCCAACTTCGCCATTAATAAAATAAAAGGCAAAAATGGAGAAGGTTCTTCCGGTTTTTTGGGAAGCGGCTTGTACAAAACTTTATAAACAAACCACGTTACTAAAGCAAACAATAAAGTATTGACCGTAAAAGGAACGTACTGAAAATAATAACGTAGCTGTTTAGTAATTGTTCTTCGGGTCATGCGGATGAATGCATCACCAAGTTAATGATTCCGTTTTGATTGTAATCGTTAAAATGTTTGAAGCATCACTGCTTTAAAAAACGTGCGATTTTTGTTGTGCCTTTCGTGTCAGTGGCTGTTATTTCATACAAACCAGGCACGAGCTTCTGAACATCAATAACCGTCTTTTCTGTGGTCAGAATTTGTTTTCCTGTCATATCATATATCGCTACCGATCGCACATTTTTTTCATCTATGAAAAGCTGGGTGGAAGCGGGATTGGGATAGATATTCAATGTATTTTTTGAATCATAAATTTCAGAAATGCCCGAAGGGTTCATATCAACTTTATATAAGGCCCTTCCTACCGCGGAATCATACCTGTTTACAAGATAGATTTGATGATTGTAATAATGTAAAGAATTATCCAAGAAGCTAATTACAATTAAAGGCGAATAAGGAAATTGATAAGTGTTAGGATATAAAATGCTGCTGAACTGATGCTGTGAATTCATAGACATCAAATCGACTCTTTTACTACTCGTGTCTAATGCTTGAAAAAATAATTTGTTATCCTTCACGATGGGCGAGGATATTCTGGTAACTGATGCAGGCAAGCTTACAGGATATGTGCCGCTTAAAGTTCCGTCGGTTTCCATGAGCTGATTATTTGAATAGGATTCTCCGGCTTTTAAATAAACTTTACCATTTAATGGGTCAGTAATGTAGCTTAAACCTCCATTAACTAACGGCGCAAAATCAGTATCGCTCAGTTCTGCAAAGGAAGAGCCGGATGTGTCTATTGAAAACAGCTTGAGAGAATAATTGAAATCTTTTTGACCACAGAAAACTATTTTATTTTCAAGCAATTTAAAATCACTAATACTGTAAATATCTGGAACTAATAGAAGCGGCGCATTTGAATTATCCATTTTATAAAGTCCTTCATCTATAGTTTGGTAAACGCTGTCCGTTTTATACGCAGCAAAAAATAAATTGTTATTGCAGGGCATGAAGGATGATACAGAAATATCATTTATCCATTGAGTTCCGTTAGCAGTACCGTCCGATTTCCAGAGTTTGGGATCATAATGAGGGTACCAATCACTTGTTGAATCTACTTGGGAGATGTATAAATAATTATTCATTACACAACGAGGAAGCTTATAAAAGTATGTTGGGCTGTTTATACCATAATCCAAATCTGCGATGACGTGTGTACCCTGGTCTGTACCATCGCTGATGTAAAGCTCAAAGCCATACGTAGTGTCATAAGCTGTAAACACCACCTGGTTATTAAAAAGAGTTAATTCATCTTCTACATCCACTATTTTATAATTGCTGCCAACTATTCGCGTACCGTTTGTTGTTCCATCGCTTATCCAAAGTTTTTTGCTATTGCCGTTGTCATCATAAGCGATGAAAAACAACTGGCTGTTATTATTTGTAAGGCTGTAATGGAAATTAGAGGAAATACTATGGTATAACTGACGGACGAGTGTTGTGCCCGATTGTGTGCCGTCTGTTTGCCACAAAGCATCGTTATAAATATAATAGGTCTTATTATTCAAATCGGTGTAATCTGTGATATGCCCATAAGTAGAATCTTTTATCAACGTAAACGTCTGGGCATAATTAATCTCACTGATGAGTAAAGCGATAAGTAAAAGTGTTTTTTTCATAATTCAAGTATTTATACTGTAAAACTGTGCATTCAAATCCGCAATTTTGTAATAGTACTGTCAAATCATTTTAACTTTATAAAAAGCGCAATTATGAAACAAAAAATATTACTGTCTCTGCTGGTTTTTATACCGCTTTTCACATGGGCGCAAAGAGGTTATGTAGAACGCGCCATTGAAAAAAATTACGATAAAAAATACGGTGAGCCAGGTGCGAAAAAAGGAAATGACTGGTTTAACAACCATTTGCTGAATGTAGATGTGGAAGAAAGTTACACGTTTCCTACTTCCATAAAAATGCACATTACCAATTATAAAAACGGTAAAGTGAAAGACGAATCAGACATACAATACTACTTTAATGCAGATGGTACAATCATAGGCTACAAAGTAACAGACGATAACAAAAAAAGAAAGGAAGATCAATTCGTGATCTATGATTATATAAAAAATGCCATGATCATGCTCAATGAAAAAGACCATACAGGTATGGCCATTAACATCAATGCTTTTCGCAGCAAAGAAGCAATTGATCAACGTGATGAGGACATCAGATCCGGTAAGTCCAAAGAAACATCTACAACGTGTAAGGCAACAGGTAAAACAAAAACCATAAGAGGCTATTCCTGCACCGGTTATTCCTGCTATGATCTGGAAACCGACACCCGTTCAGAAGTTTGGGTAACCAACAGTATAAAATTCGATACAAAGAAAATGGACACGCGTAATCCGCTTGCCGCTTATTATTTTGGTAAAGCTTATAACGGTATGATGATGGAAGGCAATATTTATAAAGGGGAAGAGCTTACCTCTACCCTGGAAGTGATGGAAGTAAACAAAACTGCGAATTATACTGTAAAAACCACGGATTACAACTTTAGCAAATAAAACGGGACTGAAAATGTTTTTATAAGGGTGAGCATTGCGCTTGCCTTTTTTATATTCAAAAAAGCAGGAGCTGAAAAGTTGCAGATAATCCTATTTTTCATAATTTGTATAGTTGTTGTTTTACTAACGTTCTTCTTTTATGAATTCAAAAATTATCATCAATTCATCTGTTGCGTTTATAGTAGCCTCTCTTCTTGAGATGACTTTGCATGAAGCAGGACATTTCAGTGCTGCATTTTTATTGGGATATCATCCGGTGCTGCATCATAATTATGTAGCGTACGGTGAGATTCCTCAAAGAGATCATATCATCACGGCGATGGCAGGGCCGCTTGTCAGCTTGTGTATTGGTATCCTATTTCACATACTACTCAATGCCGGAAAACTTCGCGGGATGAATGCCTTAGTAGCCTTATATTTCAGCATTTTTGGCTATATCGGGTTTTTGGGATATGTAATGATCGCTCCGTTTTTTTCCTACGGCGATACCGGGTATGTGCTGAACGCTCTTGGTTGCCCAATGTGGATGATGGTTGTTCTTGCGCTGATAGCTGTAATCGTTTTTTATTTTTTAAGTAAAACATGGGCTATTCATTTTATCGGTTTGATGAATAAGCAAACAGCCACTGATTTTCAGCAACGCAAACGATTTATTTATTCGGTGGTATTATTTCCACTTTTTATAGGAATAGCGATTACCACTTTATTAAATCTCCCTGTTCCCACAACACTTAGTTTAATCGCGCCTTTAACCAGTCCGTATGTTATACTTTGGGCGTTTGGCGCTTACCTTAGGAAAGAAGGGAACTACTTTGATGAAAAACAACAAATCGCTTCGAAAATATATGTAAACTGGATTTTTATTTTTCTGGTAGTTGTCATAGTAAACAGGTTGTTGGTAGCAGGTTTCCAGGCATAAGGTAAAATATAATTTTATCGCTATACTTTTAAAAAAATGAATGAACGTTCATTTTGTGAAAAGTATTTTTTAAGTTTGTTTATCATGCCACCAAAAGATAAAAAGAAAATTATTTTAAAAAGCGTTTTGAAGCTTGTTAATAAAGTGGGTTTTTATCATCTTAATATGAAGATGGTGGCAGAAGAAGCAGGCGTAGCGGCAGGCACATTTTATCTGTATTTTAAAAGCAAAGAAGAGGTAATCAATGAGCTATACAAAATGATTGTAGATGAGTTTAATAAAACTGTTTTGGAAGTCTATGATGAGAAATCAGATTTGAAAAAAGTGTTTTTACTAATGCTGGATAAAGCTGTAAAATTCTATTTGGATCATAAAAACTATTTCAGTTTTATCGAGCAATACACCTATGCGCCTTTTTTGTTTAAAGAAAATCAGGAGCAAAATTTTATACTGCTTTTACCCATTTATAAAATGATGCGCAGCGGCAAAAAGCAAAAGCTTATAAAAAATTTGCCTGATGCCATTTTACTTTCCATCATTCATGGTTCTATGAATACAATGATCAAAATGCATTTTGCAAAGAAGATAGATTTAACGAAAACATCGCTACAAAATAAATTTTATGAAGCTTGCTGGGAATGTGTTTCAATACAAGTTCCAGAATTGATTACTGCTTAAAATATTAAAGAAGATATAATGAACAGAATAATTAAAAAAGTGGCTGTATTGGGATCGGGAGTGATGGGAAGCCGCATTGCCTGCCATTTTGCAAATATTGGTTTAGAGGTTTTGCTGCTCGACATTGTGCCAAAAGACGCGCCGGAAGGAGATAAAAAATTACGTAACAAGATTGTGAATGATGATCTGGCATTTGCGCTTAAGTCCCATCCTTCTCCTATTTACAGCAAGAAGTTTGCAAGCCGCATCACTACAGGCAACTTTGAAGATGATATGCATCGCATTGCAGATTGCGACTGGGTGATAGAAGTGGTGGTAGAACGATTGGACATTAAAAAACAAGTCTTTGCAAAAGTAGATCAATACAGAAAACAAGGTTCGTTGATTTCTTCCAATACGTCCGGCATTCCCATTCGTCTGATGGTAGAGGGAAGAAGCGAAGATTTTCAAAAGCATTTTTGCGGCACGCACTTTTTCAATCCGCCACGCTATTTAAAGCTTTTGGAAATTATTCCCACTCAGCAAACTTCACAGGAAGTGATTGATTTTTTGATGTTGTATGGAGAAAAGTTTTTAGGAAAGACAACTGTGCTTGCAAAAGATACGCCTGCTTTCATCGGCAACCGCATTGGTGTTTTCAGCATGATGAGTCTGCTGCAATACGTTGCAAAATCAGGGATGAGCATTGAAGAAGTAGATAAACTTACCGGTCCGGTTGTTGGGCGACCAAAATCTGCAACTTTTCGCACGGCGGATGTTGTGGGCATTGATACGCTTGCTTTGGTTGCAAATAGTTTGATAGAAAATGTACCGGATGATGAAGCTAAAGAAATGTTACGCGTACCGGATTTTGTAAGTAAAATGATTGACCATAAATGGCTCGGAAGTAAGTCGGGACAAGGTTTTTTCAAGAAAGTAAAAAGCGAAAACGGTCAATCGGAAATTCATGCGCTCAACCTAAATACATTAGAATACAAACCTTCTCAAAAAGTAAAATTCGCCGCGCTGGAAGCAGCAAAACCAATTGACGACTTAAAGCAACGACTAAAATTATTGATCAATTTTAAAGACAAAGCCGGTGAATTTTATCGTGCTACATTTTATCCGTTGTTTGCTTATGCAGCCAACAGAATTCCTGAGATTGCCAATGAGCTATACAAAATAGATGATGCGTTGAAAGCAGGCTATGGCTGGGAGTTAGGTCCTTTTGAAATATGGGATACTCTTGGTGTGGAAGAAACGTTGAAAGCATTAAAAGAAGCAGGTTTGAAAGTGGCGGATTGGATAGAAGAAATGTTGGTGTTAGGCAAGAAAAGTTTTTATACTATAGAAAATGAAAAGCGATTGTATTATGATATTCCTTCAAAGTCTTATAAAATAATTCCCGGCACAGAAGACTTTATTTTACTCGACAATATTCGCGAAAGCAAAACGATATGGAAAAACAGTGGTGCAAATATTATTGATCTTGGCGATGGTATTCTCAACCTGGAATTTCATACTAAGATGAACAGTATTGGCGGTGAAGTGTTGGAAGCTATCAACAAAGCGATTGATTATGCAGAAAAAGATTATAAAGGATTAGTGATTTATAATGATGGGCCGAATTTCAGTGCGGGCGCTAATGTAGCCTTGATTTTTATGATGGCAGTGGAGCAGGAATATGATGAACTGGATTTTGCAATTCGTCAGTTTCAAAACACCATGATGCGCTTGCGTTATTCTTCTATTCCGGTTATTGTTGCTCCGCATAATATGGCATTGGGCGGCGGTTGTGAAATGTGCCTTCATGCAGATAAAGTGGTGGCTTATGCGGAAAGTTATATTGGCTTGGTAGAGTTTGGAGTTGGTTTGATTCCTGGCGGTGGTGGTACCAAAGAATTTGCAGTGCGTTTGGCGGATGAATTGAAAGAAGGCGATGTGGTGTTGAATCGTTATCGTGAACGTTTTCTCACGATTGGTCAGGCGAAAGTTTCTACATCTGCAGAAGAAGCTTTTGATTTTGGATATCTCCGCAAAGGACATGATCAAGTAGTCGTTTCTTACAAACGTGTTTTGGCGGAAGCGAAAGCCGCCTGTTTGCAAATGGCAAATGAAGGTTATGTGCCGCCGGTACCCCGCAAAGATGTGAAGGTGTTGGGAAAGATGGCGCTGGGACTGGCGTATGTAGGTGCGAACTCGATGCTTTCAGGAAATTATATTAGTGAGCACGATGTGAAAATTTCTCAAAAATTAGGTTATGTATTGGCAGGTGGCGACCTCTCACAGCCCACAGTAGTAAGCGAGCAATATTTATTGAATTTGGAAAGAGAAGCTTTTTTGAGTTTAGCAACAGAGCGAAAAACACTGGAGCGGATTCAATCAATATTAAACGGAGGAAAGGTGCTGCGGAATTAAGGTTTTACATAATGAAATGTATTAACCAAGTCTTTGTTCCAGTTGTATTCTTTGTGTCGTTGTGTGAAAAAACAGCAAAATAGTAAAGCTTAAATTATAAAAAGAAAAGAATGAACGCATACATAGTAGCCGGTTTCAGAAGTGCCGTAGGCAAAGCCAACAAAGGTGGTTTTCGCTTTACACGCCCCGATATACTGGCATCAAAAGTGATTAAACATTTAATGACTTCAGTTCCACAAATAGGTGCAGAGCAGGTAGAAGATTTGATTGTTGGTAATGCGATGCCTGAAGCAGAGCAAGGGCTCAACTTCGCAAGGTTTGTGTCTTTAATGAGCTTTGATACTGATAAAGTTTCTGCCATGACAGTCAATCGTTATTGTGCATCAGGTTTGGAAACTATCGCGATTGCTGCATCTAAAATTAATAGTGGGTTATCAGATTGTATTATAGCCGGCGGTTCTGAAAGTATGAGCCTGATACCGATGGGTGGCTGGAAGGTAGCGCCTGAACCAAAGCTTGCATTGGAGCATCCTGATTATTACTGGGGAATGGGCTTAACGGCAGAAGCGGTAGCTAAAGAATATAATGTGAGCCGTGACGATCAGGATGAATTCGCTTTGCGCTCTCATCAAAAGGCAATCACTGCTATTGAAGGAAATCGCTTTGCGGATGAGATTGTACCAATTACGCTTGAAGATGTATTTTTCGACCCTACAACCAACAGTAAAAAATCAAAAGAATTTACGGTAACGACCGATGAAGGTCCGCGTGCAGATACCTCCATAGAAGCATTGGCAAAATTAAAACCGGTGTTTGCCGCCAATGGCTCCGTTACTGCCGGCAATTCTTCACAGACAAGCGATGGTGCAGCCTTTGTAATGGTGGTAAGTGAACAATTTTTGAAAGAAAATAATCTTACTCCTATAGCGAGATTGGTGAGTTATGCAACGGTAGGTGTGCCGCCGCGGATTATGGGTATTGGTCCGATAGAAGCGATTCCCAAAGCGTTGAGCAAAGCAGGATTGAAGCTGGATGACATAGACCTGATAGAACTGAACGAAGCATTTGCTTCGCAATCATTAGCTGTAATACGCCAATTAGGATTGAACCAAGATATCGTGAATGTAAATGGTGGAGCTATTGCTTTGGGACATCCATTAGGTTGTAGCGGAGCGAAATTGACAGTGCAGATTTTAAATGAATTGAAAAGAAGGAATAAAAAATACGGTATGGTTACAATGTGCGTAGGAACAGGACAAGGTGCGGCGGGAATATTTGAAAGGTTATAGAGCTAAGAAACAAGAGGCAAGAAACAAGAGACAAGAATCAGGATTAACAAATAGCAATTGACACAAAAATATTTAACCAGACAATATGCACAATTATAAAAAGTTGACCATTTGGTTAGAAGCTGTTGAGTGTTGTAAAATGATTTATTCATTTACAAAAGACTTCCCTGATTCAGAAAAATTTGGATTGATTAATCAACTACGGCGTGCAGCGATATCCATTGCAAGTAATATTGCCGAAGGCTCAAGCAGAACTTCTCAAAAAGATTTTATAAGGTTCCTGGAAATAGCGCTTGGCTCAAGTTTTGAAGTGGAAACTCAAATCATAATTGCCCTGGAATTAAATTATTTAAAGGAAGAAACAGGAAATGCGATTCTAACTAAAATAACCTCGTTACAAAAAATGATATTCAGTTTTAAAGGAAAAATAAAAACAACAAATCAATAATTTTTTAAAGCTATAGCTCAGAATCTTAGTTTGTGTATCCTGGTTCTTGACTCTTGATTCTTGTCTCTTGAATCCTGCTTCCCGGCTCTTGACTCTTGGCTCAAAAAATCAACATTATGATAAAAGGCGGCGAATTTCTCATCAAAGAAACAAATGCGCAAGATATTTTCATTCCCGAGGATTGGAATGAAGAACAACTGATGATCGCGGAAATGTGCCGGGATTTTTTAAAACAAAATGTTTCCAATCAATTGGATGAAATCGATCATCAGCAAGAAGGACTGATGCCTGAATTGCTGGAGAAAGCAGGCGCTTTGGGCTTGTTGGGAATCAGTGTGCCGGAAGCATATAACGGTATCGGGAAAAACTTTGTCACATCAATGCTTACCACAGAAGTGATGGGAGCCGGGCATTCCTTTGCAGTGGCGTTGGCGGCGCATACAGGTATCGGCACGTTGCCCATTTTATATTATGGAAATGAGGAGCAAAAGAAAAAATACATTCCAAAGCTCGCTACCGGCGAATGGAAAGGTTGTTATTGCCTTACAGAACCTGATGCCGGATCTGATGCTAACTCCGGAAAAACAAAAGCTACTTTATCTGCCGATGGGAAACATTATATACTGAACGGGCAAAAAATGTGGATCACGAATGCCGGCTTTGCAGATGTTTTTACGGTTTTTGCGAAAATTGATGATGATAAAAATCTGAGCGCTTTTATTATTGAAAAAAACTTTCAAGGTCTTTCATTAGGTAATGAGGAGAATAAAATGGGCATCAAAGGCAGCAGCACCCGGCAAGTATTTTTTAATGATTGTAAAGTGCCTGTTGAGAATCTTTTATCAACGCGTGAAAATGGTTTTAAAATAGCTGTGAATATTCTCAATCTTGGTCGTATAAAACTCGGCGGAGCCGCTCTGGGAGCCGCAAAAGAGGTAATCAATAAATCTGTGAATTATGCTAATGAGCGTGAGCAATTTGGTCGTTCGATTGCAAAATACGGTGCTATAAAATATAAATTGGCAGAGCAGGCGATACGCACTTATGCTACAGAATCGGTTACGTACAGAGCCAGCCGCAATATTGAAGACGCCACAAAATTTTATATAGAAAGTGGCATGAATGAAGCACAGGCAAAACTCAAAGGCACAGAACAATTTGCCATCGAAGCGGCTATTATAAAGGTGCATGCTTCTGAAACATTGGATTATGTGGTAGATGAAGGGGTGCAAATTTATGGCGGCATGGGCTACAGCGCGGAAGCACCGATGGATCGTTCCTATCGTGATTCGCGCATCAACAGGATTTTTGAAGGGACAAATGAAATTAACCGAATGCTTTCGGTAGATATGATGCTGAAACGCACTTTAAAAGGCGAACTTGATTTGATGGGCCCGGCACAAAAAGTAGCTGCCGAATTGATGAGTATTCCTGATTTTTCCAATGATGAGAAGGATGGCTTTGCAAAAGATCATATGTACCTGAAAAATTTTAAGAAAGCAATATTAATGACGGCAGGAGCAGCTGTGCAAAAGCTGATGCAAAGCTTATCAAAAGAACAGGAAGTGATCATGTACCTGGCGGATATGCTTATAGAAACTTACGTTGCGGAATCGCTCTTGCTGCGTGTTGCAAAGCTTTCTGCGAAACAACAAAATGAATTGACGGATTTGAAAATGGATATAGCTCGGGTATATATCTATGACGCTGCGGAACGTATTTACCATGCCGGAAGAAACGCCATCAATGCTTTTGCGGAAGGTGATGAGCGGAGGATGATGTTGATGGGATTGAAAAGATTTACAAAGGTGGAAGAAATGAATACGGTTGCCGCCCGCAGACGGATAGCAGATAAGCTGATCGCTGAGAACAGGTATTGTTTTTAAGCTGTGAGATTCGAGGCTAAGAGTGTAAAAGAAAGGCACAATCAGCCTACTTTGCTTCGTTGTATTCATAGACTACTTTGTGTGAAAAGTTTCACAATGTGTAATAGTTTTTATAACCATTTTATTCACTACTTAAAACATAAACCGAATGAAAAAAATCTGTATTTTATCAGTGACAGGAATAGCGCTTTCGGCTGCTGCTTACGGAGGAAGTTTCCAACTCAATCTTCAGGGTTTACGACAAATAGCCATGGGTGGAAGTGGAGTAGCGATGCCTTGGGATGCGGCTACGATTTTCTATAATCCCGGCGGCTTGTCAAGGCTTGAAAACGTACAGGCTTATGGTGGTGTATGCCTTGTGTCGCCTACGGTTCGTTATGTACCGGATAATTCCGGGACAACGTATTATGATAGTAAAAAACATACTTCCACGCCTTTTGCATTGTATGTAGGCGGTACTTTGAAAAAAGGAAGTAAATGGGGTGTTGGCTTGGGAATTTATACCCCCTTTGGCAGCAGCCTGAATTGGGGCAATGACTGGACGGGAAAATATATTACCCAATCTATTTCTTTGGAAAGTATTTTTATTCAACCGACGGTGAGTTATAAAATCAATAAACTTATTTCTGTAGGAGCCGGATTTGTATATGGGATCGGATCAATGGAAATACATAAAACATTGCCTTTGGAAAATGAAAATGGAACTATGGGAGAAGCAAAACTGAAGGGAAATGCCGCTGGTATCGGTTTTAATGCGGGTGTGCAAATTCAAGCCACTGACAAATTGAACTTTGGTGTTTCTTATCGCTCAGGCGTGCAGATGAAAGTGAAAAAAGGCAATGCAAACTTTACGGTACCGGCCTCGTTAGCAACTAATTTCCCGAATACAAATTTTTCTACGCAGTTGCCGCTGCCTTCAGTTTTTACAGTCGGCGCTTCTTATAAAGCGACAAAAAATCTTACCATACAGGCAGATATGGTTTTGGCAGGATGGAAAACTTATGATTCATTGAAATTTGATTTTGCTGAGAATACATCCGCATTGCAGGATACACATGATCCGAGGCTTTATAAAAACACAATAGCTTATCGTATCGGTGCGCATTATGATGTTTCTGAAAACTTCGCTGCCATGATTGGTGGCGCTTATGATCCTACGCCAAGCGATGCTAACTATCTATCGCCGGATGCTGTAGATGCCAACCGAATAAGTCTTTCCTGTGGTATTAGTTATCAACCGGTTTCAAAGTTGAATATTATTGCTGCGCTGAATTATACCACCACTGATGCTCATCATGCAAGTTATGCGCCTGACAATTTTAACGGTACTTATCAAATCAAAAGCCTCACGCCTGCTATCGGTATTTCTTATTCTTTTAATTAATTAACAACTTCAAGTCAATGAAAGCAGATTATTATTTTTTTATGGCTCTTTTGGTTTTGTTGTCGGCATGCAAACCGAATATTGAAGGATCAGCACCGTCCAAAGGCAATGCGGATTTTACAAGATATGTCGCTATCGGTAATTCCCTTACAGCCGGCTATGCTGACGGAAGTTTGTATCGCAGCGGACAATTGAATTCATTTCCATCTATGCTTGCTGAAAAATTCAAGCTTGTGGGCGGCGGCGATTTCAAACAGCCATTGTTGCCTGGAGACGCTGGCTGGCCTTCACTTAAACGAGTGTTAGGTTATAGTACATCCTGTGATGGCACTACAAGTTTGAGTCCACAATTATATAGCAGCGCTCTGGATACCGCCGGAAGCAGCGTAAATATTTATGCAACAGAAGGTCCTTTTAATAATTTGGGTGTTCCCGGAGTACGGTGCATTGACTATACCATTCCGGGTTATGCTTTCATTGCGCAGCAGGTAGGCGGTGTTGGTTATGCCGCGAGAATGTATCCGAATCCTTCTGTAGATCGTCCAATAGAAGTGGCTGTAAATGCCAACGCTACATTTTTTACCATCTGGTTAGGCTCTAATGACGTACTCGGATATGCTACCGACGGCGGAGAAGGAAACGGTAGCGGAGGCTCATCGCCTTCTGATATTTCTCCTCTTACTGCATTTGAAACTTCTTATAATGCCATTGTGAAAGCGATGATCGCAAACGGAGCCAAAGGTGTCTTGATCAATATTCCCGATGTTACGTCCATTCCTTATTTTACCACAATCCCTGTAAATGGGTTGGTACTTACCCGTCAGGGGCAGGCAGATTCATTAACTACCATTTATGCAGCTTTAGGGATAAAATTCGCAGTAGGAGAAAATCATTTTATTATTCAGGATCCTGCCGCTCCCGGAGGTTTAAGGCAAATTAAAAACGGAGAGTATATTTTAATTACCACACCACAGGATTCGCTGAAATGTGCAGGCTGGGGGAGTGTGAAACCTATTCCCAAAGCCTATGTTTTGGATGCTGCTGAAGTGGCAAATATAGAAACGGCTACAACGGCATTTAACAATATTATAAAAAATGCCGCTGCTGAAAATGGATTGGCTTTAATGGATGCGAACGCTTATCTGAAAACTTTACAAAGCGGCATTACCTTTAATGGACTTTCATTTAGCACCGCGTTCGTTACTGGCGGAGCTTTTTCATTGGACGGTATTCATCTTACACCGCGTGGCTATGCTTTAGTAGCCAATGAAATTATAAGAGTGATTAACAATTTTTATAAAGCCAATATTCCGCTGGTGGATGTAACTCAATACCGTGGTGTATTATTCCCATAACTAAGTCTGGAATCATTTTTGATTAGTTTTCTTTATCAAAATGAAAATAGCTATGATTAAGAAAATGCAAGTATGGTTTTTCAGTTTGTTTATAGTAATGTTATTGGCAGGGTCTTCTGCTTTTGCACAGTCTAAAGATAGGATAGAAGGTTTTTGGATGAATCATGAACAAACGGCGAAAATTAAAATTTTTAAAGCGGCAAACGGAAAATTTTATGGAAATATCGTTTGGCTGAAAGAGCCCAATAAAAACGGACATCCTAAAATAGATCACAATAATCCGGATGCTTCAAAACGCAATCAGCCACTGGTAAACCTGCAAGTATTAAAAGGTTTTTCCAAAACAGAAGAAAACATCTACGAAGATGGAACGATTTATAATCCTAAAAACGGTAAAACCTATTCCAGTAAAATCACCTGCAAAGGAAACACGATTGATATCCGCGGCTATATTGGTATTTCACTCATTGGGCGCTCTACCGTTTGGGAGCGGGCAGAATAAAACTGATTAGGAAATGTCGTTTTACAATAACAAAACCTACTTTATTTCCGGCGCCAGTCGTGGTATTGGTAAAGCTATCGCGTTGAAGCTGGCAAGTGAAGGCGCTAATATTATTATCGCTTCCAAATCGGTAGCAGAAAATCCTAAATTGGGTGGAACGATTTACACTGCCGCAGAAGAAATAAAAAATGCAGGCGGAAATGCTCTTCCGATTCCTTGCGATATTCGCGATGAAGAAGCAATCATAAATGCTATAAGGAAAGGAATTGAATATTTCGGAGGAATAGATGGAGTTATCAATAATGCATCTGCTATTTCACTGACCAATACAGAGCAAACTGAAAGCAAACGTTTTGATTTGATGCACGATATTAATGTGCGGGGTACTTTTTTAGTAACGAAACATTGCCTCGCTCATCTTAAAAAATCCTCCAATCCGCATATTCTTACCTTGTCACCACCCATAGATTTACATCCTAAATGGCTGAAAGATTCTTTGGCTTATACGATCAGCAAATATAATATGACGATGATGACAATTAGCTGGGCGGCTGAGTTTAAAGAATTTCATATTGCTGCCAATTCATTATGGCCCGTTACTACTATTGCTACAGCAGCAGTTAATAATCTTTTGGGAGGAGATTCCCTTATGAAAAGAAGCCGCACACCTGATATAATTGCTGATGCAGTGCATTATATTTTTCAACAGCCGTCCGCATTATACACCGGAAAACAATTGTTGGATGAAAATGTATTAAAACAGGCTGGAATTACCGATTTTGAAAAATATTCCGTAACACCTGGTGGCGAATTACAGAAAGATTTATTTATTGAGTGAGTTGAAAAATGAATATAACCAATACGGGTCGCGGCTTTGCCGCGACCCGTATTGGTTAATAACTTATAAGATTTTTTATTAAGCTTCTCTGCCACCTTTCAGTTCATCCTGCCATATTTTCAACTCATCCATTTTGCCATCAGCAGCCATTTTTGCTTGTTCCGGCCATGTAGTAGTATCTGCAGCATTGAAATGTCCTTCAGAAGCATCTAAAATTGCTTTAATTTCTTCTGCAGTTTTAGCAGCCAAATCAGCAAAGCTGTTGATGCCATTTGCATTCAGCACTTCAGCAATTTTAGGTCCGATGCCTTCTACCAAAGTAAGATCGTCACCTGTCACCTTAGCTTCAGTTTTAGCTTTTGGTGCAGCAGTTTCAGCGGTAGCGTCATCAGCTTTTTTAGCAGTAGTTCCGCTTCTGCGACTGCGGCGTGTTTTCTTGGCGCCTTCTTCTTTACCATTTTTATAGATTTCGTTAAAATCTACCAGCTCTATCATTCCCATATCAGCAGCATCACCGAAACGACGGGGCAATTTGATAATACGAGTATAACCACCAGGACGGTTTGCTACTTTATCACCTACCACGCCAAACAATTCTTTGATAGCTTCTTTATCTTGTAAATAACTGAACACTACACGACGGTTGTGCATATTGTCCTCTTTGCTGCGCGTAATCAAAGGTTCTACATATACACGCAAAGATTTTGCTTTGGTAAGTGTAGTGGTGATACGCTTGTGCTCAATCAATTGACAAGCCAGGTTCGACATTAATGCTCTTCTGTGAGAGGCAGTGCGACCTAAATTTTTGATTTTGTCTCCGTGACGCATGACGATTTGTTTTTTGTTTTTAAAATTCCCTCACACCGTGTCAAGGAATGTGAGGTACTCTGATTAATAAAAAAGTAAAAAGTCAAAATTCAAAAAGAGAAGTTATACTTTTTTGAATTTTGACTTTGAAAATTAGTCTTCGCTTCTTTGCAGTTTGCTGATGTCCATGCCAAAATGCAAACCTCTTTCTGCCAACACTTGTTCAATCTCTGTTAATGACTTTTGTCCGAAGTTGCGGAATTTCATCAGTTCTTCCTGTGTATATTGTACCAGTTCGCTTAAAGAATTGATCTTCGCAGCTTTTAAACAATTGAATGCGCGTACGGAAAGTTCCAGATCTTCCAGCGGTGTGTGTAATGTCTTACGCAATTGCAGCGTTTCTTCATCCACTACCGATTCTTTTTCTTCACGTTTGGTATCCAGACTGATATTTTCATCGGTAATGATCATCAGGTGCTGGATCAAAATGCGGGAAGCTTCTTTTACCGCTTCTTCAGGATGTATAGTACCATCTGTGATCACTTCCATAATCAGTTTTTCAAAGTCGGTACGTTGCTCCACGCGGGTATTTTCAATTGTGTATTTTACATTTTTGATAGGAGTGAAAATAGAATCAATGGCAATAGTACCTATAGCTGCCATACCTTCTTTCGGACGATTTTCCTCAGCAGGTACATAACCGCGGCCTTTGCCTATATGAAGTTCAATATTAAATGTAGTGCCGGCTTCCATGCTGCAGATCACCAGCTCAGGGTTCATTACCTCAAAGTTGTTGGTATGTTCGCCAATCATGCCTGCGGTAAAAGTTTCTCCTTTTATGGAAAGTTCGATTTTTTCGTGGCTGATCTCGCTGTTGATCGCTTTTTTGAAACGTACTTGTTTCAGGTTCAGGATGATTTCGGTTACATCTTCCAGTACACCTTTGATAGTTGCAAACTCGTGGTCGGCACCTGCTATCTTAATAGATGTAATGGCGTAGCCTTCTAATGAAGAAAGCAATACACGACGCAGTGCGTTACCAATTGTTACGCCATAGCCCGGCTCCAAAGGACGGAACTCAAACTGTGCTTCAAAATCAGTCGCCTTCTGTAAAACGATCTTGTCCGGTTTTTGAAAATTTAATATTGCCATTTTTTTGTTTTTTTGGAATGTGTTTTTTGTTGTGTATAAATTTTATTTGTTTTGGCTTATGCCTTTTCGTTCAGCGTTGTTGTGGCACACTTTACAGGTTTGGGTTGCGCACCCTCCCGTAAATTCTTGCGCACAATAAACAAAGAACCGAAAATTTGGAGTGCAAAGGTAAATATTTTTTGCTAATCTTTGGGCTTAACTTTAAAACTATGAAAATTGTAACCAATTGTATTGTATATATTTTTTGTTTTTCAATTAATTGCTTTTGTCAAGGCGCTTGGATTAGCAGAGCCAATGTGCCAGGGAAATCCAGATCACATGTAATGGGAGATACGATAAATGGCAAATTTTATTTTTGTGGAGGTAGAGACAGTATAGGAACTCATTTGTTCGAACAATGGGAATACAATCCAATTAACGATCTTTGGTCTTCTAAATCACCAATGCCTGTAACTGATGGCAAGATTGGTGGTTTTGGCCTTTCCGTTAATGGAAAGATGTATTATGGTTTAGGATATTGTCAATATTATCCGTATGGTACTTGTGGTAGAGAAGTATTTGAATATGATCCTGTGACCGACATTTGGATATCTAAAGCTAATTTCCCGTCTTGCCCGCGATCTTTATTTTTCTCTTTTGCTATTGGTAACAAAATTTATATAGCAACTGGCAATGTAATTGCTGGATGTGGGGCAAATAACACTGGCTACATGAACGAAGTATGGGAATTTGATCCGATTCAAAACAATTGGAGTCAGAAGAATAATTTCCCTGGAATAGCTCGAAACGGCGCATGCGGATTCGTTATAAATGGCAAAGCATACATGATAGGAGGTAGTGGAGTTAGCAATAGCTTGAGCGATGTTTGGGAATACGATCCAAGCTTAGATAATTGGAGTCAAAAAGGTAATTTTATCGGTGGTTCTGTGTTACTGGGTACAGCTTTTTGTATAGGCAGTGATGGGTATGTTGTAAATACAAATAATACATTTTGGAAATATACACAATCTTTAGATGCATGGACACAACTCACAAGCTTACCTTTTAATATTAGTAGAAATGCTACGAGTTCTTTCAGTATTGGCAATAAGGGTTATGTAACTTTAGGAGAATCCTATACTCCTGTCTTAGTTGAACATAATGATCTGTGGGAGTACAATTTTAATTGCCCTGTAAATGTGCCTAATATGGTATCAAGCTACAATGCACCAACTGTCTATTGCGGTACTACTGTGTTAGACTCTGTTGGAGCAGATTCTGTGCTATATCCAAACGTTTTATATCAATGGTATCAAAGCACCAACGGAACTAGTTACACTTTGATTCCAAACTCAAATTTAGCTAAACTTAGAAATTTAAATATTACCCAAACTACCTCTTTTAAAAGATATGTAAGTGTAAATACACTATGTAGCGACACATCTTCGCCAATTACAATATCAATTTTACCCTTTGTGCATTCTAATATCACACCTCTCACAGATACTTTTTTGTGTTATGGAGATACTGCAATCTTATATGCAACACCTTCCGATACCAGATATTGGCTTAAAAATGGAAACTATTTGCCTGATACGTCACAAATATTAAAAACTACCAGTAGTGGAAACTACAAAATAATATCAGCTAATTGGAATGGTTGTAATGATACCTCACAAGAGATATCAATTCTATTTTATCCTCGACCAATTGCTACAATAACCTCAGTTGGAAATACTCTACAAACAACTCAGAATAATTCATATCAATGGTATCTTAATAATGTAGTAATACCTGGTGCTACTTCTCAAAGTTTTTCACCGCAGCAATCAGGAATTTATTCTGTTGTTGTTACAAATTCTTTTGGTTGTAGAGACTCCTCATTTGGCTATAATTATATTGTGTCTACTTTAGAAAACCAACCTTCTAATTATGCGAAACAAGTTTGGATATATCCAAACCCAGCAACAAATTGCATATACATAGAAAATAATATAAATGAGACGTTAATACTTGTAATAAAAAATATACAATCATCTTTCAGTAAGACTATTACCATTAAAGATGGTGTAAATAAATTAGATATTTCAAGTTATGGATTAAATGCTGGTATCTATACCATAAGTATTTATGGGAAAAATTACACGAAAAATGAACTTTTGCAATTATTGTCTAATAACTAATTCAACTTGCTAGTTTTCCGATGTTAAAAAGCAAAACGCTGGATGAGTAAATTTGAATTGCAACAAAAACATACTCTCCATACTTTGCCAGGATAAAATTAAAGCAATAGAAAAAATGATACGCCAACTGTCACCTTGAATCTTCTGTATATGGAGATAGCGCTTATTTGGAATTATAATTTGTACATTTATTTACCTTTTAAAAACTTACTATGAAAAAAATGAAACAATTTTTGCTTTTGATGGTTAGTCCGATTTTATTAGCTGCCTGCCAATCAAGACTGGATTGTACTTCACCGCCTGTTCCTGTATATTTCGTGTATCAAAATCAGACAGGAGAAAACCTCTTCAATGCCGCTACACCGACCCATTATGATACTTCAGGGGTAACTATAAAAACAAGTGCTTCCGCATCAAAAAAAATGCATGTTTACGCTTCCGAAGACTCTGTCTATTTCCTGGACACGCAATTACAGGAAAACTGGGCAGCCAACGATAATATTTACATTATCACCTTACCGGATGGAGATACGGATACGTTGAGTATCTATTGGAAGAAGATAGATAAAAAATGCGGTACTTATAGCATTAGTTCGATTTCCTATAATAATACGCCACTTTTCCGCACCCAAATATCTAAATCGAATGGACTGGATGCGTATGGTTATGTAATAGTGAAATAATAATCAGGTTTATCCCTTTATAAAAACACGACTCCCATTTCTTCCTGCTTTATCAGTAAACCGAAGCAGATGAACCCCGGGGCTTAATTCCGTTATATTAATTGATAATTCACTATGCGAAGTTATTACAGTTTTTACTGTTCTGCCCATAATATCCACCACTTCTACCGTTGTGCCTTTTGGGAGATTTACAACCATTATCTTATCATAGGCAGGATTGGGATAGACTGCTATTGAGCTGAAGGCATCTGCCTCTCTCACATCTGTTGGATGTACGGTTACATACTTACAGTTAGTATTGCTGCCACAGCTGTTGGTGGCAGTGACACATACCGCATAAGTGCCGGGTGCAGCGTAGGTGTGGCTGGGATTGGGTATGGAAGATGCGGGACTGCCGTCACCAAAATCCCAACTGATGGATGTATAAGGAGCGCCACCGGTATAAGTGTATTGAAAACCGAGGCTTCCGGTGGTATTACTGAAAGTAAAAGAAGGTTGCAATAAATCACAGCCGCAAACCACATTTTTATATTTGAGCAAAATATCTGATGAATATGTGACAGAAGAAGTTGTATTAGCAAAAACAAGATCTCCGTTAAAAATGGAACGTACATAAATATTTGAGTTCGGGTCTATAACTGCATTATAAACTAAACAGGGGCCATTAGTAGCGTCAATATCTTCTAATTGAAGAACGTTTCCTGTTACTGCATTAGCGCGCAGCACATATCCATTCATATAATTTGGCCAAACGGGATTGTTGATCGTGAGATTATTCCAAACTAAATTTCCAATATAACCGCCGCTGCTTATAATTATATTATTCAGGACATTGATATCATTAACTATTATAAAATCATTTTTTACTGAATGATTTGCCCACAAGAGGTTAGCATTCGTATCTATTGCCATGAGGAATGCGACATTATTTAAGGAATTATTTACGACAGTATCTCCACAGAAAACACTGCCTGTATCACTTATACCGCTAAGGTATATTGTACCTTGTTTATCAAAAGCAATGGCTGCTATGCCTCCGCTGTTCAGGCTTCCTTGTTGCACCCAGATATTGTGTCCGTTATTGTCGAATGCCGCCAGCACTTTTTTTCCATTCCCGGTTCCTGTAGCTGCTGTTAAGGTAGTGTTACCGATTACCAGATTTCCGCCAAAGGTTGTATCATAAAAGAGATACGCATAAAAACGACTATCTGCAGGGTCTAATTCCCACCGTATCTTGCCGGCTTTGCTGCCGGATGCAGGTAGTGTCATATCCATTGGGATGGTTGCCAGGTAATTTCCGTTCGCATCATAACGGATTGCATAATAATTGGGAATAGTAATACTAAAATTTCCTCCATTGTAGCTGCCCGGTTGCAGCAAGGCAACCCAGTAAACCTGGCCGTCAGGGGTTACAGAAAACCCGTTTCCCAGGATACCCATTATATTTAGAGAGCCGCTATCAAGGGTTTGCAACCATTGAAACTGCCCCTGGCTGTTATATTTTGCGAGATAAACAGCACGGTTGCCGGCAGTCATGTTTATAGAGGTATCCGCATCCCAATAAATGGTGGAGTTAGTCTGATTCGCCTGCGCATAACCGCAAATATAAATACCTCCCAATGTGTCGGCTACTAAATAATATCCGGTATTTTGTCCACCCACCGCAGTAGTCCCCAGGGTCTTCATCCAGCGAAAGTTGCCATTGCAGTCCCAGCTTACCAATACTTCAGTAGCGGTAGAGTCGGCAGTAGCTTGTGTATCTGCAGTTATTTTTCCATGACCTGCCCCGCCTAAAAAGTAGACATTGCCATATTTATCCGTTGCGATAGTTTTTCTTGCAACATAACCACCTCCACTGGTGTTATATACTAATTTACCCCAGTCAGGAGTCATATTTTGTGTTTTTGCTAGTTGGGAACATACTAAAAACAAAACACTGAATAGAAGATTAGGTAAAATTTTGCAACTTTTCATATTGTCTTTTTCAAATTTTAGAATTGGTTTTCAAAATAGATGAAGCAGATTTTGAAGAATTTGCTTCGTCTATGTCATTTTAAAATTAATTTATCTCCCAATCATATCCTGTAGGTCCTCCAAGGTATGTAATTGTTCCTGTAGAGCATTGATCATCGCAAGAATACATGACATCATCTGTAGGCGCATTCAGGCAATTTCCTTGCAAGCCAATATAAGGATCATTAAGCGGACAATTACGAAACCAAATATGCAGAACAAGTTTAAATGAAACATTAGGAGTACATATCGGATATGTCCAGGAACCTCCGGCTGGAATTGTCGCTCCCGCTATAGTGGAAAACCAACACCCCGGCTGCGTGGTCTGGCATAGAACATCCACACGAATATCACAATTTGTATTGTTTGTGATTGTTTGCGCATTGCTTTTTAGCGCAAATAAAATAGCGATAATTAAAAAAACTTTTTCATAATATGTTTTTTTAGTGTTCAATAAAATTATAAAAATTCTATTATAAATTTTAGCAAATTAAACACCTATATTTTCCTTAGCTTTGCGCCTTCCAAAAATATAGCCACAGCACATTTTCATGCCCTCTAAATACCCTGAATATAAGCAACTCAGTCTTCCGTTTATCGAAAAAGAATATCTTGATAAATGGGAACAGGAAGAAACATTTAAACAAAGCGTGGAGCAACGCAAAGGCAGCCGCCCGTTTGTATTTTATGAAGGTCCGCCAAGCGCAAATGGGATGCCCGGCATTCACCACGTTATTTCCCGTACATTGAAAGATCTGGTGTGCCGGTACAAAACCATGCAAGGTTTTCAGGTAAGACGCAAGGCTGGCTGGGATACGCATGGTTTACCGGTAGAGCTGGGTGTGGAAAAAGAACTGGGCATTACCAAAGAAGACATCGGTACCAAAATTTCGGTGGAAGAATACAACCAAAAATGCCGCGAAGCGGTAATGCGCTACACCGATAAATGGGAAGATATCACGAAGAAAATGGGTTATTGGGTGGATATGGAACATCCCTACATCACCTATGATATTAAGTATATCGAAACGCTTTGGTGGGCTTTAAAGCAACTTTTCGATAAAGATTTCTTATATAAAAGTGTCAGCATTCAACCTTATTCTCCTGCTGCAGGTACGGGTTTGAGTTCTCACGAACTGAACCAACCCGGCACATATAAAAATGTGAAGGATACAACGGTTGTGGCAATGTTCCGCCTCTCCCCGATACTCTCCCACGGAGAGGGAGCCTACAAAACGCAGCAAAGTATCCTTGAAAAAATAACACAATCACGCAACACCTCCTTCCCCTCTGGGGAAGGTCAGGATGGGGCTTTTTTCCTCGCTTGGACTACCACGCCCTGGACACTTCCCTCCAACTGCGGACTGACTGTAGGACCAAATATTGATTATGTTTTAGTACAAACATTTAATCCTTACACGCACGAACCTGTCAATGTCATTCTTGCAAAAGCATTAATGGGTAAATATTTCAAACCCGAAGGTGAAAACAGTGATTTTGAAAATTATACTGCGGAAACTAAATTACTTCCTTGGAAAATACTCTCCGAATATAAAGGTTCCGATCTTGAAGGCATCCGTTACGAACAGCTTTTACCTTACCAAGGCAACAGTAAGGAAGTGTCGGGCGGTGATCCGTGGCGGGTCATTCTCGGTGATTTCGTAACTACGGAAGATGGTACCGGTATTGTGCATACAGCTCCCGCTTTTGGCGCTGATGACTTCAGGGTGGGCAAAAAAGCCAATATCGGCATTCTGACAATGGTGGATAAGGAAGGTAAATTCATTGAAGATTTGGGAGAATTTTCCGGAAGATATGTAAAAAATTATAAGGACGATAGCGAGTATAAAGACGTGGATGTGGACATTGCCGTAAAACTGAAATTGGACGGGAAAGCTTTCAAAGTAGAAAAATACGAACACACCTATCCGCATTGCTGGCGTACCGATAAGCCGGTTATTTACTATCCATTGGACGCTTGGTTTATCCGTACGACCGCCGTTAAAGACCGAATGATCGAATTAAACAAAACGATCAACTGGAAACCCAAAGCTACCGGCGAAGGTCGCTTTGGTAACTGGCTGGAAAATATGGTAGATTGGAACCTTAGCCGTTCGCGTTTTTGGGGTACACCTCTGCCGGTTTGGGTAAGCGAAGACGGCGAAGAAACAAAATGTATTGGGAGTATTGAAGAGTTATTACAGGAAGTAAAATTATCTAATGAAAAATTGGAAATCAATCAGTTGGTTGATTTACTTAATGAATGGAATCAAACTAAATCAGGTATAAAAGGATTATCTGATAAACTGGGAATTACTCATACAGATCATTACGGTATCTTGGAAGGAAAGTTAGATCTTCATAAACCTTATGTAGATCAGATCATCCTGGTGGATAGCCGTGGAAAAGCGATGTACCGTGAGCCGGATCTTATTGATGTTTGGTTCGACAGCGGAGCCATGCCTTATGCGCAGCTTCACTATCCGTTTGAGGCACATCCCAAAACCGATCTTAAAAACAATTTTCCTGCAGATTTCATAGCCGAAGGTGTCGACCAAACGCGTGGGTGGTTTTATACCCTTCATGCGCTCGGAGTCATGCTATTCGACAGTGTTGCTTATAAAACGGTGGTTTCCAATGGCTTGGTGCTGGATAAGAATGGCAACAAAATGAGCAAACGTGTAGGAAATGTAGTGGATCCTTTCGAAACGATAGAAAAATACAGTGCGGATGCCACACGCTGGTATTTAATCACCAATGCCTCGCCTTGGGATAGTTTGAAGTTTGATATTGAAGGTATAAAAGAAGTGCAGCGTAAATTCTTTGGTACTTTATATAATACCTATCAATTTTTTGCCTTGTATGCGAACGTAGATAGTTTCACATTTAAAGAAAAATATATACCTGTTGATCGCCGACCTGAAATTGACCGATGGATTTTGTCAGCCGTTAATTCGCTGATTGATACAGTTACCAAAGCCTATGACGATTATGAGCCTACTATTGCCGGACGTGCTATAGAAACTTTTGTGGATGAACAACTGAGCAATTGGTATGTGCGTCTGGGTCGTCGCCGTTTTTGGAAAGGAGAATATGAGCATGATAAAATTTCGGCATACCAAACGTTGTATGAATGCCTGGAAGTTTTATCAAGATTAATCGCGCCTGTTTCACCTTTCTTTGCAGACTGGTTGTATAATAATCTTAATAATGTGACAGGGCGTTTGGAATTTAATTCCGTACACTTGGCGGATTTTCCAAAGACGGATAAGGATTTGACAGACCGGGATTTAGAAGAAAGAATGCAAATGGCGCAAGATATTTCATCGTTGGTTCTTTCGATAAGAAAGGCAGTAAATATCAAAGTAAGACAACCTTTGCAAAAAATTCTGATACCGGTGCTGGATGATAAAATGAAGCGACAAATTGGCGCAATGGAAGAATTGATTCAATCAGAGGTAAATGTGAAATCAATTGAATATTTGACTGATACAGAAGGATTTATAAAAAAGAAAGTAAAGCTAAACTTCAAACAATTAGGCGCTAAATTAGGCACTAAAATGAAAGCCACAGCAGCGGTAATTACCCAGCTGAACGATCATGAAATTTCAGAATTGGAGCGGAATAAAAAACTGACTCTTCAAGTAGAAAACGAACCTGTGGATATAAATATTTCAGATGTGGAAATTTTGGCTGAAGACATTCCTGGATGGTCGGTAGCGAATAAAAATAATCTTACGGTAGCGTTGGACGTGACGATAACCCCGGAATTACAGGAAGAAGGTAACGCCCGTGAAATTGTAAACCGTATTCAAAAACTTCGCAAAGACAACGGATACGAGGTGACAGACCGCATTGTTGTAAATATTCAGGATTATGAACCTCTGAAATCATCAATTATAAATTTTAGCAATTATATTTGCGCCGAAATTTTAGCGGATGAAATTCATTTTACATCGGAAATGAACGAAGGAAGTGAGATAGAAGTGAACGATGCAACGCTAAAAATATTAATATCAAAAAAATAAATAAAATGGCTACTTCAAAAAAAATCGTTGCCAAAAAAGCAAGCAAAAAAGCCGCTCCATCTAAAAAAGCGGTACAGGCGGCTAAGAAAACTGCACCTGTCAAAAAACAGGTTAAACCCGCTGCTAAAAAATCTGTTGTAAAAAAAGCGGCTCCTCAAAAAGTGACTGCTAAAAAAACGGCGCCTGTAAAAGCAACAAAAAAAGAGGAAGTAGCTAAGAACAAAACTATGAATACAAAGGCAACAAAGACTTCAACAAAGACCACAGCTAAAAAAAGCGCACCGATAAAAAAGGCAACTCCTCAAAAAAAGACTGCGCCTGTAAAAAAGGAAGTAGTGGAAAAGAAAGCGGTTAAAAAAGTAATAGCGCCCAAGAAAGCGGAAAAAACCATAGCTGCAAAACCAGTGAAGAAAGCTGCAGCACCGGCTCCTAAAAAAATTATTAAGACGGCGCCCGCTCCTGCAGCACCTGCACGTCCTTCAATGTCCAATATAAGCCGTGCGGCAGTAAGGGAAGAGAAAAAAACAAATATTATCGTAGCGCATCGCAAATTGGAAAATAAATCCAAGAAAGAACCTTCAAAAACTATGGAACGTTACCAGCCCGAAACACGTTCTATTTTGGATGAACCCGTTCAGGAAACAGGACCTGTTTTTCGCTATAGCGATGAAGAACTGAATGAATTTAAAGAATTGATCCTCGGGCGACTGGAAGCTGCGCGTAAGGAGTTGGCTTACTTGCAGGGATTAATAACCCGCAAAGACGAAGCCGGAACAGAAGATACCGAAAACCGCTATATGAATATGGAAGATGGTAGTGGCGCTATGGAACGTGAGCAACTGGCACAGTTGGCAAGCCGTCAGATTCAGTTTATCAGTCACCTTGAAAAGGCAATGATGAGAATTGAAAACAAAACCTATGGTATCTGCCGTGTTACGGGTAAATTGATTGATAAAGCTCGTCTTCGCGCAGTGCCACATGCTACTTTGAGCATTGAAGCTAAAAACACGATGAATAAGTAATTTATTTCATTATACTTTTTTAAGCACTGCAAATTTTTTTGCAGTGCTTTTTTTTTATTTTGTAAATCTTGCATCTCATTGCAGAATACAGAACACATTAAGTTTGAAAACATCAAAGCAGATAAAACACTGTTTCTCTGTAAACTTTTTATATGCAAAAAGCGTGGGTTGCTGCTGTTGACTACTATTTGCTATAATAGACCGGTATAAATAATCTATTTTAGTTATTGATCGTTTCTTCTCACGTTGCCATCTTTGCAAAACATGAGCCGGAAAATAAAAATAGCTTTAGCAGAAGATCAGTCTGTAAATCGCAACACCTTTATCAGGAAGGCGGAGCAAATGGAAAATTGCGAGCTGGTATTTGTTGCCGCCAATGGAAACGATTGTCTGGATCAGTTAAAGGGATTGCCCGAAAGTAAAAGGCCTGAAGTCATTTTTATGGACCTTGAAATGCCTGGGTTGGATGGCATTAAAACTATCGCTTTAGCGCACAATCTCTATCCTTCCATTCATTTTCTGGTACTTACAGTTTTTGATGACGATGATAAAATATTTGAAGCTATAAAAGCCGGTGCCGAAGGTTATCTTCTGAAATATGAAAACTACCAGGCGCTTGAAGATGCGGTGCGTAATGTGCTGGAATTTGGCGGCGCTCCAATGAGCGCCGCCATAGCGCGCAAAACGCTGAAAATATTACAACGCTCTGCCGTCGCCGAAATGAATCAGACCATGTCGGCATTGCCGGAAGATATCAGTGAAAGAGAATTGCAGGTATTGCAATGGATGGTATCGGGCATGGATGCAAAAAGCATTGCCACACAAATGGAATTGAGTGTGCATACGGTAAGAAAACATATCGCGAACATTTACAACAAGCTTCATGTAAGCTCTAAAGCGCAAGTGATAAGTTTGGCGCATAAAGAAGGCTGGTTTCGGGAAAGGTGATCAGGCGTTTCTTTGCAAAAGCTGCCTGTGAAGTTCCGTTACCTGCAGAATAATAGCTTGCTGTCCGTCATTTACAATTACATAATCGCAGCGTTTCATTTTTTCATCTTCATCCATTTGTCTTTTCATAATAGCTTCTATCTTTTCCTGCGAACGCTGGTCGCGGCGCATGGCTCTTTTCATTCGTAAAGATGCAGGTGCGTACACACCAATGATGACATCCAAATCTTTATTTGTACCGCTTTCAAATAAAATGGCTGCTTCTTTAATGGCATACGATGACACTTGCTCCTGCATCCATTTTTTTCCATAAGCAATGGTAGCAGGATGAACGAGCGCGTTTAGCTGTTGCAACTTGCCGGCGTTATGAAAAACAATAGAGGCAATCATTTCCCGGTGTAGAATACCGTTTGCATAAACATCTTTTCCAAAAAGATTTTTCAGTGCCGAAATGAGTTGTTTGTCATGTTCCATCAGGTATCTGGCGGCTACATCCGAGTAAAAAACAGGAATGCCAAGTGTCTCAAACACTTGGCAAACAACAGTTTTTCCGGAGCCTATACCTCCTGTAATACCTATTTTCAGCATATTATTTTACAACAGCTACTTCACCACTTGTTATATTATTGGCTTTGCGGTAAGCGTTAGTCATTTCCATGGAAACGGCGCTGCGGTCTATAATGATAAATGTGCCACGAGCTATTTCGAGCTGAAGGGTGCCATCTTCGTTAATACGATTGATGGTGCCGTGAATGCCGGATGTAGTTACAATTTTCTCGCCACTGGCAATGCTTTCAGTAAATTTCTTTTGTTCTTTAGCGCGTTTCGCTTGCGGACGGATCATGAAGAAATACATGACTACTACCATTCCTACCATGATGAATAAAGAAGGAGCGGCGCTGGGTCCCGGAGTTTGCAGTAATATTGTCTGGAAGATTGTGTGCATTTGATTTGTTTTGGTTTTTTTAAGAATTGATATTGTGAGATAAGTAGTTATTTTTTTACATCACCTTTGATATAAAGCATTTGAATCCCGCGGTTGGAATTAGTTGTGATCCTTACAGATTTTTCCTGATGACCTTCTTTCCCGGCAGAGTTAAATTGCACTTTCATTACACTCGTTTTTCCGGGAGGAATCGGTTCGCTCGGATACTCGGGTGCGGTACATCCGCAAGAGCCTTTAGCACCTGAGATGATTAATGGATTTTTTCCGTTGTTGGTAAACTCGAAATCATGACTCACTACATCTCCTTCCTTAATGCTTCCAAAATCGAAGACTGTATCCTTAAAATCCATGGTGGGCATGGCAGCAAGTTCTTCTTCGGTATTGCCGTTTGCCGTGCGTGGATTATTTACCAAAGATGCAGGCAACAGATTCTTGTCTTGAGGTTGTTGTTCTTTTGGCGGGTCGTTTTTACAAGCTGCGAATGTCGCAGATGCTAAAACAAAAAGTAAAATGTATTTTTTCATGGTGCAAAATTATTATTTGCGGATTCTATCCTGTTTCCTGATTCTGTTATCTTTTTCCAAATCTTTAAGAATATTGTCCAGCACGCCATTTACAAATTGGCCACTTTGCTGAGTGCTGTAACTCTTGGCAATTTCTATATATTCGTTGATGGTCACTTTTGTAGGGATAGTAGGGAAATACAGTAATTCACAAACGCCCATTTGTAAAACCAGCAGATCGATAAGAGCTACACGGTCGCTATCCCAATTGACTAATTTGGGTTGTATTAGCTCTGTATTAAGTTCTTTTTTTTCCAGTACAGTACGCAGTAAATCGTGGCTGTAATTTCTTTTTTCTTTAGAAATCATCTCTGAAAAATCAACTCTGGAAGGGCTTTTAAAGAAATTATCCATCAGCATTACCGTCATGGCTTTATCATCTTCCCATCCGTTCAGTTCTTCGCCGAAGTATTCCATCAGCGATTCATTTTTCAGAATCAATTCTTCCCAGATGAAGCGAATGATGTTCTTTTCCGATTTCGCGTTACGTTCATTATCCGCTATATAATTTTCATATTCGGGCGTTGTTTCCAGTTGTAAAAAAAGCTTGCGTATCCATTCGTCGTGGATGGCGTGTTGTATATATGCTTCTTTTGATTTCTCCAGGTAGGTCTTATTGTTTGTAAGCAATTGAAGAAACGTATTTTCCGCAATTTTTGTGCTGGCATTCAGGTCTTCCTGCGTAGGCAAATATTTAGAAGCACGCGCAGTAGCTTTTACGGAAGCGTACGCTGTAGTTTGGCGAAGATATTCCAAAACGATCACGAACAAATCCAAGCCCCGCTTTAGTTTTTCATCAAGAATGGTGGCGCCCTGCTGATAACCTTCGGGCTTGGCGGCACCCATACTTTCCAATGTATAAAGCGTTTGCATCACTTTTACCCTTATATTCCTGCGACTGATCATGTAATGAAAAGAACCTTTTAAAAAAGAGGCGCAAAGCTAAGCTTTTTTACACTAATCCTATTGTGCTGATTATACTATTTTAATTGTTTTATGGGTTCGGATGGCGCAAGTATCAGTTTCTTGCTCAAGTTGGGTAGTGTAATACGCACGGTTTCCAAGTCTCTTTCTCCGGGATCTATAAAATACCAGTGTACGCCGTCATCGGCAGAGATGGCTATTAGCGTATTTCTTGCTTCCATTTTGCCATTTGCAGTTTCAAAAATAACAGTTTGCGGCACGGTAGCCTGCAACTCGTTTTTTTCTTTTACAATCACAGATGGCTTATCAAAACTTATGGAAACAATATGCGCGCCCTGTGCGTTCACATCATCCATTTGTTTTTTTATAGTGACAATCATTTTTTCTTTACCGCCCATATCCTTCAGTATCTTAGGATATGTAAAGTTTACATAGTTTGCATAATCTTTATCCACCAAGGCTTTTCCCATAGTTTCCGCATCGCGCCGGATATTAATCTCTTGAGAAAATGCAGCGGTACAAACAAGTATAAATATGGTGAATATTCCAATTGTTTTCATCAGGAAATGGCGTAAAACGCTTCCCGCAAGGTAAGTAAAAACGAATTGCTATCATTGCACTTATTAAGAATGGATAACTTGCTTTTGTAAAAGAAAAAATGCCCGAAATATATACTTATAAAACGATAGAAGGCACCGCGACAGGGGAGTTTAAAGATCGTGGCAGCAAATTCCTGGCTTTTGCCTATCCTGTAAAAAGCGAGAAAGAAGCGAAGGGAAAACTAAAGGAAGTGAAAACGCTGCATCCTAAAGCGGTGCATCATTGCTATGCTTATAAATTAGGTTTGGACGGTAATCATTACAGAGCTAATGATGATGGCGAGCCTTCCGGAAGTGCGGGCAGACCGATTTTAGGACAAGTGGAAAGTGCAGGCATAACAAATGTGCTTGTAATTGTTGCACGTTATTTTGGCGGTACTTTGCTGGGAGTTCCCGGTTTGATAAATGCTTATAAAATTGCGACTGCGGAGGCATTGCGCATTGCAAGTGTCATTGAAAAACCCATTGAAGAAGAAGTGGAACTTACATTTGATTACCCGTCTATGAGTGAAGTGATGTATCTTTTACGCAAAGCAGATGCAAACATTTACGAGCAGGATTTACAACTGTTTTGCAAAGTAAAGGCGGGCATTCCAATTAAACATAGCAAAGAATATTTGAAACGGTTATGTGAGATAAGATCGGTAACCGTAACTGCAGAAAAATAATAACAGTGAATCTTACTCAACGCACAAATCTGATAAAACAAGAAGCAGAACGTCTGGGTTTTCAGTCATGCGGTATGGCAGCCGCAGCGTTTTTGGAAGATGATGCAAGAAGGTTGGAGCAGTGGCTGCAACAGGGATTTAACGGGAAGATGGGTTATATGGAGCACTATTTTGATCTTCGTACAGACCCACGGAAATTGGTGCCCGGTGCAAAATCCGTTATTACATTACTGCTCAATTATTTTCCTGAAGAAACCCAAAATACACATGCGCCAAAAATAGCGAAATATGCCTGGGGTAAAGATTACCACTTTGTAATAAGAGAGAAATTAAACGCTTTACTCCATTTTATCAATGAAAAAATAGGCGTAGTAAACGGACGGGGATTTGTGGACAGCGCACCCGTGCTGGAGCGAAGTTGGGCTGTGAAAACCGGCTTGGGCTGGATTGGAAAAAACGCAAACCTTATTACAAAAAATTCGGGCTCGTATTTTTTCATCGCCACACTTATTACCGATTTGGCTTTGGAAAATGATGCTCCTTTTAAAACCGATCATTGCGGCACTTGTACACGTTGCATAGATGCTTGTCCTACAGATGCTATTGTTGCTCCACAGTTGATCAATGGAAGCAAATGCATATCCTACCTTACCATAGAATTGAAAGATGAATTGTTGCCGGCATCCTTTCAGGATAAAATGGAAGGTTGGGTTTTCGGCTGCGATATATGTCAGGATGTGTGTCCATGGAATCGTTTTTCGAAACCCAATGAAGAAAAAGAGTTGATTCCTTATGGAGAGATTTTAAATCTTTCCACAAAAGAATGGGAAGAGATGAAGGAAGAAACGTTCAATAAGATTTTTAAACATTCGCCGCTGAAACGTGGAAAATGGAAAGGCATTCAGCGAAACCTGCATTTTATAAAGCATGACCAAGATTAAGCACCTGAGAAAAAAAATTATCATCATTAGTCCTTTACATTTGTAAAATAAAAAGAAGATCAAACGATCATGAAACAATTCTTTAAAATGTTTTTCGCGTCCATGCTTGCCATCATCATTACAAGCGTGGTGTTGTTTTTTATAATAGTGGGTATAATCGTTGGGGCTACAAAATCTGTAACTGAAGAACCTACACCCAATGTGAGTGGCAACGCTGTTTTAGTGATCGACATCAATCGCACTATTCATGAGCAATCTGCCAACAATTCGCTTGCGGCGCTGAGCAGCGGCAGTTCTTTCACACCGGGTTTATACGATCTTACTACGGCGATTGATTTTGCAAAAGGCGACGATCATATAAAAGGTATTCTTTTAAAAATAGAAGGATCGCCGAGCGGCTGGGCAACGATGCAGCAATTAAGAAGCGCTTTGAAAGACTTTAAAACCAGTAAAAAATTTATATACGCCTATGCCGAAGACATTACCCAGAAGGCTTACTATGTGGCTAACGTGGCGGATGGCGTGTATCTTAATCCCGTAGGTTCATTTGAATTGAAAGGACTCGCATCGCAAATACCTTTTTTTAAAGGCACGCTGGATATGCTGGGTGTGGAACCTGAAATATTTTATGCCGGCAAATTCAAAAGCGCTACAGAACCTTTTCGTGCATACAACATGAGTGAACCCAACAAACAACAGATACGTGAATATCAAAACGATATCTGGAATAATTTTTTGCAAGCGGCAACGGAAAAAACAGGCGCACCAACAGATACCATACATAGCTGGGCCGTGAACGGCAGCATCCAGTTTCCTTCCGACGCTTTGAATAAACACCTCATAGACGGTGCATTGTATTGGGATGAAGTAGAGCAACTGCTTCGCAAGAAACTGGATAAAAAAGAAGACGAAAAAATAAATTATCTGGAAATGGACGACTATGCTGTGTATGTAAAAAGTAAGCGCAATGTAGATAACAATAAAATAGCGGTACTCTTTGCAGAAGGCGATATTATTGACGGCGAATCGGATAATGAAAATCAGATCGCTTCAAAAACTATCGTAGAAGAAATTCGCAAGATCCGGAAAAATAAAAAAGTGAAAGCAGTCGTTCTGCGTGTCAATTCCGGTGGCGGCAGCGCATTGGCATCAGAAGTTATTTTAAGAGAATTAAAATTATTGCATGCGGAAAAACCGCTCATCGTATCCATGGGTGATGTGGCGGCTTCCGGAGGTTATTATATTACTTGTAGTGCTGATAGCGTTTTTGCTTTACCAAATACGATTACCGGCAGTATCGGAGTTTTTACAATGCTTTTCAATACACAAAACCTTTGGAAAAACAAGCTGGGTATCACATTCGATGAGGTGAAAAACAGCGACTACGCAGACTTTCCGTCTGTAATGCGCCCTTTGACAGCTTCAGAATCCCAAAAAATGCAGGCGTCAGTAGATACTATTTATGAAACGTTTAAAAACCGTGTCGCCGGTGCACGTCACAGAAGCATGGATTATATCGACAGTATTGCACAAGGGCGTGTGTGGACGGGAGAAGACGCTTTGGCAATTGGTTTGGTAGATGGATTGGGCGATTTGAACAGAGCTATTGCAAGCGCTTCCCGGAAAGCAAAAATTAAAAACTATCAGGTCGTTACCTATCCCGAACCGGTAGATGAATTTGAAATGATTCTGAAAAGGCTGAAAAACGCAGGCACTTCCGAAAGTGTAATGAAAATGATGATGCAAAAAGATTTTCAGGAAGAATATGGCCTTATAAAAAAAATCCATTCGCTTTGCAGGATGAACGGAAAGACGATGATGAAAATACCTTTCGATCCTACTTTCGGTAAATGAGTGTAAAATATAATTCCCGATTTTGCTCCGTTATAAAAAACCTGCATCTTACATTTATCCATAATAATCAACAATACTTTTTTAATGAATTCCACAACGTTTGAAACCAGTTTAGAATATGCGCAAAGCCTTGATGAAGTAGATATTTTATTTCCTTTTAGAGAACGTTTCCGTTTTCCGCAGCACAATGCCAAAGATGTGATTTACCTCTGCGGAAATTCGCTGGGGCTGCAACCCAAAAGTGTGGAATATCTGATGCAGCAGGAACTTGAAGATTGGGCAAAATACGGTGTGGAAGGGCATTTCCAGGCACGCAATCCTTGGTTTTCTTATCATAAATTGTTTACAGAAAGATTATGCAAAATAGTAGGCGCACACAAAGAGGAAGTAGTGGCGATGAATACACTTACGGTAAATCTTCATTTGCTGATGCTTTCTTTTTATCGCCCTGAAGGCAAGCGTTATAAAATATTGATGGAAGCGGGCGCATTCCCGTCTGATCAATATGCAATGGAAACACAGGTGCGTATGTACGGCTATGATCCGGAGGATGCGATTATAGAAATGAAACCTAAACATGGAGCGCATATTATAGAAGAAGAAGACATACTTGCGGCCATTAACGAAGCGGGAGACAGCTTAGCTTGTGTGATGATAGGCGGAGTGAATTATTATACCGGTCAGTTTTTCGACCTGAAAAAAATAACCGATGCAGCGCATAGAGTAGGAGCGTATGCCGGCTACGATTTGGCACATGCGGTGGGGAATGTACTTTTGCAACTCCACGACTGGAATGTGGATTTTGCCTGCTGGTGTTCTTACAAATATCTCAACTCTGGACCCGGTGCAGTAGGCGGTATATACGTACATGAGCACCATGCAAAGAATCCCAAAGTTTTTCGTCTTGCAGGTTGGTGGGGTAATGATGAGAAAACCCGCTTTAAAATGGAGAAAGGTTTCATACCTGCGAAAAGCGCTGAAAGCTGGCAAATGAGTAATGCGCAAGTCTTTAATATGGTGGCGCACAATGCTTCGCTGGATATCTATGAAAAAGCGGGCATGAAAGCGCTACGGGGAAAAAGTGAATTGCTTACCGCTTATTTGGAATTTTTACTGAATCAGGTAGATAATCTTCCGTTTATGGTTATTACTCCATCGCATCCGCAGCGTAGGGGTTGCCAGTTGTCGCTGCTATTTAAAGAACGCGGGCGGGAAGTATTTGATAAGCTCACACAGCAAGGCGTAGTAGCCGACTGGCGCGAACCGGATGTAATTCGCATAGCACCGGTACCGCTGTACAATACCTTTGAAGATGTGTATCATTTTTATGAGGTATTGAAGGGCATGTAATGATTTCTGTCTTCAAAAAATCCGGTGATTGTTTTATTGTTTGTATTTTTAATATATTAGGCATCTTATAAAAACAAACGAACACAATCCCAAATGAAAAAGCTTTTATTTTCGTTATTGTCACTTGTTGTGGCGACCTCTGCACTTGGCCAAATTAACTTTAGCAACGGCTTGCTCGCCTATTATCCCTTTAACGGTAACGCCAATGATGCCAGCGGGAATGGTAATAATGGATTTGTATCGGGAGCCATACCTGTTAGCGATCAATGGGGAACTTCCAACTCCGCTTATTATTTTAATGGACTAAACTCGTATATAATTGTTCCTCATAATGCGACTCTTTCACCAACAGGACAATTTTCCATTTGTGCCAAAGTAAAAATGCAGGGTTTTTATAACGGACTATGTTATAATAACGCCATTATAGTAAAAGGATTTGACAGAACTACAGGAAGTTACTCGCTCCGCACCACTACAGATAGTTTAGACTGTAATACACAGGATACCATGCGTCATGTATATCGTTGCGATGTGCAAACCATTTCGACCAACAATGCTCAGGCTTATCAGCCTTATGTATCGCTTAACAATTGGGATTGCCTGATTGGTACCTATGAAAACGATACAGTGAAATTGTATGTAAATGGTGTATTTCGTTATAAATATTATGAGCCTGCAATGGGTGTAAATACAGATGATTTATATATCGGGATGCTAAATTCACCGGTATACCCGGACTGGTTTAATGGAGTCATTGATGAAGTGCGTTTGTATAACCGGGCATTGAACAGCGAAGAAATCGCAGCTTACTGTACCGTGGATAAACCTGTTACCGGCATTATAGAAACAACCGGAAATTTTTCATTCAGCCTTTCGCCCAATCCTGTTAAAGACAAGCTGCGCATTCAGTTTTTTGTAGAGAAAGGAAGTGAACCGCTATCATTAATAATACAAGATGTATCGGGAAGAACCGTAATGCAGGAAAAGATACAAATAGTATCAGGAAACAATTACTATTTATTAGATGCGAGCAAACTTCCTGCTGGCTTATATTTTATTAATCTTAAGAGTGAATATTCGACTATTGTAAAGAAATTCATCCGTGAATAACAGCGGCTTATTAATTGCTTTTCGTTTTGCCCATGATTTGATTATTTTTGTCCGGTACTTTTATCATTAAAAAAATTTTATGGCAATAGTTGATTTAGTAATGCCCAAGATGGGGGAAAGCATTATGGAAGCTACAGTGCTTAAATGGCACAAACAGCCCGGTGACAGTGTGAAAATGGACGAAACGATTTTGGAAATAGCTACCGACAAAGTAGATAGTGAAGTCCCGTCCACCGCGGAAGGAACTATTGCAGAAATCCTATTTAAAGAAAATGATGTAGTGCCGGTAGGTACCGTCATCGCGAAAATAAATACAGAAGGTGGCGCGTCAGTTGCCTCCTCTGCACCATCTGCAACACCACAGCCGCAGCCTGTACAGCAAGCGACGCCTGCTCTTCAGCCCATTGCGCAGCCACAGGCAGTAGCAGCTTCTATTCCATCTTCAGCTGGCAGTAATAAGTTTTACAGTCCGCTTGTGCTCAACATCGCCGGTAAAGAAGGCATCAGCATGACGGAACTTGAAAATATTCCTGGTACAGGCAACGAAGGCAGAGTTACCAAAAAAGATATTTTACAGTATGTAGCCAATCGTGGTAATGGTGCAGCGCCTGCTGCCACAGTTTCACAATCTGTTGCTCAGCCGCAAGCTGCATCTGTGTCACAGCCCGCAGCGACTCCTTCACAAACTACGGTACCTGAAGCAAAAGCGCCAACAAATTATGGAAACAATGTAGAGATTATAGAAATGGATCGTATGCGTAAGCTTATTGCCGATCACATGGTGCGCAGCAAGGCTACTTCGCCGCACGTTACCAGCTTTACAGAATGCGATGTGACGAACATTGTAAACTGGCGTAATAAGGTGAAAAATTCTTTTGAAAAGAAATACGGAGAGAAAATCACATTTACGCCGATTTTTATAGAAGCTATCGTAAGCTGCATTCGTAAATATCCGATGATCAACAGCAGTGTGGATGGTGATAAGATCATTGTAAAGAAAGACATCAATATGGGAATGGCGACAGCTTTACCAAGCGGGAATCTCATCGTCCCAGTTATTAAAAACTCCGATACTAAAAATCTTTTAGGACTTACAAAAGATGTAAACAGTTTAGCGAATGCTGCGCGCAATAATAAATTGAAGGCAGATGATACGCAGGGCGGCACTTTTACACTTACTAATGTAGGCACATTTGGCAGCTTAATGGGAACACCTATTATCAATCAGCCACAGGTGGCCATACTGGCGGTTGGAAGTATTAAAAAGCGCCCAATGGTATTGGAAACGGAAGCCGGCGATGTAATTGCCATCCGTCACATGATGTATTTGTCGCTCAGCTACGATCACAGAATTGTAGATGGATCGCTGGGAGCGAGTTTCCTTACGGCTGTAGCTAATGAGCTGGAAGCTTTTGATCCGAACAGGGAAATATAAGTATAGATGATAACTTATTTTTCGGCGTGTTTCTTTGGGAATGCGCCGATTTTTATAACCACCATCCATACTTCGCACATACTTTTCTCAGCCCGAAATGCAGAGTTTTCGCTATTTTTAAAGCAATACCCAACCCATATAGCTTGTTTGCAGTCTATTAGGTTGTTTTATTATTAATCTCCCATTACTTGCCTATAGCTTTGGCATATACTGTATCAGGACAAACCAGTGAGTTAGAGGAACTCATCAGAGGGTGTATTCGTAATGAACGTAGCTCCCAGGAACGTTTGTACAAGCTTTTTTATCCGAGGATGATGGCTTTGGTGAGAAGGTATATAGATGAGCAAATGCAAGCGGAAGAGGTGTTGAACAACGGATATTTACGGGCATTTCAGAAAGTCAGCCAATACACATTTCAGGGATCTTTTGAAGGCTGGCTGCGCAAAATAGTTTTTCATGCGGTAAGCGACTATGTGAAACAGAACATGAAGTACAATGAAAAGATCGTACTGGTGGAAAAAGATGAATATGTACATAAAGACCTTGCAGATAAACTTTACTATAACGAATTGCTGGAAATGGTACAGTCGTTACCTGGTGCTACAAGAGCCGTATTTAATATGTACGTGATGGAAGGCTACCCGCATAAAGAAATTGGCAAGATTTTAGGAATAAGTGAAGGAACTTCCAAATGGCATCTCTCAGAAGGAAGGCGCATACTGAAAGAAAAAATAGAACAACAAAAATTGCATTATAAACGTTAATTAAAATTTTATCCCGCTATGGATAAAAACATGATAAAAATAGATGACCTGGTACGGCAGCGCCTCAGTGGCGGTGAAGATCGGGAGCGTCCGGGCGCATGGTTACAGATGCGTGACGTACTGGACAAGGAAATGCCGCTACAGTCGGTAACCGGAGGCTATAACTGGCGCAGAATGTTTGCGGCGGCTACAGGATTATTACTTATCGCTTCGCTGACGATGGGCGGTTACAAGATCTACAACAGCTGGCGTGTAAATAGTGAAGAGGTGAAAATCGCGGCAAACAGCAAAGCGATACACAGAAGTTTGGACAATAACATTCATTCTTTAAAAGATATTGAAAACAAATATGATCAGTCGTCTGCATCGTTAAAAACAGTTGAAAATAAAAACATTGCAGAAAACACAACTTTCAGTGATCAACAAAATGTAATAAACAATGAAATAAACACAGATGAAAGAATAGAAAAAAGCGCAGGTTTATATACAGAACAAAACAACACGACAGAAGGACTCAAAATAAACAAACAGGTAAACGCTGCTAATAAATCAGGAAAAGTTGCAGGATCTTCCAACAGAAACAATCAATTATCAAATTCCTCAAAACAAACTTCTCAACCGATAGCATCTTCTACTGTATCTCATAACCGTAGCAGCGCTAACAATTCAAGCATTCACAATTCTCATAGTTCAAACAATACTACATCACTTTCCAAAACAAATATTTCCAATCCGGCCTCTTCAAACCCTGTCAATGCTGAAAAACCGATTAACAATACCACTACACCTGTAATAGCGAAGACTAATGATCAAGGAGAATTGAAAGATGTAACACAAAAAGATAAACTGCATAAGAACGAGCTTAAACTTATTAAGGATAGTATGCAGAAGATCAGCATTGTGCAGCGTACAAAGATTGATAAACTTAGCAGAAAAGTTACATTTTATCAGGATACTTCTTCGATCGTCATGATTGCGAAACCTATACCGGATGAAGTGATTGTTCTAAACAGCGGCGTAGCGAGTGCATCGGCTTCCCAAACGACAGCTAAAAAGGCGACGAATGAAAAGTCAGCTAACAGAAAAACTGACGGTGCAGGCAGCCTTTGGAATAGCCAGGCGATCAAAGACCGTATTGACAATACAAAATTCCGTCTTGCGCAAATACAGTTTTTTCCCGGCGTCACTTTTGGTGTAAACAGTTACTTGTTCGGCGCTTACAACTTGCATGGCTGGCAGGCCGGGTTGACGGGCAATTTCATATTCAATGAAAAATGGCAACTGCTCACCGCGCTGAAATACATTCAAAGATTTAATAACAACAATACTATTCAGGATAATTATTCTACCAATCAATCTGGCGGCGTAAGTGAAGTGGCACATTTCTTTAAATTCTCTGCATTACACAGCATTGAAATGCCTATCGCTTTAAAATTTGCTTTCAACAGATTGCATTTGTTCAGCGGCGCCAATCTTGCTTATAATTTTAAAGCAAGTGCAGAAGAAGTGACCAGACCTTATACTTCCCAGTCTACCCCTTTACCGCCTTCACAAACTGCGCCATCTATCCAACTATCCGATTTTAGCGGCAGGTTTAGCGTCGGAGGCTTGTTAGGTTTGGGTTATGATGCCACTCCTTCGCTGAGCATTGACCTGAGAGTGAATAAAAACTTCTGGGACAATGCAAAGACAAGCGGTGCGAAATTAATTTCCGATCAGCTCTACCGCGCTCCGTCATTTCAGTTATCAATCGGCTACAAATTCAATCAGCAAAGAAATAAAATTCCTAAAGCTCAATAATAAATAATATAAAAGCTACAATTGGTTAACTACGAGAAAGGTCATTGTTTTTACAATGATCTTTTTTGTTTTCACCGTTTTTTAAAAATCTTTGTCATAGCTTCACCGCTTCAAAAACAACGACAATTATGGCTATACAAACTGGTACAAAAGCACCCGATTTCACACTTTTCAATACAGATAAAAAAGAAGTTTCCCTAAAAGACTTCTCAGGCAAAAAGCTTATAATCAATTTCTTTCCGGCGGCATTTACCGGCACATGTACAGAGCAGCTTTGCACAAACAGTGATGCGCTCAGCGGCTATAACGATTTAGGTGCAGATGTAGTGGGAGTTTCGGTGGATATGGCGTTTTCATTGGCTGTGTTTAAAAAAGAAAAAAACATCCGTTTTGATCTGCTCTCCGATTTTAATAAAACAATGATCAGGGACTATGATTTTTACCTGGAAAATTTCTCATTGGGCTATAAAGGTGTAGCGAAAAGGGGCGTGGTGGTGATAGACGAAAACGGAACGGTAATCTACTCCGAAGAAACAGCCAATCCGGGTGTGCAAATTAATTTTGATGCGCTCAAAAATGCGCTGAAATAATAACAAACTCTGAAATACACTGTAAAAAATACACTTTATAAAAGAACGGAAAAATTGCAGTCGGAATTTTACTTGTATCTTTATCCGTTGTATAAAAAATAAATCATTGTATGTCCACTTGGTTTAGACGAATTAAAAAAGGAATATTAACCACTACACAAGAGAAAAAGGAGGCGCCTGATGGCTTGTGGCACAAATGCCCGGAATGTAAGATAACTGTGACGGCGCAGGAATTAGAAGAAGATTTATATGTATGTAAAAACTGTAATTATCACAACCGCATCAATTCCGATGAATATTTTAAAATAATTTTTGATGAAGGCAAACACAATTTGCTTTTTGAAAATATTGAACCCAAAGACCTGCTTGGTTTTGTAGATATAAAACCTTATAGCAAAAGATTGTCGGACGCACAGAAATCCACTCAGCTGAAAGATGCCATGACAGTAGGTGTGGGGAAAGTGGAAGGAAAAGAATTGGTAGTGGCTTGTATGAATTTCAATTTTATTGGAGGTTCTATGGGCTCTGTGGTAGGGGAAAAAATAAGCCGGGGAATAGATTATGCCATAAAACATAAGCTACCGTTCATGATCATTTCAAAATCGGGTGGTGCACGTATGATGGAAAGCGCTTTTTCATTGATGCAAATGGCAAAAACTTCCGCCAAGCTCACTTTATTAGCCAAAGCAGGATTGCCTTATATTTCTTTAATGACTGATCCTACCACAGGCGGTGTTACAGCTTCTTACGCGATGCTGGGCGATATCAATATTGCCGAGCCTAAGGCGTTGATTGGTTTTGCGGGTCCACGGGTTATTAAAGAAACTATCAAAAAAGATTTGCCAGAAGGATTTCAGCGTTCCGAATTTTTACTTGAACACGGCTTTCTTGATTTTATCGTGGACAGACGCGAGCTGAAACACAAGCTTTCTCAGGTGATCGATTGGTTTTGTAAATAAAGTTTACAAAGGAGAATTATTAAAAAGTGCCTACTTACGAAGTTTACATTAAAAACCGCCCGGCAACGTTTGAATATGCCATCGAAGATAAACTGACGGCCGGCATGGTGCTTACCGGATCAGAAATAAAATCTATACGGGTAGGTAAAGTAAGCTTTAACGACGCCTATTGTTTTTTTTATCATAATGAACTTTGGATAAAAAGTCTGTATATAGCGGAATACGTAAATGCGGGCTACGCAGGTCATGATCCTGTAAGAGAACGAAAGCTGCTGCTCAACAAACGAGAGCTAAAAAAATGGCAGCAAAAAATTAAAGAGAAAGGCAATACCATTGTGCCGCTTGCGGTTTTCATAAATGAAAAGGGATTTGCTAAAATAGAAATAGGTTTGGGCAAAGGGAAAAAGCTGCATGACAAACGTGAAAGCATCAAAAGCCGGGATGCGGAACGGGAGATGAAACGTTATCTTAAGTAAGAAAATTTTTTATTTCCTCATTTACTTCCCTGTATTTTTCCCATTGTACATAATGTCCGCATTTGGGCAACATTATCAGCTTTGCGTTTTTCAGCTCACTCATTCCCGCTTCTGCAATTTGCTTTGTAGTGCAGGGATGTATAAGCCTGTTTGGTATAAAAACATCCCGCTCTCCGAAAAATACAAGCGTAGGTTGTATAAGCTTATGCAGCAAGTGAAATACTGGTTCATCCAACATTCCTTCAATGCATTTTTCAATCATGTTTCTAAAACCCGCAGCAGGGTAGTGGCTGAGAATTTTCTTCGCATTTTCTATAAGTTCATCAGCCTCGTCGGTGTAATGATAAAAACTCGTAGTGATAGACTTTGCAAGGCTGTTGGCATCTGATGAAAAGAAATTGAAAAAATGAAAACTGCTTTGATAAATGTTTTTTTCAAATGCGGTAAACGTTTCAAAACCTGCCGGCGCGCAAAGGATTAAATGCTGTACATCCTGCGGATAATGTGCAGCGTAATGTATCGCTATCTGTCCACCGAGCGAATGCCCTACTAAAGAAACATTTTTTAACTCAAGCGCTTCTATAAACTCTTTGATACAGGCTGAAAAAAAAGAAATGGTGTAAGAATAATTTTCATAGGCCGAAAATCCATTACCCGGAAGATCAATGGCTATGCAGCGAAAATGTTTTTGTAAAAAGTCTATATTTTTTTCCCAGCATTGGCTGAAGCTTGCAAGACCGTGTATAAACAATAACGTTTTTTTGCCCTTGCCTGCTTCGGTGTATGCTATGTTTTTACAGGTTGTAAGCGCAACGGTGTGGATAGGATGCAAAATATTATGAGTTGATTACAGGAAAATAAAGCGTGAATATAGCACCTTCATTTTTTTTGCCCAACGCGGAAATAAAGCCGTTGTGATTATGCATGATTTTACGGCACAAAGCCAAGCCTATTCCTTTTCCCTGATAAGGAGCATTTTCATCTTTTTCGAGTTGCTGAAAAAGTCGAAATATTTTCTCGGAATATTTATTTTCAAATCCGATTCCATTGTCGGAAAATCGTATTGTAAGAAAACTTTCTTCCTGGTCATTGATCATTTTTTCCTGAATTCCTTCATCAGAAATGGTAATGGTTAAAGGTGCTGAAGGCTTTGCAAAATTGTATGCGTTATTTAAAAGAGATTTAAACAATAATGTGATCTGGCGGTAGTTGCCAATAATTTCGGGAAGTGAAGAAATATGAAAAGTAATATCCTTTTTTTCTAATTGTATTTTCAATTGATCCCGTAATTCGGAAATGACTTCATTGAGGTTTACGGTTTCTTCATAATTATCTTTTTTTAGCCCGAGCAATACATCTATATCCTGTAAAATTTTGTGCATGTCTTCAGCCGAGTTTGTGACTCTGCACATTAAATCCTGGGAAGAAGGCGAAAGTTCAGAAGCATTTGTAAGTTTGTTGTTGAAGATCTGAATTTTTCGCAAAGGCTCGCTGAGGTTGTGAGATAAAACGTAGGCGATCTGTTCCAGTTCCTCGTTGGTGGTTTTTAATTCTACCACTTTATTTTGCAATTCGTATTGATATTTTTGGCGGATCCCGAACTGCCGGATGAGGAAAAGAAAAATAACGAAGGTGACGGAGAAAAATATGAAAAGCAGAGTTTGTATAACATTTTCTGCAAGCTGTTCCGAATTTTCTTTTTTATTGTAGGCTTCCTGCAATAACTTATATTCGTTGGTCTGCATTTTCAGTATATAACCGGCAGCCTGTTCTTTCAGTTTTTTTCCTGTTCCAAAATAAGGTGAGAGTTCAAAATTGCCTTGTGCAGAATTATAACGCAGATTTTTCTTGACAGCGTCAATGCGCAATACCAATGTGCTTCGCAATTGAGTAATAAGTTCCAGTTGTTTTTGATTATCCTGCACAAGTATTTTCAAAGCTGTGGTGGCAGGCATAATTTTTTTCAACGTCATATTTATATCATTAATGTAGTTGCTGTCATGTGTGAGCATATAACCTCGTTCTTTCACGTCCATCTCCCTGTTGATGATATCAAGTTTATACAGCTCTGAGATGACAGCGTTTGTATGATCTAAACGGGAGGAATATTCAGAAAGTGAACTAATTTGCCGAAGCGCATATAATGAGGCCAGCAGCAGAAAAACAAAAGAAACCGCAAATGCTACGATCAATAGTTTAAAGGAAATTTTTGAACCGATTTTTTTCATGTGATTGAATGCGTGAAAGAATAAAAATAAAAACAAAACGCAGACACTTCTAAGTATTTAAATAAAAATTTTATGTGAATCTTTGTTTATTGGTAAGTATTTACTTGATTATATTTTGTAGTTTTATTTACCCAATACGAATCATCACACACACTGAAAAACATGCTTTCGCAACAACAAAGTCAGAAACAGCAACTTAAGATATTACCACAACAGATACAGCTTCTCAATCTTTATTTTCTCAACAATATGGAGTTGGAGCAGCGCATCCGTACGGAAATGGAAGAAAATCCTTTGCTGGAAGCCAATGAAGATACAAAAGACGATCTGGAAGAAGCCAAAGCAAATGATGAACAACAGGATTTTTCAGATTGGGAAGAATTCAAATACGATGATGTTCCCGATTACAAAGCGGAATATCAGAATTACTTCGGGCAGGAAGATGTGCCTAATATGCCTATCGGAAGTAAAACGCATTATAAAGATGACGCAAAGCAGCAATTGCGGTTGATGAATATTGATGAGGAAGAATTGGACGCCGCGGAATATATTATAGACATCCTGAACAGCAATGGAATGATGGACAAACCGATGATGGAGGTTGCTGATGATTATTCTTTTTTAAAGCAAAGAATTATTGAAGAGCGCTATCTTGAAAAAGCTTTGGAAACGGTGCAGACATTAGACCCGATAGGTTTGGGAGCGCGCACAATGCAGGAATGTTTGCTGATCCAGTTAAAAAATCTGAATAGCAAAAGACCAGATGTAAAATGTGCTTTGAACCTGATAGAACATCATTATAACGACCTTATTCACCGGCAGTTTGAAAAAATACATCATGTGCTTAATGTGGATGAAAATGAATTGCGCATTATTCTGAATTTTATCGGTACGCTAAAATTTTACCCGGTTACCGACAATAATGTGGATTTTGAAGTTAAGAATACGATCATTCCCGATTACATTATTACCAAGTACGGTGATTCGTTACAAGTGAATCTTTACAACGCCAAATCCGGAAAAGTTTATATCAATCAGTCCCTTTTTGATCAGCTGAATGAACAAAGCAAGAAAAACAAAGGTGCTATACAATATGTAAAAGGTAAGTTGCAATCTGCGCAATGGTTTGTAAATGCAGTGAAACAACGCGAAGAAACCATGCTGAAGGTTATGCAAACTATCATCTCGCTTCAGGAAGAATATTTTAAGGAAGGCGACATCCGTTTGCTGAAACCGATGGTGCTGCGTAATGTTTCCGATATATCCGGACTGGATATTTCTACCATTTCCCGCATTACCAGTAACAAATATGCTGAAACTCATTTTGGACTGGTATATCTCAAAGACCTTTTCAGCGAAGGCATAGCAGATAAAAAAGGAGAAGTGATCAGCAACAAAGTCATACAATCAGTGATACAGGAAGCCATAGACAGTGAAGATAAGAAACGCCCTTATACCGATCAGCAGCTTGTCAATATTCTATCCGCCAAAGGCTACAACATTGCCCGGCGCACCGTAGCAAAATACCGGGAGCAAATGAAAATTCCTATCGCACAGATCAGAGCGGTCTGGGCATAAGTTCTTTTAATACAATAACATAAAACACAATCGCAAATATGAATAACAGCATTTTAGTAATAGATGATGATAAGGATATGTGCCTATTACTCAATAGGTTTTTAACCAGAAATAATTTTATAGTTTCTACTTTTCATACAGGAAAAGAAGCGACTGAATGGCTCAGGAAAAATGAACCCGATATTATTCTCTGCGATTTTAAACTGGATGATATAAACGGCGTAGAGCTTTTGGCGCAAATAAAAGAAACACATCCCGCTGTTCCTGTTATCATAATCACAGGTTATAGCGATGTGAAAAATGCCGTGGAAGTAATGAAACTGGGAGCTTACGATTATGTAACGAAGCCGCTGCTTCCGGATGAGATATTGCTTACTATAAAAAACGCGCTGAACGCAGACAATTTTACACCTGCAAAAACAATAGTCCCCAAACGAGAAACCCAAAATGTAAATGAAAAACCGGCGCCTGTAAAAAATAAAATAAAAAGCAAAACCGATAGCCAGTATGTGATGGGAGAAACACCGGAGTTTGTAAACATTATGAAACAAATAGAATTGGTAGCGCCTACCAATTTCAGCATTATTATTTATGGAGAAAGCGGAAGCGGCAAAGAAGCTATAGCACAGCAAATTCATGAAAAAAGTAAACGCAACGGAAAACCCTTTGTAGCCATAGATTGCGGCGCGTTGTCCAAAGATCTCGCAGGCAGTGAACTCTTCGGGCATGAAAAAGGCGCTTTTACTGGCGCGATAAATCAGAAATTAGGCTCATTTGAAGTAGCCAATGGAGGAACTATTTTTCTGGATGAAATAGCTAATCTTTCTTATGATATCCAGGTTTCATTGCTGCGCGTAGTACAGGAAAGAAAAATGAGAAGAGTAGGGGGGAATAAAGACATTGAGTTGGACGTGCGTATAATAGTGGCAAGTAATGAACGACTTTGGGATGCCGCGAAAGAAGGAAAATTCCGGGAAGATCTTTATCACCGTTTCAATGAATTCAGCATAGAAGTGCCACCACTTCGCAAACGCAGGAAAGATATTATGCTTTTCGCACAGCATTTTCTGGACATTACAAATTCGGAACTTGAAAAAAATATACAGGGATTCTCAAAAGAAGTGATCAATATTTTTCAAAATTATGTATGGCATGGCAATTTAAGAGAATTGAAAAACGTGGTAAAACGTGCCACCTTGCTTACGGATGGAAATTATATAGAAGCCATCTCCCTTCCTTTTGAAATCACCAATTATAATAAGCTGAACTTCCATGACGAAGAAAAAGCAGATGAAGAAATACCGATGCCTGCAAAATCCAAAAAGATAACGAAAAGCACGGAAGTTTCTTTTGACAAAAAATTGAAAACCGCCAATATGGATGCCGAATATGAAGTGATTTTAGATGCGCTGAAACAGGCTGACTATAATAAAAGCAAAGCAGCGAAGTTGCTGAATATAGATCGTAAAACGCTTTATAATAAAATGAAGCAGTTTAAAGAGTTCAATTTAGATTAAAAAAAAGGATACTGTTTTCAGATAATGAATAAGAAGACGGAGATAAGACTACTTATCATAGATGACGATGAGGACGATTACCTTATTACAAGCGAGTACATCAGTCGGATAACTTCTGTGAAATTCCTGACGCATTGGTGCGCCAATTATGAAAAGGCAATTGGCGAAATGAAAGCGGCTAAATATGATATTTACCTTGTAGATTATCGGCTGGGCGCTAAGACCGGTGTGGACTTTTTAAAAGAAGCTCACCTGGCGCAATGCGAAGAACCTATAATATTACTTACAGGAAAAGGAAATATAAGTGTGGATATTGAAGCCATGCAACTGGGCGCAGTAGATTATTTAATAAAATCTGAAATAGGAACGGACGCTTTGGAAAGAAGCCTGCGCTATGCACTGGACAGAGCCGCAGATACAAAAGCCATAAAAGCCAGTGAACGCAAGTATAAAAACATATTTGAGCAATCGAAAGATTTTATTTTTATTACAGATGATCAGCTGCGCTTTACTGAAGTAAATCCTGCCGGCGCAGAACTTTTGGAATATAAAATCCATGAGCTTTTACAATTAACTTTTACAGATTTGCTTGTACAGAAACAGCAGAAAGAATTAATTGTGAATTTGCTGGACAATGATAGGGAAGTAAATGACTGGGAATTGCTTTTAAAAACAAAAAAAGGGAAACTGCTCGTTTGCAATGTTACTATTCTTGCGGAAAAAGAAGATGCAGAGAACAGAAAGGTAAAATATCATGGCATCGTACACGATATTTCTACACAAAAGAAAATTGAAAAAGCAAATCTTCAATTTGAAAAACTTGCAGCTTTTGGTCGTCTGGTGAGGACATTGGCTCATGAAGTAAGAAATCCGCTGAATAACATTACACTTTCTACAGAGCAGCTAAAGGAAAATATGGATGAAGAAGGACAATTGTATATTGATATTATCCAAAGAAACAGCAAACGCATTAGTGATCTGATTTCGGAATTGCTCAATTCTTCCAAGCCTTCGGAAATAGTTATGGAAACTGTGGCTTTGCAAAATATCTGTGATGAAGTAATTGGTATGTCAGTAGACCGGCTGACTTTGAAAAACATGAAGTTGCAGGTAGATATGCCCAAAACCACTATTTATATACAAGCAGACCGACAGAAACTGATAATAGCTTTGCTTAATATTGTGATCAACGCTATTGAAGCCATGGAAGAAAATAAGGGCATTCTGAAATTGTCGCTGATTCAACAAGACAGCTATATCAGCTCCGTGAATATTACAGATAACGGCTATGGTATTAGCGAAGAAAATATTACCAAACTGTTTGAACCTTACTTTACGCAGAAAAGAAATGGCATGGGCCTGGGCTTGGCTTCCACGCTCAATATTATTCAGGCGCATAATGCTACAATCGATGTCAATTCACAAGTTGGGAAAGGAAGTACGTTTTCAATTTATTTTCAGACAGCAACAGCATAAGTCCTTGGCATAGAAATTTAGGCATTTTCTGTAAATTTCTTATTTATGAGAAGTATTCTTTTCTTAGTAGCTATTATTCTTATTATCGGATGGGCTTTAGGTTTTTTTTATTATAGCGCCACAGGGCTTATTCATGTATTACTTGTCATAGCCATCATTGCATTACTAATGGGTATAATTCGTAGGGGAGATGTGTAAAAAACTACACATTTTGAATTGAGGAATTCCCATATAGAATAACATCTAATTCCCGATAGCTAATAGGCTTTTCCAAAACGTGATAATTAGCATTTTCAGGCATTATCAATGGATTAGAGTGAAAGCCGCTTATAAGAAATAACGTACTTTCAGGATTTTCCTGGGCTATTTTTTCTGCATGTTGCCAGCCCACACCATCCGGTAAGTTGTTATCTAGAAAAATGATTCCAGGCTGTTTTTCCCCAATAAGTTGCAACCCACTTTGCAAATCGTGTGCAACAAACACATCATAATTTTTCTTTTTGAAAAACGCCTTTAGTAAAGTTGTAAGGTCTATCTCATCATCAATAATTAAGACAATATCATTGGAGTTCATGGAATATGAAACATTTTTGGTTTATGCAAATTCACTGAATGTTTAAAAACCAATATAAAAATGATACCACGAGCTACATTTACTGGGGGATATTTGTCATTTCCAACCAATAGCTTCTTACTGCAGCTATTGTTTTTACCAAATTGTCAAAATTATTAGGTTTTGTAATATAGGAGTTCGCCCCTAGTTCATAGCAACGTCTCATTTCTTGTTCATTGCTATTAGTACTAAAAATAATGACGGGTATTTTTTGAAATTCACTGTGCTGTTTTATTTTTTGCAGCGTTTCCTTACCATCCATTTTAGGCATATTAAGATCCATTAAAATAAATCTTGGGTAATGTTTAGGGCAGGAGCCATTCAGCACATCCTCAAGATGTTGCACTATTTCAACACCATTTACTAAAAATTTAATAGTATCTGTAAAGTTGTTTTCATCGAATGCACTTTGGATAAGATATCTGTCATCAGAATCATCTTCGCCAATTAATATATAGTGATCGTTCATCTAATGCTTTTGTCTAAAAAGTTGGATATTATATGTAAAGCTAATTAAGGCTTTTTATAAAATTACACCCCTTTATTAATA